>Ga0265301_10005083_pt1 | contig 13040 bp, 12 predicted proteins | sample AusTroGonzalo_MG_2_FD_193488 | JGI IMG/M metagenome (GOLD analysis project Ga0265301, IMG submission 193488) | Bovine rumen microbial communities from tropical cattle in Woodstock, Queensland, Australia - Gonzalo_04 | ecosystem: Host-associated > Mammals > Digestive system > Stomach > Rumen ...
TATGCTTGCCATCGAGACCTGCTTCAGCGGGCTCATCGGAGAGGCTATCGTAGGACTGCCCGACGTGGTGGCTATCACAGCCGCCAATACCGTGGAGCCTTCGAAGGCCGACGTACATAATCGTGAGCTCGGCGTGTTCCTCAGCAACGCTTTCTCACGCGCCTTCCGCATCTCCATCAACGACGATCCTGCCATGACCTTGCGCGACCTCTTCTATAACTTGGCCCGCACTACAACAGGTAGTCACGTGACCCTTTACAACGATATCAACTACGGCTCGGTTTACTCCCTCAATGCCGGTGACTATTTCCCAGAATAAAACATAACTACAATGAAAAAGATCAATCTATGGATGTTATCCGCCATCCTTATCTGCGGTTTAGCTGTGACAATGTTCACATCGTGTGTTGACAAAGTGGATAACCCGTCCGGTGATGTTACGCCAGGGGTTGAGGAAGCCGATTATACGGTGATGCTCTACACCGCTGGTGGCGGTAATCTCGACTATAGTATTGAAGAGGATATCGCCAAAGCGGCGGCAGCCATCAAGACAGACAACAAGAAAGTGCGTTACATCGTTCAGTACAAGTACTCTTCAGAGAAGGGGTTGAACACGAATCCCATGTTTGTTCCCAGTGGTAAGGCCGGATATGTGTACCGCTATGAGGCTGTTCCCACCATCGTAAACACAGAAGAGTCTCCAAGGCTTTTGCTGAAGGACGATCAGATCTATGGTACGCAGAATGCCGCAGCAGAGCTGTTCCAGCCCGACTCCATAGCCAATTTCATGAAATACTGTAAGCAGGTGGCTCCCGCCAAGAACTACATTCTGCTCATCAGCGACCACGGCGGTGGCTATGCCCAGAACCAGGACTATGACAAGAGTCTTGTTGAGAGTGCTTCGACACGCGGTGTGGTGTTCGACGATAATCTCGACAGTGAGGGCATCACCTGTAAGGAACTTCGTGCCGGACTGGAGAAGAGCGGCATGCATCTGGCCATGCTCTATTTCGACTGCTGTCTGATGAACAATATGGAGACCCTCTCTGAACTGACAGCCCTGACAGACTATGTGCTGGCATCGGGACATTCCATCGCAGGTGGAAATCATACGGCTTTTGTGGAAGAACTGTATAAGGCGTCTGCAGGCGACTTGTTTACCGATGCCATGTCAAGATATGCCAAGAAATGCACCGAATACAATTACCAGGTTTGGCTGGCGCAACAAAGTGCCACGTGGGCACGTAACGTGGACTTTGTGCTGACTGATATGAAGAAATTTCCCGCTCTGCTGACGGCTCTAAAGACTTATGTAGACTTTATTATCGCCAACAAGAGCGATGACTACGCCGACGAATATCAGTATGCAGCTTCAGAATGTTATCAGTATTATCCAGGTGTTCCCCTCTACGATCTGAGGGATTATTGCGAGAAACTGAATACTAACGTCTATGGTTCCGATCCTGATACATGGATGCTTTACGATAATCTGGAAAATGCCATCGAGGCAGCCCAGGTGTGTCACTACTACTCCATACAGTCAGAAGGTTATGATGAGGTTACCCCGTATTGGCTCAGCTATAATGTCAACCTCGGTGCGAAGGGATTTATTGGATGCACACATATCAATGGTGAGCCTACCAAGATTTACGGCTACAACAAGGACGGCTATGTAACGGCACTCGACATGAATACCCTTGAACAGACTACTTCGGGCGCAGAAAAAACAGCCTATTCTTGGAGTAATACTTATTATCTCCTGGAGTTTGACAAGCTGACAGGTTGGAGTCGCTGGTTGGAAACCAATACGGGCTTCCCCATGAACAATCCGCCTTATGACAACCAGGATGACCAGCTTCCTGGCGGGACGGCATCCGATGTTAAGGACTGGGACATGACTATCAGTGCCAAATTTGAAACAGATAAGGCCTCAATGAAGTTATTCAGGTTCCAGAACTACCTTGTCTGGCAGGGAGTTGATGTACTTGGCCCGGTAGGAATGATGAGTCCGACATATAATATGGGTTTCTCCAATAAGAACTTGCCCGCTAAGGCTCAGTTAATCCTTGAAATTGAGCCCAGGTCCGGCAAAGAGGGCGCATGGACTTTCGTCCGTAAACTTGCTAAGATTGAAGTCGAGAGGGTTAAAAGTGGTAAGCCGCTGGAAGTGGTTAGATATACCCTCGATGATCTCGACTTAAGCGGAAACGATATACAGGCAGAAGGAACCGATGCTGCCAAGAAGGCTTATGTCAACATCGAGATTGATGTTGATGTAGATGGTAATGTCAAGTTCACCAAGCACGAAAAGAGTGAGGGCTATGTCGTAGAAAAAATATTTAGATAAGAGAGACTCATTCAATAATTGAACCTCATTGCTATGAATGCAGTGAGGTTTTTTTATAAGGCGTCGAGTGAAAAAATCGGACTGATATTTGGTCAGTCCGATTTTTTGAGGTCACCTGCATAACCACGTGGGTTCGTGTTTTACCTATAACAGAAAAGGGAACCGTATTTCTACGATTCCCTTTGGGTGCCCGGTGGGACTCGAACCCACGACATTCAGAACCACAATCTGACGCTCTAACCAACTGAACTACGGGCACCATCAATTGGTTGCTTTTTTGTTAAGCGGGTGCAAAGGTAGTCATTTTCTTCGGAACCGCCAAACTTTTACGCGATTTTTTGCAAAAAAATCTCTCCAAGACGTAAAATCTGCACCTTCTTCTCCCCTCCTTTACCACTGGTCGGTGGTTGGGTTGGTGGGATCGATGGGAAATGAGCCTGCCAGCAACTGGGGCTGGGTGTTCAGGGGAAAGACCTTCATCGAGGGTTTCTGGTATGCGCGTTTGTTGATATTGATCTGTGTCATAGTGGTGCCCTCCTTTATTTAACAATGAATTTCTGACCCTGTTTCACATAAAAGCCCTTCTTAGCAGGCTTCCCTTGCAGTCGGCGTCCGTCGAGCGAATACCATTCTGCAACCGTCTCATGATCCATTATCGATGGACCCTTATCAATGGATTCAATCGCCGTTGCGCCGTCATCCCCACTGAAGCCGTAGAACGTGCGTGCACCAGCCGTATGAGGAATCTCCAGATGCGCCTTGTTCGGATTGAGCGTCGATCCGTTGAACAGATAGAATCCCATCTTGCCATCCACAGCCGCCAAGGTGTAGGCATCGTTGCCCGCCGTTACCGTCGAGCCGCCCTTCAACTCGTTGCCATCGTAGTCGCCATTGGGGTCGTCTGATGTCAGTTCCATTGAGAGCGAGCCCGAAGTCGGAGCCTGCAGCATCACAGCCTGCCCGGCTGGAATAACACCATTACCACCCTCAATCTCCGTCAGCGTAACGCCCGTTTTGGCATCGTTGATCTTTGCCTTGTAGACTGTTACGTCATCAGTGTTGAACCTTACATTGGCTGCGGGGTGATAGTAGGTACACCAGTATTCGCCCGCAGCCTCAGGGTTCTCGTGTACCGGCGCACTCACTGCCAACTGCGCAGCGGGAATCTCCAAGACATCACCGGCATAACCGTTAGCGTACCAAGATGACCCCCCCTCCTGATAGTTTTCAATGCAGTTGCTGAACACATAGAACTTCCGGCCGTCTCCATTATAATCGAATGCTCCCCAACACACATCTATACTTTGGGCATAGATAGTCACCGACGTTAGAAAGATACAACGAAAGAAGGCCACATCCTCAATACTTGTCACGCTGACAGGGATGGTCACCGATGCCAGGTTTTCGCAAGAAGAGAAAGCATTGCTCTTAATGGTCGTCACACCAGCGGGAATGGTTATTGATGTTAAGCCAGTAAAACCATTGAAGGCGTTACTCCCAATGGTTGTCACACCGGCGGGGATGGCAATGGGCATTTTGCCCTGGGGATAAAGTCTGATTTCCGTTCCATCCTTACTTACCAGCACACCATCTACAGCCATATAGTCCGGATGGCTCTCGTCAACCGTGAAGGCAGTCAGATGGCTGCAACCGCTAAAGGGGTTACTATTGATGGTCGTCAATGTGGCGGGGATGTGTACCGTTGTCAGGCCATTGCAGTTTTTAAAGGCATCGTCATTGATAGTCGTCACATTGGCAGGGATGGTAATGCTGGTCAGGCCACAGCCCTTGAAGACGTTTGACCCAATGGACGTTACGCCATTAGGAATGGTAAACGATGTCAGGTTGCTGCAATCCTGGAAGACCATGATTCCGATATCCGTCACGCCGCTGCCACCGCTGTACGTCGCCAAATTGGAGCATTTATAGAAGGCTCCAGACCCAATCTTCGTCACGCTGGCGGGGATGGTGACGGCGGTCAGATTTCCATTACCATTATTGCCATTACAACTGTCGAAAGCATAAGTGTCGATTTCCGTCACGGTATAGTCAGTCGTATTATTTGTGACTATGCCTGGGATGGTCACTGCGCCGGAGATGGCGTTTCTGTTGGTTGGCTTAATCTTCACGTTCGTGGTGGACTCGATCACCGTGCAGGTCCAATTCACGCCATTTGCTGTCACTTCGAATCCCCACGCGCCCGTTGCCGTCGTGAGCAGAGTGATCAGAATCAGTAGTATTTTCTGTCTCATTTGTTAAGGGTTATAAGTTCTTTCTTCATTTTGGTTGCAAATATAAGACTTTTATTCGGAACTTCCAAATAATCCTAATTATTTATTTACACCGAAAGGGCCAGACTTTAATCTGACCCTTTGGGGAGTTACCGGCAATCAAAGAGAATCTTGCGGCGATTATCCTTTGGCCGCACGGCAAAGTGAATCCAACAGGTGGTGCCGCGCTTTTCCAGAATGAGTTCATCATAATCCCTTTTCGTACCAGCCGCAATATCCAACAGAATCCCCGCCATGCGGATCATCTGCTCGGGCCCATTACAATGGATATCCACCGCGCAGCCAATGAGGTGATTCGAGCCCATTGCGCCACCACAGAGCCGATTCACCTCCTCACTCCGATACCCGCTATTAATGATGATTGGAACATCCTTACTCTTATTGCCATATAGTGTATTCTGGCTATACCGCAGATCTTCCAGCCAGTTCTCACAGATATTTCGGAGGTTCTCGATGGCAGCGCGCGAAGGAATATTCTTATCCAGCGTGTCATAACTCGTCTTACACAACTCCCCGAGCGTAAAGTGCTCGCTGAGTTTCATTGATTTATCAATACTTGTTGTAATCATAATGCTTAATGTTTAAATCTTAATGCTTAATGCTTAAAGTTCAATTTGTTACGTTACGTTTGTTACGTTGTTACGATTTTAGCCAATTTCTTTATTTTCGCAGTTTTTCCCCGGCCGCTTTTCTCGACCTTCTTGTCTTTCACCCATCGCCAGATCTGCACCCTGGCCACGTCTTCGCTCATATCGGCAAACGTCATTAGTTTTTCCTTTGTAAACTCAGTGGGCAGCGATTCCAACAGCCGGTCCGACTTCGAATAGTAATTCACCTTATTACTCTGCTCGTCGGCATATTTGTTCTCATAGTAAGCCTTCGCCTGGCCACCGAAGAACTTCTTCTGCGTATAGAGTTGGATTTCGAGGATTACCGAACAGAGGGCCTTGTCCTTTTCGTCAATCTTGAACGTCCCCGTCTGCTGCCACTCGTCCCAATGACGCATCACGATGAAAGGTGCCGCCACATTCAGGCCGTAGTAAGGCACGCGCTTCACGAGCATCGCCGTGATTTTGTCCTCTTCCAACTCGGCCAGTTTCATAATATCGGCCATCCAATAATAGGTATGCTCCACCAATGGCCAGATGGGCAGTTCGCCCCGCGTCTGGTCTAGTTTAAAAGCCCACTCCTTCAGTACATCTACAACTTCAAGGTTCTGCTTGCTGCGCCTGTAAAGTGGAATCACCTCGAATGCATTGGAACAGAGGGGCAGCACGGCCAGTCGGGAATACAGACCCGAACCGAAATTCCTGATATTCACCTTCTTCGACAGGCTGATAGGCACACCTGTGTAGATAAAGTTCCAGTAGACGTTAAAGGGGCCGCTCACCGATTCCACATTCTTATACTGCTGGTTATCCTCCTCATTATGGAAGGCTTTCAGTTCAAACACGCTCTTGTCGATCCATGCCTGCGACGAGCCGCCCAGACGGGTATTGTTCTCCAGTTCCGAGTCGAAGGTGAACAGGTGCAGGTTGATGCGGCTCCCGTCAGGCATCTGCTCATAGCAATTGACCATATCCTCGATAAACGTTTGGTTCGACGTTCTCGAACCGTGGATTCTGATCTTCACCTCCGGTTGCACGATGGCATCCTTCTTCTGCTCCTTGATTGACTTGTCACGCTTCTTCGACTCCTTCTTATAATCGTTGATGGCCTTATTGCCCACAGCATCCGAGGCAATAATAGGCGACAGGATGATCTTATACAGATCGCCTGCAAACGACTTGCCGCTGGCGGGGTCCTCAATCACAAACACCTCGTAGTTCAACCGTCGCTGCTCCTCGGGACGATGGTAGAAATAGTAATAGCATCTGGTCATCAGCGTGCCGAAGAGGGCACCGCCCACAAACAGGCAGGCAGGCTTCTGCGGCGTCTTCATGTGATGGCACACCTCCTCCAGACAGGGGAAATCGGGTGCCAGCCGTTCAATCTCCCTACCGAAATCCATGAACACGGGAGTCACCTCGTCGTTGATGGCCTGCAGGGCTGCATCCTTCGTAATATTACCGCTCAAGCCCAGTTCCTTCAGGGTTTGATGCATCACCTTCGGCATTGCCAACGACATCTTATAGGTCAGGCCGTCCTCGATGGTCTTATCCACAGGGTCGCCCTCCTTGCGCAGATCCTGTACCCACGGCAACTGATTCACAAAATACCTCACACGACTCTCATTGCGCTCACACACATGCCGGAGTTCCGACACCAGTCTGAGCAACACCTTATGACGCTTGCCCACCGACGTGTCGAAATGTTCCAGCCACTTGTCGATAATCGTCGGTATCTCCAGCCCCTCATACCGGTAGTCGTCGAAGTCTACTTCTCCCCCTGAGACAGGTTCACCAGCCGTTTCATCCTTAAACAGATCCGGCTCCGACAGGGCCTTGGCATACATCGGCTGATATCGCTTGATAAAGTCGGTGTTCATCACCTCATGCAGACGGGCATCATAGAAAAGCACCTCGCTTCTCGGGCAGACAAACGACAGCCTCGACGAGTCCTTGGTCGACTGGTCGTTGGGCAGTCCCATATCCTTGCAGAACGCGTTCTGGTTCGAAGCCAGGTTGCCATGATTCACGTCGGCCACGAATACCAGTTTCAGCCCATGACCACTCGGTGTCAGATAAGCAAAGAGCAACTGCGGCTTATACACCTCATTAAACACGTCACTCTCCTGCATCCTGCGCCACTCATCCATCGGGTCGTCCAGATGGTCGAGATCCACCATATACAGGCCGTTCAGCAGCCCGTGCTCCTGATGCCGCCACTTGGCAATGCCGTGGTTCACGCCCTTGTTATCTACCCACTCATGCTCAACGATGTCGCAGAGTGAGAAAATCCACGCAGGCAGGTTCTTCTTCTGAGCGTCGTAGGTTTTCTTGGCCGCCTTGGCTGCTGCGTCCTGCCCCGTGGCCGTCAACTGTTCAAACTCACGATAATGAGCCCGGCAAATCCGATATGTTTCAGCCACAACAGGATCATCAAGCATCGCCTCGAAATCCCGAGCCGTAATCTGCTCACACGGCGCCCCAAACACTTTTTGAATACAAATAGCCATATCATCTTCAATTTTTCAATTCTTCAATTTTTCAATCTTCAACTACTCCCTAAACTTCTCAAACATCCGTTTCGCCACTTCCTTACGGAATAGGTTTGAAAACTCCCTGGCATTCACCTCGTTGTTCTCGCGTTCGTTTTCCTCCAGCCAGCACAGATAGGCCTTGATCATCTCATACTTGAACTCCAACAGGTTAAACTTCATATTGACCACATCGAGTAGTCGCTCTGCCACGAACTGACAGGCCTGATAAAAACTTTTGGCGTGGAAAGCATAACCCTGCACCACGTCAGGGTTCTTGCTCTCTTCAATCAGCATCCTTACGGACGAAGGTGATATTGATCTCATTTCATGATGTTTTTTGAGTTAAAGATAATCTTGTTTATCTCTGCCGTCAGATCCGACAGATCCATGAAAGCCGACTCGGCAGGCTTGCTCAGGTCGAGAGTCAGCAGACAGCGCAGTTTCTTCTCCTTCTTGCAAATCCATGCCTGCAACTGTTCAGGCCGGTCAATCAGGAACTGCGGTTTGCCGAACTGCGGCTCATTCTTCATCTTGCCCTTCAGCGAGTCCACCACCTTGTGGCACAGCAGACTCTCATAGTCGGCCACGTCGCCCGAGCATTTCACCGTCATGATATACGACGACTCCTTCTCACCCACGGTCTTGGCAATCTTCACACCGCCCTTGTCGTGCATCACCTCGCGCTTCATCTCGGGGTGCTCCTTCCGGCCCTCGAAGTAATACTGCTTCGACTCCGGCCATATCATCAACTTGCCCTTGATCACCTTCTCGGGCTTGGTCTTCGGACGTGATGAATACTCCTCATCCGCCTCCGTCACCAGTTGCACATCCTCTAATCTTTCAGTCTTTTTCATAATTGCTTCAATTCATTAAACAGGAAATCATTCAATCTTACCATCTGAGGCTGCAGCACGGGCATATCCACGCGGCTCGGCTTCAGGTCCTCATTCAGGATATTATAGAGCGTCCAGGCCGTGACAGTCTTGTTCGAGTGAGGCGTCACCAGTGCCAGATAGCGCTCATAGGCCGCCTTGATACAGGTGTCGTTCAGCGGATAGATCAGTGGCTTGTGCAGTTGCTTGTTGGCCGTGTCAAACAGGATGCGCTCCTCCATCAGTCGGCTGAATATCACACGACACTGGTCCATCTCCAGCGTCACGGACTTCAGTTGCTCCAGTTGCTCGCGCCACGTCACCACATGCTCAGAGAATCCTTCCAGCAGTTCGTCACACTTGCCAATCAGTTCCGCCACGTTCTTCATATTCTCGTGCTTGCCCATGATGCCACCCAGACTCGTGGTCGACACGAAATAGCGCGCACCCATGATCATCATGTTCTGACACACCCGCACCTGAGGCCCGAAGCCCACCGAGATGCCTTTCTGGTGATAGGATATGGCACAGTTGTAGTCCGTGTCCTTATCCTCGAAATCCTTCACCTTGATAATCGCGTACACGCGTCGCAGGGCATGGCTCTCAAACGACCCCTCGCCGTATTTCTCCTCCCGTTCCTTGAAGATGGTCACACCCGGGCGCAGACGGTCGCGGTTGTCAGCCGCCGTGATGGTCTGAATCTCCGGCTTCAGCCCCACCCTTTCTATGCGTCCCAGCATCACCTGTATCAGCATGTGGTGGAAGATGCCGCCCACGGGCTCACCGTTGGGATAATTCTCACAGTAGGTCTTCGCCAGATCATTCAGGCTCAGTTCCTGCGTCTTGTTTCTGCTGAAATCCAATTTCTCTACCATAACTTAGAATGTTTTTACGAGTTCCTGAATAAATGCGAATTCGTTCACCCTGAACGACATGAAGTAGGTTTTCGAGCCATCCTCGCGGGTCTTGCCCTCGCGGCGCTCCAGCGTGTAGTCCACCGTAGCCAACAGACCCACATACTCCTGGTTCTTGCAGTCCTTCACCAGATTGGCTATGCGTTCCGCCACTCTTCCGAAGGCCTCAGCCCTTACGGTGTTAATACCATCTGTCAGATTCATTTCAATCTTCTTGAGGGGGGCCTGATTCGAACCACCCGCCTTTGGCTGAATCTCCACCAGCGGCGACATTTCCTCTACTTTAAAAATTTGTTGCATAATACGTTGTGTTTAAAAGTTTCACACCGCAAAGTTAGGCGAAAAAAAAAGCACAGACAAGAAACGTCTGTGCATGCGCCACATTATGCGCCAAATGCGCTCTATTTTGCGCCTTTTGCGCCAATCATGCGCCAATCATGCGCCTTTATCCCGTCGGTTGAGCCAACATCTTTTCAAGTTCCGCGTTCAACTGTTCGCCTAAAATGCAATATTGTTCAGGAATGCCGTCTTTACGCCAGTCAGGAATGTTTTTCGAGAAATAGTAGGTATTCTTCAACTTTTCCACGGCATCACGGTTACAGGCCATTCTGTCTGCCACGCCATCCGGCCAATCAGCCACTTCGGCCAGGAAGTCTCTCACCCTGCCTTTATACCCCCAGATGCAGTAAACAAGAAAAGTGACCGACCAGGAGCGTTGTGATTTCCAATAACCTCCATCAAGTGTTATCTTTGCCGCACGACTCATCATTTCCTTAGTAGCAATTCTATCTTCCTTTTTCACCTGCTCCCTCTCAACACTCTCAACACAAGAATTTACAGGAGCATAGGCATGATAATCACCGTAGATCACTGTCTGCGCTGTTCCGTAGAAGTAATTTTTCTTATCCGTATCCTCTATGTTTTCCATATATGATAAGGCACTAAAAAACTCCTTTAGGTTCTGAGTAGATTGTGGGGTGTGTTTTTGCAGGTTAATACGCCAGTTGAATTTGTAAGTGTCGTTGTTGATAATCTGTTCCAGAGTCACTATCACCTCTTCCGTCTCTTCCTGCCAATCTGTGTGCTTCTCTATCATCACGAGGCTGGGATACATCCTGGTGTCTATTAGAATATTCAGTGTCGTCTGGTCCGTCTTCTTCACAGCCCTCATCATATACATCCCTTCCTTGGGCGTCTTGGCATATTTATAGAAGCATCGAGGGCTCGAATCGTAATCCTTCATGATAAATCCGTCTCTTTGGAAGCCTGCGTCGCATACAGCCTGCACAACTTCCGTAGCCGCTAACAAGCCTGGTTCTCCACTACCCGCGTGATCTCTTTCAAGATGTACGCGGTAAAAGAAATAATCTTTTTCCATAAAATTTAATTTTGTTTTAAGTTGTTTTTATTATTTATACTTACAGGGGCAATGCCCCTTTTTATGTTTCGTTATTGATGTAAATTGCAAGAACACGCGGTATCAAGGCCGTTGTGCATGCGCCTGCAAAGATAGTCAATAAAAACTGAGCATACAAATTTTTTTGAATATTTTCGCGTAGAAATTTGGAAGTTTCGAAAAAAGACAGTAATTTTGCAGCAATAATCCTTTTTGAGCACTTACAATGTGTTCTTCAATTTTATGAGTTAAGGGGCTCAGCGGAGCCCCTTTTTCTTTGTATCGCAGGCTTCTGTGTATCTAAGTTCCATTATTAACCTTAAATGTGATGTTGATAGTCTTCGAAATGCTTTGAGAGGAAGTCCCTGTCTGGTGCGATTATTTTCATCATCAGCCCACCCTGATATATGGCATGCTTCCAAAAGTGGTGTGTTAGTAATACATGTCACGCAACACCTATAACTATAAGAGGACAAGACTGCTTCTCTAAAGAAATTCTGATTAATACGCTTTTTTACCTCTTGCTTTCTTTCAAGGCCTGTAGGAAGATTACTCAAATCGATATCTACGGACTCTTCCAATTCTTTATTCTTCAGTTGAGCCAGCAGCGATTCTGCATCAAATGCCAACTGATCCCAATGACCATAGTATTTATCCCATACTTCTTTATCAAGTTTCGAGGTATGTGCAAGTCCTCCAACACCTCTTTCTTTCATCTGAGGGTCAAAACTGGCTAGATTTCCAACTTTACGTACTATTGCACCTGGAGTTCTGTTTATCAATTCACCAAGTTCTTTCAAAAAGGGTTTTGTACCAGAAAACTGTCCAAACGGTCTTTTGCAATATTCATAAAGCACTATGGTTATTTGCTTTTCTGTCCAAACATCATCCCTCCTCATAACTACGTGTATTTATGTCATCTCAACATCTGAATAATTACTTCCGGCAAAGTCTGCAACTTAGTAACGGCACATAAGCCAGCCCCCATATCCTTCACGCTGGCCCCTAAGAGGTATACCTCATCATCGATAATTAGGAATCGATCATGATTCCTGTGAGGTAACTGAACGAAATCGACAATGGGACATTGCTCATTGTGTTTCTTCAAATCGGTCTGAAACTGCTCGTAATAGCGGCTGTATATCGTAGCGGAAACGCCATCAGCGCGCTTATCCAATAGCGACAGTACGCGGTCGTCCACAAAGTTATCAATCAGAACAATTCTATTCTTTGCACTCCTCACCAAGTCCGAGACATAAGTCCAGGCATCCCATACACATCCCGTTTGGAATATCTGTTCTGGCAATAGTTTAGGAGAACGTTCTTCCATCTTATCGAGAATCATGCCTATCTTTTCATCTGTTTCTATCTGATGGCGTTCAAGGTGTGCAATACGCATCAAAATGCCTGCATTCTGAACAATGAAACGACGCATGGCTACGAAAGCATTCATAATTACAATGCTTCTTTCTATTGCCTTCTGACTATGCACAACTGATGAAAGTTGGCCTATTCCTTGTTCTGTGAAAGCATAAGGCATTGTTGGACGAAACTTCAGAGATTGGAGGTGGTCACAATTTGCAACTACCTCGTCACGCTCTTCTTTTGTCAATTCGAAACGAAAGTTGCTTGGGAATCTGGCAGAATTGCGATTTGCCTGTTGATTCAGACGTTTTGTCGTAACTCCATATAGCCGCGCGATATCTTGGTCTATAAGCACTTGTTCACCCCTGACCGTAATGATGAGTTTCTCAATGTCATGCTGACTAAGAGCAACTTCACCTTTTTCGGGGTGGTCACAATTTGCATCCACCTCTTCTAAGTGGTCGCAATTTGAGACCACCTCTGGATTATCACCTACCTTCTTTTTCTTCTTTGCCATATTGATAACTTTTGTGCAAAGTTACAAATTTTTTGGGACAAAAATGCGAATCCATTCAGAAATTTCACAACTAGGGTGTAAAGTTTCCCGTTCCTATTTTATCCAACTTTCTTTAATATTATCTTCCTGCTGACAGCCCTGTTGTCAAGCAGGTTAAAGTCTCTCCATTTTTTGATATCCCCAAGTCTGACAGCCT
>Ga0265301_10005086_pt1 | contig 13037 bp, 15 predicted proteins | sample AusTroGonzalo_MG_2_FD_193488 | JGI IMG/M metagenome (GOLD analysis project Ga0265301, IMG submission 193488) | Bovine rumen microbial communities from tropical cattle in Woodstock, Queensland, Australia - Gonzalo_04 | ecosystem: Host-associated > Mammals > Digestive system > Stomach > Rumen ...
AGTAATACCTGAGCCTCTTCACGCTGGTCTCCGAAGTGCTTTCCTGAAGAGTCTTGATGAGGGCATCAATGGTATCATCGGAATAGGAATCCCAACCCATTTCCCACCTGCCTAAGTCACTCTTCAGAGTTTCAAGGGTATGTACGGTGGCTATGGAGAGGATGAAGATTCTTGAGGCTCCCTCATAATCTATCTTCAGGATGGTGGGAGTCCACACATCTGAAGTGATGGGAGTTTGTAGATAATGGAACTGGATGGGCATGGTGGCAGCCTCAAAGCGGCGTCTCATCTCATTGACAATGAGGGAAACCACATATCTGTTCATGTGGTTCACATCATAGAAGTCAGGCTGGGATGAGAAGTGGTCTATGATGCTCACAAGCTCATTCTCAGTAAACTCGTCTGAAGGATGCTCCTCCAGATACTGATGTATGTATGCTGCCTGCTGCTCACTGTATCCTTGAAGCAGATTCTGTAAGGTCATCAATTCCATAAGGCAAATAGGTTTCTAATTCTTCGATTATCGCATTCTTGCAGTAGCTGTCAGGGAGTCCTGAGAGGTACAGGCCAATGTTATAGGCAAGAATCTGTCTGCTGATGTCAGGGTCTCCTGTCTCAAGTTGCCATTTCTCCTCAACCTCCTTCAAAAACTTCTCATCAAGAGGTTCATCAAGGATAATCTCAATGAAGTTGGTGAGCCAATGTGCCCATCTGTCTTCGTTGATTCCATCTGTGAAACTGCCAAACCTCTTCTCGATGGTCTCATCAAGATGCTGGACCCACTGAGAAGCATCTATCTTCTCGGGGTATGGCAGGAAGATGCTGCCCGTGAGCAGTTGGAGTGCAAGGCTCTCAACAAGCTTTGCATCCACTGGAGTAAGGATGTAACCCAGCTCTTCCATTTCCCCGAAGCCATGAAACAAGGTGGGTTCTTTGACTGGCTTCTCAGTAAGGTTCTGGGCTGGTGTAGTGACCCTTTTGTAGCCTTCGCTGGGATTAGGAGGAGTTGTGGGAGTGGTAGGAGGAGTGTATGTAGGCCTTTGATAGCCGCCATAGCCACCTCCATAGCTTCCGTAGGATGGATAGGAGGGAGTGGAAGGAGTGTACCTTCTGGTTTGTGCCTGCTTGATTTCACTGAGCCTTGTGTCAATCTCCTCAAAGGGAGTTGCAACCTCAGCTTTCTCTATCTCAAGGTTGAACCACTCAATGTATTCTTCCTTCTTGACCTGCTGGGTGTCTTTCTCAGACCTCAGGTTGGCTACAAGGGGAACCACAGCACCATTGTAGGTGGGGTACTTGACATCAGTGGTGAAGATGACATGGGCTTCTGCCTTGATTTCCTTGGAGATTCTTCTGGTCACACCAGCAGTGTACTTGCCTGCATTGTTGACAATCAGGGACACAAAATGAACTGTGTCAGTGCCCTCTGAGATGAGAGTGTTGGTGTCAGTGCCAGAGAAGAAGGTGGGCATGTTATTGTGGGAGTGGATGAGGCCCTGATAGATGCCATCCTGAAGAAGTTCAGGGTGTTCTACCATGTAACTCACCACATCAGCGGACTCATTGTACTGGGTAAAGCCCTGTGTGCCAATATCCATCGGGAATATGTCCACACAAGTTACCTTGAAGTCCTTGTTTTCCATTGAGCCTTCAGCTTTGTAGAAGAGGGTTCCAGACCACTCTACATCATGAACTCTGTTGCACAGGTGTCTGATTTTGGCTTCCACCTCCTCAGGTATGACCATCTTAAAAGATGAGGCTCCCTTGACCAAAGACAGCTTGGCCTGCTCCTGAGCTGGCGTTTTGCTCTGAGGCTGCTGCTTCTGGCCTTTGTTTTTGTTCTTTCCCATAATGATAATTAAGTATTGAAAGTGCTTTCGTGAGTATAAAGCTGCAAATGATAGGAGACACTAACAGTGTCTTGTTTTCACCCACTCCAGCAGAGGGGTTGCTTTCGATGTGAATCCTTTGTAACTCACCCTTGAATGACAGGACAGTCCTGCCCTCTATGTTGGAAGGAATCTCAGACTGAGGGGCATTGGCTTTGTAGGCTCTGCCGTCTGCTATGATGGCTTCCATCAGCAGATTGGTCTCCTTGAGAGTTTGCAGGGAATAGCCCAAGCGGGATGAGTTGTACCAGTCAATGAAGGAGTTACTGACTCTTACCCAGAAATCTATCAGGGGTTCGCCAAGGAGGTAACAGCCTTCCTTGTAGGAGAACTTCATTGACTTTTGGTTGAGGAAATAGTTGACAAACGGCAGTATGTGGGCTTCTTCTATCCTCCTGATGCCACCATTGGAGTAGCGGGTGAAGGAACCTATGTTATAGACTGGCTTCTCCAGCTCCCCTATAGGGTAGATGAGACCCTTTCCAACTGTCTCCATCCTGAAATAGGGAGTGCCTGCAATGGACTCCACAGTGACATACTTGGCAAGCTCAAGGGCATACAGGCCCCAGATGTCAAGGTCACACCTGTGATACAGGGTGTTTATGGTATCATTGATTGGGCCTGACCCAGTACATGGGGTGTCCCACCTCTCTGGATGCTCCTTGTTGATGGACGGGAGGTGTGAGTGGGAATAGCCTTCATACCATTGGATGAAACTATACTCAGTCCTCACCATCTGAAACCTTTGTGGGGTCTTTCCTTCAAGGGTTACAGGTATCCTGACAAACAGCTTGGTGATGTCAATGTACCTGTCAAACTCATTGGTGATTCTCACCTGAGGAAAATAGACATACAGATAGGGAGAGCCTGAGGAGGGGAGTGTGCCCCTTACCCATCGCTGAAGCACTGGGCTGAGGTAATCTATGATGCCCAAGTCAGGTATGTAGTCCAAGAACTTCTTGCCTCTGCCGTTCAGTTCATAGTCTTCTTTGTCTATGTGATATTGCTCTGTGTCCCATTGCTTGATACCCAAGCCTCCAAGGGTTTGGTCACCAAGCCAGTTGAGGAATTCCTCGAAGGTTGCACAGGACAAATCAACATACTGCTCCCCGAAGTAATCCACAAACACTTCATATATCTCTGGAATCCTTCCAAGGGCAGCATTGTAAACAGACTGAAGTTTGCTTCTTACTTCTTCGGTCATAGTATAATAAAAAAAAAGAGGGTAGGCAGGTATCAAATCCTACCCACCCTCTTGGTTTTGAACTTCGGTGTGTACTGCCTACTTGCAGAAGTCAAACATGGAGTTGATTTCAGCAGGGGAGTAAGGGTCCTTGTCACCCTCAGGGACAGGAGTGCCAAGCACATTGGACACAGCCTTGACATCATCAGAGGACAGCAGACCATGAGCAGCGAGAATGCTGGTCAGGGTGGCTACAGCCTCAGCAGCCTTGCAGGAGTGACCTGCGGGCTTGTTGTCTTTGTTCTCCTTGGCAGGAGCAGCTGGCTTCTCAGCCTTGGGAGCTGGAGCTGGCTTGGCGGCCTTCTTGTTGGCGGCAGCTACTGCTTCCTCAAGGGCAGCAGAGGAACACTGCGTAAAGTTCTTGCCATACTTGGCCTTGATGGAGTCGGCGATGCCGAGCTTCTTGATTTGCTCATAGAGTTCGCCTCTGGAGGCACCAGACCTGATGTTCTTCTCACTCTTGGTGAGCCTGAAGACCAGATTGTTGGTGGACTCGCCCTTGTAGGGCACATCATGAGGCAGACGGGAGTCGTTGCTCTTGAGTTCAGTCTTGGTAAGGCCCTCATAGATGGTCATGCCATTGGTGTTGATGCCTTGCCTACTGAGGTCAGCCTTCAGCTCAGCCACAGTCTCAGCAGTGGACATGAAGGTGAAAGTTCTTTGAGTGGAGGTGTCCACTACGGTAAGTTTTCTTGCTTCCATTGTTTTTTTTTTGGAGATGAACGATATTTCTTAGAAAGGAAGGTCATCCCACTCTTCCCGTATCTCAAACAAGGGCAGGAGAGTGTCAAGGAACTGGTCTTTACCCACTATCTTATAGTAGTCGGAGATGTCCTTGCCCCCATCAAAAGCTGGCAACACCACATTGGTGAAGCCTGTGGCTTCTGAGAGCTTAACAGCATCCTCAAGACCTGCTGGGTCATTGTCCAGCATGATGAAGACATGCCTGTATCTTCTTCTGAGTTCATTGACTGCGGTGTCACTCATCCCATAGCCCTCACCTTGGATAGCCACAGCAGGAATCCCTGTGTTGGCCCAAAGGCAGAGGGCATCTTTCATGGATGAGCAGACCACTATCTTCTCACCATACTCAGGGACTTTGGTCCACAGGCTGATGACACTTCTGTCATGCTTGTTTGACCATTTGAAGCCCTGCTTGTTGAATGGCTGGTAGATTTTGAGAGTGACCTTTCCTTCTTTATGTTCCACATAGGCGTAGGCATACTTGTCTGCCCCCATAACATACCTCTTCCCACCCTTGATTACTATCTTGTGTGAGATGGGGTACACTTCGGCATACTGGAGCCATTCCAAGGAGATACCATAGGAACCCCAGTAATCTATGTCCCACTGTTTCCACTCCCTGACCTTGCACTCAAGGTCTGTTCCCTCATTGTATGAGTTCACATCCCTGACTATGCAGGGCACATGGGTTTTGACATTGGCGTGGGAACTGAATTTGCCCAAGTCATTATTGACCTTGTTGAGGACTTCCCTATAACTGCATTTCCACATCTTGGCAAGGAGGTCATATACACCTCCCCTATCCTTGGTGGCGAGGTCAACCCAATTGATTCTCACCCCATCACTGGAGTAGAGACCAAAGGAAGGATGCTTGTCCTCCCTCAGGGGGCTTGTGATTATACAGGGAATTTCGGTGATGCCCAAGTAGTATGAGATTAACTCGGCATCTGAGACCTTCCTCTTGAGGTCTGCAAAAGTTATGGATTCTTGGCCTGTGCTGAACATAAAGGTACTTCTTTACTGCTTGGCACCCCAAGGGGTCTTAGGGGCGGCAGCTGGTGTTGCTGGTTGTTGAGAGAAAGAGGAGCTTACTACCACATACTCATGGAGGTCTGCGGTGTCAAACTCAGTGTTGGCGTAGCTGCCAGCTTCCCTTGCAGCAGCGATGTCAGCATCCAACCTGCTGTAGTCACTGACATTGTTCTTGAGGAACATTCTGGTGTACACAGTCTGGTACTGCTTGTTGTCATCAGCAGTCCTGATGCCGAACATCACCTTCACTTTGTTGTTTGGCTGATAGCCAATGATGTTCCTGAGTTCCGAGAAGTCTCCCTTGAAGAGGGCTGGAATGTTCTCCAGCATAGCCTCACTATCAGGGAGCTTGGAAGCGTCATTCATGACCCACTTGCCATCCACGAACCTTTGGCAGGCTGGGATATTGAGGTAGGCAATGAGGAACTTGATAAGCTCTTCCTCACCATAGTATGCAGGACGATAGTCCTTGTCAATGTTGGCTGGACCATTGCTGTAGGTAGGGATGACATGGTTCTTAGCATCTTCCTTGCTGACCCATGCAGTCCTGCCATACTTGTCAATCACCTGCACCTTGGTGTTGTCCTTGTTTTCCCTGTACTCATTGCGTACAAAGAGGGAGACCCTGTTAATGAAGTTGAGGGGACTTCCATCAGCTTCGGTGTACTTCTCAGGGTCAGCCTGAACAATGAAGTCAAGCCTGACCTGAGGCACCTTGTGCTTGTCCTCTCCAACCTCTGCCTCTCCAATGTACTCTGGGGCATTCTCAAGAGTCCTGCCGTAGAGCTTCTCCAGCTCTTCCTTGGTAGGATTGAGGGCCAGCACTTTGACACTGGCTACACCAATGTATCTCTTGAATCCACCCTCAGTACTTTCTGCACCTTTACTGAATGCCATAGTAGTGCCTCCTATTAGTCAATGACTGGCTCAGCAGGTACTTCTGGCTCAGCTGGGGCAGCTTCCTCGGCAGGAGCAGAAGGCTCCGCAGTCTCGGGGACAGCCACAGGGATAACAGTTTCTGGATACTTGAGTTCATAGGTCGTAACCTTGATAGGACGACCATCCTTGTCAGTCTTACCAGTGTCCCTGACAACTCTGTCAAGGAGGTCAGCGGTGGTATAGCCACCAGTCATCCTCCTGATAGGAGCCTGATACTCTTCCCATTGGGTGTTGATGGTGTCAAGCTCAGCCTGCTTCTCAGCAATCTCCTTCTCCAGCTTCTCTTTCTGTCTGGTCAGGAGGAAGCAGCTTTTCGCAGTGTTCTTAATCTGAGACACTGCCATTCTTCCGAATTTGTTTTCTGCCATGATTGTTAATGATTTAATATATTAAAACTCAGCCCATTGCTTGGCTTGCAAATGGACTACCCGTTATAGTATTCCTCAACTTTCTCAACAACGAAGCCAAGGTCATTGGGAATATAAAGGTCGAACATCCCCACAGGGGACTTTGCAGGATAGATACCATCGTTGTTGGTGACAAACTCCCTGATAGACTTCTTCTCCTTCTCATCATAGGTGGCCCTACCATAGAGGACAATCTCGAACTTACCCTCTGGTGTGATGTAGGTGTCAACCATGTTTCCAGTACTCTTGTACCTGTAGGAGATGCTGTCACCATTCTTGTCCTTGTACTCCTCATAGTGAGCAAGGCAGATGATGTTCCTGTCCTCAGGAATTGCATTGATGGCATCGAAGACAAGACCTGTATTGTAGCCAATCTGTTTTGGCGTGTCCCATCCACCCTTGAGAGCATTCTTCATGTAGAAATCCTGAGCCATGTAGTTCATGTCATCAAGGACAATGTTCTTGTAGGGACAGTTAGGGTCAGCCAGCACATTAAGTACCTGTGCTACCACCTTGGCATCATTGGTGATAATCCTGTTGCCAGCACCAAGGTTGTCTGGGGTGGTGACTACAAACTTCTTGTTTGCACCTCTGAATGGCAGGGGCTTATTCACACAACTGATGAGGAAGGTAGTCTCTGGGTTGAGACCTTTCAGTCCCAGCTCAGGAATCTCCCCAATGGAAGTGGATTTGCCAAAGCCACTCTTGGCTAAAATTAGAATTTTGGACATGCTTCTTCTCTTGAAACTGCTAAGGTAGCTCAATCTGGCTTACCTTGCAAGCGGTTAATGAATTTTCTTACGGATACCATAAAGAAAGACTTAGCTGGAGACTGAATGGACTTGAGGTAGGCATATACCTTACCCATTTCTGCTGTGTTGTCAGGCTTTGGCAGTTCCCACCAGCTGCAAGTGGCTCCATCAAAGAAAAGACCTATGATTCCTCCAAGCTCCCCATCTCTGTTGACAAGAACCTCAAGTGTCCTGAAATGGTCCTTGAACTTGTCAATGGGATAGCCCAGATACTCCTTCAACCCAAACCTGAAAGGACTGAAGATACCCAATACTATATTGGCATCATGGCTTGTGTACTTTGAGTCACCGAGACCTGCTGTAGTTGGTCTGGTCCTGTTGAACTTGACACTCTCAACAGATTCATTGTCAGTATTCTGTTGCTGGATGACAACAGGAGACTGCATGTATCTGTCTCTCAACAGAATGTTATATTCGCTCATCTTGTCTATAGCCTGCTTCTTGGTATAACCTCTTTCAAGCTGCAACAAGTTTATGGTATCAATCACTGGCAGGACATACTCATTGGGATTGTCAGGAGTATAGGAGCTGAAGGTTTCAGTCTCATGCAGTACACCATAGTCATCCTTGTACTTGGCTGGCTTCATGGTCACCTTGCCGTGAGCTTCAGCATACTCCCTGCAAAACTTGTATATGCCTGTAGGATTGGTCTCCTCTGAGAAAATGACATGCTCCTCAAAATAGTCAATGATAGCCACTATTTCAGGGGTTTCCAGAAGGTCAATGACTTCCTGTGAGAGGGGTTTCTCGTTGTTGGAACTCCTGAGGTCTGAGGGACTTACCCTCACCTTGCCCCCAGTGTACCTGTTCAGCAGCCAAGATTCAAATCTCATCATGATTCTCACCTTGGTTTCCTCCAAAGGAAAGTACAGGACTTTCAGTGAGACCCCAGTCTTCTGCTCATAGTAGTAGCAATACAGTATGGCATCAAACAGGAGATAACTCACCAGCTGAGTCTTGCCTCCCTTGGTGAATGAAGTAAACAGGTAATAGGTGCTTTGTTCCCATCCGAGAAAATCCTCCCTGAATCTTGGGAATGGAGCAGGGATGCTGTTGACACCCCCATCCAAAAGTCTTTGCCGTCTTGCCTTGATGATTTGGTTGGTCTGTTCTCTTAGGGTCATCTCACATTATCCCTCCAATCATCTACATCTTCCTGACCAGCATTGTCAAGTCTGGTGAGGAGGTCAGATGCACTCTCCACCATGCCATCAGCACCCCGTACTTCCTTGAGGATGAAATACTTCAGGGTTCTCATGAACCTGTAATCCCCATTGAAGGACTCAACATACTCACGGGTAGCTGCGACTATCTGGTCATTAGTATAGTTTCTACCATATTTCTTGAAGAAAAGCTTCAGCCTCTTGACTATAAGTGCCACACCCTCAGTCCAGTAGTTGTTGGTTCCAAGCTTCTTGCCTGTAGGGAATATGGCCTTCAGGCTGGCAGCAAGTTCCTGTAACTCCTGTTCACTGGGCATGGTGTCATCCACCTCTGAGTCTGTGAGCACATTGTGCAGAATGGTGGTTCCAGAATTGGTCAACCTCCAACCAGTCTGCTGGAAGAGGGTATCCCTCTCAGCGGTGATATAGCCACTTCTAATCAGTAGGTCTTGGGCCTTGTCCAAATCCTCCTTGCAGTGATACATGAGAAGGAGCAGGGCTTCTCCAAGGGAAATCCCGTTGGATGCACATGCCTCTCTGTTCAAGTGTATGGTAGCCATAAGACTTACTCTGATTTTGGTGCTTCCTCAATAAGCTTGAGGTATTGCTCCTCCTTGACATAGGCGAGTTCCCTGTCCACCCTCATCTCAAAGAAGTTAATCTTGTTGTCAAGCTCTGCCAGCTCCTTGGCTTTCACAGCCTTGACAGCCATGACTACCCTCTTGGTGATAGTGAAGGCCCTAGCGAGTGCCTTGTGGAGAGCAACGGCATCACCAATCTTCTGGTTTGGAGTGTCATTACCTCGGCATTCCGTCTTTCCCTTTACAGAGAACAGGAAGGCAGGAGCTTCCCTGTTGAAGTTGAACCTCAACTTGGATTCTGGGAAGCTCTTGGCTACCTTCAGCACTGCCTCAAGGACATCCTCACTCATGCAAGGAGCGAGATACCTTACTGGAATGGCGAGACTCATGACGCAAACCGTGATTTCATTGTGCTTGTCAGTCTTCTCAGCCCTCACGAAGAAAGGGTCACGAGTCTTGGCAAGCAGGTCACTTGTTCTCAATTTGCTCATAATTGTAGCTCTGTTAAACTTGATATTGTTTTTACTAACTCTGGGTTGTAATCTTCCATCATTTTGGTAACCAGCTCCTCATCTCTTGTACCCTTGTAGTAGGGGATGATAATCACTGGGTCAGGATGCCTCAGCAACCTTCCCAGCTTCTGCTTAATCATCCTCTCAGAACTATTGAGGACTGCGTAGATGCCTACCCTGCAATTGTACAAGTTCATGCCTTCATCCAGCATGTTGCAGGCTGTGATATGCTTCACCCTGCCCATATTGAACTTCTCAAGGTTCTCCCCAGACTGCTTGTTCTTGCTGTTGATACAGTATTTCCCAAGCTCCTCTGTCTGAGGAATCCCATTGCAGAAGGTCAGGGTTCTCTCATTATGCAGGTGGTCCAGAAGGAGTTTGACATAGGAGGTCTTCTGCTCACTCAGCCACTTGAGCCTTTCCCCGCTTTTCCTCAGGAAAAGATTCTTCATCACCTCACTCCCATACATCTTCCTCTTGTACCATTCAATGGTGGCCGAGGTATCATCATAGTATTGCTGCTGGGTACAGGTGATTACTATCCTGCGGTTCTTGACATTCTTGTAGGCAAACCTCTGCATGAAAGGCACCACTATCTCAATCTTCTGGGACTTGTTCTTGATTATTTGCTGGTTGGGGGTGTATTTATCCAAGGTAAGGGGGATAAGAAACACCCGGGGGTCTGGTAAAACCTCCTCCTGTATGGCCTGCTTTGTAGATACCCTATGTATATACAGGGAGGGGAACAACAGCTTGAACTCCTTCTTGAGGTCTCTGTTCACAGTGGCTGACAGGAGAATGTTCAGACCTGAGGTGAAGAAGGGCACTGCCTCCCTGCACCTTGCTGACAGGTGGTGACACTCATCATAGATGATGGCATCCCAAGGCCCTGCCATCTTGACAAAGGAAACATAGGTGACAAATTCCACAAATGGGAGCATATCTTCATGCCCCCATTTGCCGAATTCCTCTTTCCAGTTGTCGATGAGCACAAGTCGAGGGATGACAATCAGAATCCTTGGGTTTTCATCCAAGCAGATTCTGCGTTCAAGCAGGTCAAGTGCAATCTTGCTCTTGCCAAAACTTGTTGGCAGCTCACACAGGATATTGGGACTCTCTGTGTTGATGATGTCCTCCCTGACTTGTTCTCTCGTTGTCATTGCTTGTATTGTTCTGTAATTTGTTTGACTTTGGTGATGTAGGAAGTGTCCTCCGCATATCCCAAGGCATCAAGATATTCGTAGTAATCCTCTGGGACTGTCTTGTACTTCTGTATGTACTTCTTGTAGGCAGCTACACTCTGGGTCCAGTGCTCAAACTTCATATAGGCTCCCTTTTTGGTCCTGAGGCCAAACAGGTTGTTATATGATGTGCACACATTGGACTTGTAGTGGCCTGTTTCAAGGATGGCCTGTGCCAAGACAATCTCAGGGAAATCCAGCTCTTGGGCCTTAAGTTCACTGAGAACATTCTCATTGGTGAGTTCGTAGGGGTCAGACCTCCACTCTACCATTTGGGAGTCTCCTTCCTTTCCTTTGGTGCAGGCACCTCCTGATAACCATAAGGCAAGGACAAGACAGAACACGATGATTATCACCATGCCCCCTCCTTCAGATACCCTACTCATCGAACACCTGATATGACTTCAGCTTACCACCGAAATGCTCTGCTGTCTTGTGAAGGTGCCACAGCAGCCTGCCTTCTGGTGATAAAGCCTGCCAAGCCTGAACCCTCTTGGGCACACCAGCCTTGGTGAGCTTCTTGCTGGGTTCAAAACCTGCGGGTGGAGTGAAACTGTGGGGGACTTCTGTGCTGGTGAAGTAGTCATAGGCCGCCTGACACATGTTGATGGTCTGGGAGGCTGGCTTGCACTTGGGCACATGGACATGGAGTGTCTTTGTTTCTCCAGTGGCGTAGTCGTTGAGTTCAAGCCTGATGTGCTCCGTCATCTCTGGGATGGCCATGAGCTTGTCCTTGAACACAGGCCTGCCTTTCCTGTCCCTTGCCTGCTTGCCAGCATATTTGCCCCGTTTGTTTATCACAGGAACCTTCTCTAACTTGTAGCAGTCTTTCCTGTCATACATCACCCCTCCTTGAAGGGCGATGGTTACTCTGATTTTAATATTGTCCATAATTTTTGTGAAAGGTTTTGGGTTTACCAGTCCTACGGTCTCTGACCCATCTCCACCCTGAGGTGGTTTTGATTCTGAGCCTGTAGGATAAGTGATTGGCATCATTATACACTATCTGGTGTGGTACTCCATAGAGAGGAGGCATGGTGTAGATATGCCTGTGTCCTCTCCACCACCAGCCCTTTGGTCTGAGCTGTTCGTAGAGCCACCTGTTCAAGTGCATCTTCTTGACACGGAAGAATTTCCCAATCCTGCGAAGCTTCTTCCGTTGCACCTTGTTGACAACTACAAACTTGTGGTGTTTGGGGTCATCTGTGTGAATCTTTGATGCCATAGCCCACTACTGTTTGGCTTCCTCCTTCTTACGGGCCTCCGCCTCTTCCCTCTTCTTGAGCTGCCTTTCCACATAGGCGAGGAAGCTCGGGCTTTCATACACCATGTCAGCCAAGGTACGGCCTTTCTTAACATGGTCATAGTGGTAGATGGTCTTGGTGTAGCAGGCGTAGTAGGTGTCCATTACTGGCTTGCCATCCGCATCAAGGATGACTTTACCTTCCTTGTCTCTTCTCGCAAGTTGATAGGGTTTTCTCACCTTTATGGTCTGCTTGCGAGCTACAGGGACTCCATAACGGCGGTGGCTACCTCCACTCCTTGAGGGAGAGTAACCAATTGGGTGTGTTCTTTTCATATAATGAATGAATGAGTGTCAAAAGAATCTCTGTCTTCCCAGAGTGCCAGTAGATTGTGTACCTTTGTCTATCTACAAGAACAAGTACCCCTATACACACGGGGCCTGAGACTTGTGGGAGAACATCGCCTCAAGTAGCCTAATACTCGTCTGCCATCATCAAGGTGCAGGGATGAAGCGTCGCTTATGTGCTCCCCCGATTTACTGTACTATGATGAGTCTCCTTGGCTTACGCGGGAGAAGGAAGAATCGAACTTCCGAATGCCCAATTGCACTTCTCCCATAAAGTCACTAGTTTGAATGCTTCAGCCAAAATGAAGTGCCCTAACCACTAGGCGAATCTACCGATTAAATGGTGGTGGATATGGGACTCGAACCCATGTTTTCTTTGTGGTCTTGTAAGTGACTATTTGTGGGGAGGGCTGGACTCGAACCAGCAATTTCAAGAACCCAAAACTTGTGTGTTTACCTGAATTTTAAGATAGTGTTGTAAGTGGCACTGCCACTCGTAAATTACTATTTTCACTACCTCCCCAAGGGTGTGATGTCTAAAAGCCTCTTGTGGTTGCGATTTCACTTGAGGAAAAACTTCATCACTGGTTTTCTGCGGGGAGTGAAAGAATCGAACTTCCACTTCTGGATTTTGTCCCAGAAATTGTAAAAAGGTGTGCTTGTATGTGTCTTTGACACACGATTACAATTGGCTTACCAATAGCCTACTCCCCATTTAGGACACTAAAAAACCTACATCTTGGATTTGAACCAAGTACACTTTGATTAGCAGTCAAATGCTCTACCCGATGAGCTAATGTAATTATGAGATTGTAAGTGTCCTTTGGCAGGCAAGCGAGGTATCACCCTCACCTGCCCCGAAGATGGACCTACAGAGTATTCT
>Ga0265301_10005088_pt1 | contig 13036 bp, 8 predicted proteins | sample AusTroGonzalo_MG_2_FD_193488 | JGI IMG/M metagenome (GOLD analysis project Ga0265301, IMG submission 193488) | Bovine rumen microbial communities from tropical cattle in Woodstock, Queensland, Australia - Gonzalo_04 | ecosystem: Host-associated > Mammals > Digestive system > Stomach > Rumen ...
GGATGCTGCGGGTGCCAACGCCATCTGGAACATCACCAATGTCACGCGCTCCGATCGTCGCTACCACTATCTGGATTTGGCGGGCAAGTACTATGCCACGAAGTCGTCACAAGACCCGGAGGTGCAAGCCGGCTTCACAGAGTACATCAACCGCATCGACCCCGCGAAGGCACATCCCGAATGGCACACTGGCGACCTGGAACAGGACATCTACACCTACCTGACCAGCAAATCACTGGAACCTGAGATGAGCGACGCACAGTACAAGAACCTCATGATCTGGCACCGCGGTCTGGCAGTGCCTGCTGCCCGTAACACCACCACCGAGGACTTCAAGAAAGGCAAGGCACTGTTCACGCAGATCGGCTGTGCCAGCTGCCATAAACCCTCATGGCAGACGGGCGACGACCATATCCAGGATCCCGCCAAGTTCTTCACCTCCGACAGCGATATGCCGCGCTATCCGCATCAGAAGATATGGCCTTACACCGACTTCGTACAGCACCGACTATGGATGAAGAACGACATCCGAACAGGCTGGTGTCGCACGACACCGCTCTGGGGACGCGGTCTGGCTGCGAAATGCGGCAGCGGCGTGGAGCGTCTGCACGACTGCCGTGCACGCAACGTCAAGGAAGCCATCATGTGGCACGGCTGCACAAATGAGGGCGGCACGAGCGATGCCTATAACACCGTCGTTAAGTTCCGCAACCTGTCGAAAGAAGAACGTGACCTACTCGTCTTTTTCATTGAATCCATTTAAGACATTGAAACATTCTGCCCGTTACCTCATCCTGGCGCTGACGGCTCTGCTGAGCATCAGCGCACATGCCAGCGAAACGCTGCCCACTGTCGGCAAGGACATCGCACGACGCATCGGCACCATCCATGTGCTTTACAACAACCGTATCTGTCCCCTCAACACCGTTGCCACCGACTTCGCCATCAAGATGACTGACAGTGCCTCGTGGCACGGCTATTCAGCCGATGAGATATTCGTGAGTTGGATGATTTATTACACACCATGGGAAAAGGAGCTGCTGCTCAACAACCAGCGGAAAGGTGCCAACGAGCGAGAAGCTGCTGCAGAGATGTTCTACAGCGGACAACTCATCCGGATTTTCCCTTATCGCATAGCCGATCAAGTCAACTGGTATTCCCCTGGCGGCCAGGTGCTGCCAAGGGAAATACCCGTGAAGGAGCAGTTTTTCATCAAGCAGTCGATGGACTACCTCACAGAGGCCATCGTGACAGGCCAGCACGACCGCGCCGTAGAGATTATCGAGAAGATCAAACTCTTCCAGCGCGAAATGGCAGGCGATCTCCTGCCCAGCGAGCACAAAACGCAGGCTGAGCTCTTCTACAATAAGTTACGAAGCATCCGCTTCCCGGTATTCATCACTGCGCAGCTCGCCCTGCGTTGGTGGCTCAGCGGACACGTACCCCTCACCAACGGCTACGAGACCATGCTCTTCATGGCGTGGGTGTTGCTGGTACTCACGGTAGTCCTGTATTTTCTCCCCTCCCTATTGAGGAGGGGCCGGGGAAGAGGTCCTCGAATCATCATCGTCCTTGGACCACTCGCCGCCTGTTGTTGTCTGGCCGTGGCCGCGATGGCTGGCAGCGAATCCGAGCTGACACCCTTGACGCCTGCACTTCAGTCGCCCTATCTCACTTCCCACGTCTCTTCAGTGATGTGCTCCTACGCCCTCTTCGCCCTTCAGATGTTATTAGGGCTCTGGGCATTGTTCCTGATCATAAGGAAGAGCGCTCAACTAAATAAAGTCACTGCGCTCTCACGTCACCTCCTCTATCCCGCCGTAATCCTGCTTGCCACTGGCATCATCATCGGTTCCATCTGGGCCAAGGAAGCGTGGGGCAGCTACTGGTCATGGGACCCCAAGGAGACATGGGCCCTCATCACACTCATCGTGTACACGATCCCACTCATCGCGGCTTCCATCCCTGCATTCCGCAAACCTCTCTACTACCACCTCTATATGGTTTTCGCCTTCCTCTCCGTCATCATCACCTACTTCGGCGTGAACTATCTACTTGGAGGCATGCACAGCTATGTATAACATTAGCGGCCACAGAGATCACGGAAGTCACAGTGCTCACAGGAGCGCAGAATAGGGGTCTGGGTGAAGGGAATGTTTGGGTCGAAGATATTGAAGATGAGTTGTTCCAGACGCTCCTGATAGGCAGTAGCGAGGGAGAGGGAACGGTCGTCACGCGAAACGGGCTGGCTGATGTCATGGATAAGCTGACCGCCAAGGCGCAGCTTGGGGTTGTAGGTTTCAGCGCCTGACTTATGGACATAGAAGAGGCAGGGCGTGACGGGCTTTCGGAGATGCTCGGCGACGATGTTAGCATAGAGGAGGGTCTGGAAGTAGTAGTGTTCCTTCTGGCCGGTATCGGCAAAGAGCTGGTCGAGGGTGCTGACAGCCTCGGGACGCCCGCCGGTTTTGTAATCCACAACGCGGACAGCCTGTCCGCCGGGGACATTGTCGTCACTAATGAGGTCGAGGCGGTCAATGAAACCACCGGTGTCAATCTCCATATCGCGGATGTGAAGGGTCTTCACCTGCTTCGACTCGGTATCAAGGACGCGGAAGGGCGTGAGACGACGGTCGTGGCGCAGGAGCTGCAGGAGATAGGTAGTGATGACACGTTGGGCGATGAAGAGGATGCCTCGGTATTCCTCCGGCATCTCCTTGAAGAACTTCTCGCGGAAGGCTTGACGTACGAAAGGCTCCAGACGCTGCCCCTCCATCTCAAGGAAGGGGTCTATGTCCTGTGCACGGACGATGTCACCGGCAGAGGTGAGCTGGTCGTAGAGAAGCTCGGCAGCACGGTGGAAAACATCGCCGAAAAGGATGGCATCGAGGCCATCGGAAGGATCGGGGTCGATACGCATCCCTTCGACATAGCGGTAGTAGAACTTCAGCGGGCAGGTGGTGTAGGTGTTCATGGCCGAGGGCGAGAGGAAGCGACGCTCCTGGGGGGCGCGGCCACGGTTGTCGTACATCTCGCGCAGCTGCTGCATGACCTCTGGGGTCTTCTCTTTGACGATAGGTTGAGACTGACGGGCATCGCTGGCAGCCTGCAGCACACGGTGGTGGATGGGGATATCGGTTTCTGCCAGGAGCTGGCGCAGGAAACGCGAGATCTCATTCTGACGTGTGCCGGCATTGCTTTCGTTATACATGAAGGTGACACGCTCAGCACGCTGGATGAGGCGATAGAAGTAGTAAGCATATACCGCAATCTTATGGCGGAGGGTGGTAAGTCCGAAGGCCTCGCGGATATGATAGGGTATGAAGCTGTTGTCGGCAACCTTCTTGGGCAGGAACCCTTCGCCGACACTGAGCATCAGAATATGCCGGAAGTCCAGCGCACGCGTCTCCAAGACACCCATGACCTGCAGGCCGATGGCGGGTTCGCCGTGGAAGGGGATGCTCAGTGAACGCAACACGCTACGCAGGAGGCGCGCCAGCGTCTGGGCATTGACGTCGAGCAGCGGCGTGGGACCCGACATAAGGTCGGCGAGGCGGTTCACACTGGTGTAAGCCTTGAAGAGGGCTTCGGTGGCGATGAGGTCAGAGCGCAGATGGGGCGCGAGCTGTGTGAGGATATCCAGGATGTAGCGCAAGAGGGCGCTCCCCTGCCCTACAGGCTGCAGCCACGCGCTCTCATCGAGGAAGCGGGTGTAGGGATGTGCCTTGAAAGTGCGGAGCTCGAGGGCACGGAAACGGCTGGCAGCACTGTCGTAGCCGTCGGTCTGTAAGTCCAGAAGCGCAACGATGAAACTGTAGATAGGTGTGTCGGCCAAGGGGAAACCCATGGTGACATTGAGCGGCATCTCAGCATTGGGGATGGCATGGAGCACGGGCTGCAACAACTGTTCGTTGCAGAGGACCACGGCGGTCTCATTCTCGCGCTCGGTGAGGTTCTCGGCCAGCCAGTCCGGCAGATAGCGCGCCTGGGCGTTCTCACTGGAAGTGGTGACAAAGGTGATGTCCTTGGGAGTACGGAAGTTATTGAAGCATTCGGGGGGCAGCTCATTCCCATAGCGTTCGAGGTTCCGGCGTAGGAAATGGCCAGCCTCGTGATCCTTGATATAGAAGGTATCGTAGTCCCAGTAGAAGAGAGCCTGCCCGCGGCGCTGGAGGTCGTCGAAAAGGGCTTGTTCGACGGCGTTAAGGACATTGAAACCGATGAAGACATAATGACGATTCCCCCAGTCAGGAGCCATGGACACGACATCTCGTTGTAGTGCACCTTCATAGAGGATACCGTCAGCACGCATGGAGGCGTTGAGGTCGGCATAGATCTCAGGGAGATGCTCCCATAGCTGAAGGAAACGTTCCTTAAGCTCGCTATTCTCCTGAAGGGAGAAATTGCTGAAGAAGGAACGAAGGGCGTCTTCCTGTTCGGGGGTGATATAAGAGTTGTCGTCGAGTGCTCGCAGGTCACGGATATTGGTGAAGAGCTGCTGTACGTCCACGAGCTGTTTGTCGATATCATCGAAATCTGCCAACAGGACCTCACCCCAGCTGTAAAACTGGTCAAGAGTCTGCGGCTGCTCGACATGGGCAGCATAGGCACGGTGGAGGCGGCAGATGCTTTCCACTGGGTCACACAGCGTAAAGGACGACGCCTCGGTGAAGAGCTCGCTGATAGTGCGGTAGGTCGGAGTCCACACGGGTGTCGGTGACGCTTCCATGAGGGCCTGGTCCAGGAAGAGACTGGCACGCTTGCCGGGGAAGACGACAACGAGTTGGCTGAGGTTATTGCCGAAGCGCTGCAGGAGGGAGCTGGCGACGGATTGTAGGAAGGAGGACATCTATTGAATGAAAAAATTAAAAAATGAAATATTGAACCCTTAAACTCTTAAACTTTTAAACCCTTTAAACTTCTTGAACTCTTAAACTTCTTGAACTTTTTAAACTTCTTATACTTCTTGAACTCTTTAACTCTTAAACCCTTGAACCCTTTGAACTCATCATTCAATCGCTTGTACACGGGAGGAATAGACGAACCAGAGGTAGCCTTCAACGGTGGCAGAAGGATACATGGCAGCAAGGAGACGCATATAATGGCGCACCTGCTCGTCGTAGGCAGCTATGTGGTGACCGAACTTGAAGTCAACGACGACCACGCGTCTTCCGTCGGCAGAGACCATCACACGGTCGGGACGATGGGTGACAGGTTGGTGGGTATCAGGGTCGCGGCTGACGATGGAGCACTCGGTGAACAGCGTCCACTCCCCTGAGAACCACGAGGCGATCATCTCATTATTGAAACCACGTTCAAACCAACGTTCGATGTCGCTGCGGCGCACGCTGACATAAGTGCCATCAGGCGCATAACGGGCGATGACGCCTTCGTGTTCAAGGCTGTCGAGGACGCGGGGGACATCGTCAAGGGTGGCGATTTGCTGGAGCACACCATGGAGGAGGCGCCCCAGCTCCAGATACTGCTGCTGACGGAAATGTTCTGCCTCGGGCTCCTCTTCTTCAGTGGTCAGCGAGGCCATGAACTGCTGCGAGCGGTTGCTCTGACGGAAGGTGGCACTGAGGGGGAAGGACTGCATCGTGATATCAAGGGGTGTTGCCTTGGGTGTCAGACGGTTCTCCGACGGCGTGACCTCGCCTGCACCGGACGCCGTGGCAGGCACATCAGCAGGCACCATGGGTTCACCGATGATGGTTCCCGCAGGGATGACAGTGGCGATGAGGTCTCCCACGGAGCGGTTGCTCTTCTGAAGCCCCTCGTCGCTGCCGACAGCCCACGCGTAGAAATTCTGTGCCGGGCGCGTGAAGCCCACATAGAGGGCGTTCAGCTCGTCGAGGCGCGAGAGGAGATGGGACTCGGCATAGTCACGGGCGAAAGCCGACTTGGGTGCCGACTTGGAGCTCGGAGTGATGGGCAACAGCTGCAGCTCGTTGAAGGGTGCCTCGTCGGAGATGCACCACAGCAGGTCTGTGGAACGGTCACGCTCCAACACCCATGTGCAGAAAGGCATGAAAACAGTATGGAACTCCAAGCCCTTGGCTTTGTGGATGGTGATGATACGGATGCCGTTGACCTGTCCCGCAGGAATGGCCTGCCGCGAGAGACGCTCGTCCCAGAAGGAAAGGAAGGAATGGATGTCGGAGGATTCATTGTGGAGGAAGTCCAACACGGCATCGAAGAAGCCGAAGAGGTAGGCATCTTGATTCGCGATACACGAGAGATGGAGGTCGCGATAGAGGGTTTCCAGCAGCTCGTAGAGCGGCAGCTGGGCCAGCATCGGGTTCAACCCTTCGGCGGGTAAGTCATCGATATGGGTGTGGAGATAATAGCTGGAAACCACGTCGGCGGGATTGTCGAGGGTGCGCAGGGCGGCAATGAGGAGCATGATCGCCGGTGAGGCAGAGAGGAGGAAGGCCTCGTCACTGACGATGGGCGGCATATCGGCATCCTCGGCAAAGCTCTCGATGATGGGTTGCATATCGCTGTTGTTGCGCACGAGGATGGTCATGGAGGCATAAGGCAGACCCGCAGCATGTAGCTGACGCACCTGCTGCTTGAGGTCGTCAAGGATCACGGGCTCCCAATCATCGCGCTTGCGATACTCACGGTCGTCGAGTACGGTGACGGAGACGAAGCCGTCGAGCTCATCAGGAGTGCCCGAGGGAATGATACCGGTTTCATCCTCCTCGGGGGTATATTGCTTCACGTCGCCATAGGCGGCAGCGAAGGAGAAGGCACCGTGGAGGATAGTAAGCTCGGAAACGGAGAGTTTGTCGAGCTGACGGGCAGCCTCCAGGAAGAATTCATTGTTGAAGTGGATGATGTTGGGCGCACTACGACGGTTGATGTCGAGGTTGCGGATGAGGGGCGGCGGCACCATGTTGTGTTCGATATCGCCCAGGATACGCCAGTCGCCGCCGCGCCAGCGGTAGATGCTCTGTTTGACATCGCCCACGAGGAGGTTACGACCGCCTTTGGCCAGGCTCTCGAGCAGGAGGACCTTGAAGTTCTTCCACTGTAGTGTGGAGGTGTCCTGGAACTCGTCGATCATCACATGGTGCAACATGGCACCGATCTTCTCGAAGATGAAGGGGGCGTCGCTCTCCCCCACCATCCGGCTGAGCAGGATGGGTGTCTTGGCCAGGTTGAAGCGCGATGTCTCGGCATTGATGTCTGCCACCTCACGGTCGATGGCGTCGAGCAGGCAGAGGGGCTTTAGATGTGCCAGGGCCAGACGGGCGCTGTTAGCCTTATACTGTATGTCATCGAGGCGGTTGACGATATCGGCAAGCAGGCTCCCCACAACATCAGCCGCGTCAACAAGTTCAGGACGCTGCTTGCGGTCGGCTTTCTTCACCAGCTCCAAGGGGTCTTTGGACCACCCTGTGACACGTACGCCAGGCTCTACGTCGAGGTCGCCGGCTTTCAAGTGCTCCACGAAAGACAGCAGGTTCTTGCCATAGGAGAAATCGGTGAAGCTGACACCTGCGTCATAGACCGCGTGTTCGATCTGTGCGCCGGCACTCTTGAGACGCTCCACGGCCGTAGTCTCCATCTCCTTCAGCTGTTGGATGAACTGCCGCATGAAAGTGGCGTCCGTAAGCTTCTGGCGCAGCTGCTCGCCACGCATCAGATAGTCCTCATTAAAGATGGCACGACCGAAGCTCTTGACATCGCGCGTCACATCCCAACGCTGGTCACTGGCAATGCGATCGCGGACAAGACTGTAGAGCCATTCAAAGACCTGCGGTTCGTCCTGCAGGCGATCCACGATGCGGTCCACGGCCTTCGACAAGACTTCGGTGTCACTGATCTCCACCTGCAGGTTGGCCGTGAGTCCCAACTCATGGGCCAGGCCACGGAGGATGGTCTGGAAGAAGGCATCGATGGTCTGGACGCGGAAACGGTTATAGTCATGCAGGATCTGACGCAGTGCCAGCCGACAACGCCGCCGCAACTCATCGTCGGAAAAGTCGTCGAGGCCATCATCGTGCAACGCATCTTTGAGACCCTTGAAATAAGGCTTGCTGCTCTCCAGCGAATGACCGATGCCATAGAGCTGGCTGAGGATACGGTCCTTCATCTCAGCCGTAGCCTTGTTGGTGAATGTGACGGCGAGGATGCGCGCATATTCAGCGGGCTCCTCGGCAATGACCAACAGTTTTATATACTGCACGGCCAGCGTGAATGTCTTGCCTGAACCGGCAGAAGCTTTATAGACTACGAGTGAGGACATAATACCTTATTTATATATAGGAGTCGGATGACTTTTCCGATGGATTTTGCTGCAAAGGTATAAAGAAAGTGTGAAATAACAAAAGTTTGAGAAAATAATGATTTTTTTATCGAAATATTGTAGGTAATTCAGAATATTTGTACTACCTTTGCAGCGATGAATAGACTTTCCCAACATATCGAATTTTTGCTGCTGACGCATAACTGTGTGATTGTTCCGCAGTTCGGCGCTTTTGTTGCTCTCTCGAGCAACGCGCAGCATGTGGACAATGAAGACCTGTTCTTCCCGCCAAAGCGCATTGTACGCTTCAATCCCGACATCACGGAGGACGACGGGTTGCTGGTAGGTGTCGTACAAGCCGTGAAACGCTGCACACTCTCAGAGGCAAAGCGACAGGTGCAGAGCATGATCCTGGAACTGCGCCAACAGCTGTTGGCTGACGGACAGGTGGATTTCGGAAGCATCGGCATCTTCACGCAGGACGAGGATGGGAAAGTCAGCTTCTCTACCTGTCAGGCCGGCATCATGTCACCCGAGCACTACGGTTTGGATGCTTTCACGATGCCTAAGCTCACCACCATTGAGCGCCGCGGACAGCTGGCAGAAAGCCATAAGCGCGATGCCGAGGGCTTCGTGGACAATAAGCACATCGTCATCCGCATCAACCGCCGCTCGCTGCGTTACGTGGCAGCTGCAGCAGCCGTTCTGCTCATTTGTGTATTGTTCTCAACTCCGATGTCACTGCAACGCGAGAAGCTACTGCAACAGGCAGCCCTCATCAGCACAGACCACAAGAAGCCCGTGAAGGTTGAGGTGAGTAGCACCGAACAGCCGGCACCGCAAGCCAGCGTTGAAGTGAAGGAGAACGCTGCCGAGCAGGTGGTAGAGGCACAGGAGGCAACGCAGGAAACTGCGGAACAGGAACCTGTAGCGGCACAATATGCCATTGTCCTTGCAAGTGATGTAAGCCAGAAGAATGCAGAGCGCTATATTGCTGACTTGCAGCAGCGCGGCTATGAGACGGCACAGATTCACGACAATGGCAAGATCCGTCGCGTGGTGCTCGCAGGCTATGCTGACGAGACAGAAGCTTACAATGCCAACGTCGCCCTGCACAAGGCAAGCAAGGAGTTTGCCAGCAGCTGGGTGATGAAATTGTAATCCTCCCCTACGACATCTTTTCGAGGTGATGAAGAAAGTCCGCTGCCCTAAATGTGGCCATTACATGCCTTTTGACGACACCCGCTACCACAGCGGCGAGACCCTTGTCTTCGAATGCCCCGACTGCCACAAACAGTTCGGACTGCGCATCGGTGTGAAGAACACCGAGGAAGAACGTGAGGACTGCGGCTCAATCCTGGTGGTAGAGAACGTGTTCCACCACGAGCAGACAGTGAACTTGCAGATGGGTGACAATGTCATCGGGCGCTATGTGAAAGGCTCGGACATCAATGCACCCATCGAGACCGTGGACCCCAGTGTCGATACCACCCATTGCATCATCAACGTAAGCCGCAATCGTGCAGGACAACTGGTTTATACCTTGCGCGATGCCAGCACCGATGGCACCGGCACCTATGTAGGAAACACCATGCTCAGCGCGAAAGACCGCTTTCGCATCGAGCATGGTGCCATTATTACTATTGGTGCCACGACCCTTATTTTCAGGGCCGCAGGGCGTGAAGAAGATTAAGCGCGCTTTTTAGAAAGGCAGATCATCGGTGCTGTCACCGCTGAAAGCCGGAGCCTCAGGAGCCGGGGCACCTGCGGCATCAGGAGCAGGAGCGGCGGGAGCAGCAGGGATGGGAGCTGCGCCAAAGCCTGCATTCGGGTCGGCAGCGGGAGCTACGGCATTGGGATCGTAGGGCACAACCTTCCAAGCACGAATCTGGTTATACCAACGTCCGTTATATTCGCGAGCATCAATATCGAGGCTCACGGTCAGCATCTGACCCACCTGAATATTGAACTGAGCGATGCGGTCTGTACCGAAGACCTCGAAGCAGCACTTGCGGGGATACTGCTCCATGGTTTCCAATACATAAGAAGCTACTTTCCATTCACTCCCCGAACGCTGTGAGACGCCTCCGCGCTCAGGGAGCACCATGATGATTTTTCCTGAAATTTCCATGTCTGAAATATGATTTTTATAATGAAATATTGATTTCTTTTTGGAAAAGCGATGCAAATATAGGCCTTTCTCTTCATGTTTTGAAACTTTTTGGCTGTTTTTTTTGCCTATTCGGACAAAAGTTCTTAATTTTGCTCGGTTTTATTAGACAGATACCGCAAAATCGAATCATAAAATAACAAAAATACCGTCATCCTATGAAGATCAAAGTCTCCAGCGCGGCACTCTTCAGCCGCCTCACTTCCATCAACCGCGTTCTCAACAGCAAGAACTCCCTGCCCATTCTGGACTGCTATCTGTTCGAGGTGGAGGGACAGAAGATGTCCATCACCGCCTCCGATAGCGAAACGACGCTCATCACCAGCGTTGAGCTGATTGAGAGCGACCTCAACGCACGTTTCTGCATCAAGGCAAAGACCATCCAGGACTCCCTGAAGGAGATCTCCGACCAGCCTATTACGCTGGATATCAACCTGGACAGCATGGAAATCAAGGGCAGCTACCAGAACGGTACGTTCTGCATCATCGGCGAGCGCGCTGACGAATACCCCGCTCCTCACAGCATGGATGCTGAGGCCCAGCGCTTTGAGCTGCGTCAGAACATCCTGCTGAACGGTATCAACCAGAGCATCTTCGCAACGGCCGACGATGAGATTCGTCCCGTGATGACCGGTATCTATTTCGACTTCACTCCGGACTGCCTCATCTTCGTCGGCACTGACGGACGCAAGCTGGTACGCAAGAAGGAATATGCTGTGAAGAGCGAGCAGCAGATGGGCTTCATCCTGCCCAAGAAACCTGCCAACATCCTGAAGAGCCTCCTGCAGAAAGGCGATGCCACTGCTGTGCTGACCTTCAACGACAAGATGGCAAAGGTGGAGACCCCTGACTTCACGCTCACCTGCCGCCTCATTGATGGACGCTATCCCAACTACAACAGCGTGATTCCGCAGAACAACCCCTACAAGGCTACCATCGACCGCGCAGCCCTCATCTCCACGCTCAAGCGCGTGCTGGTATTCAGCAGCCAAAGCAGCGCACAGGTGAAGCTGGCCTTCAAGAAGGACCTGCTGACGGTCAGCGGTCAGGATGTCGATTTCTCCACTTCGGCAGAGGAGCGTCTCATCTGCGAATATGCCTTCCCAGCCATGAACATCGGCTTCAAAGGCACACTGCTGCTGGACATCCTCGGCAACCTGGATTGCAACGAGGTGATCTTCGAGCTGGCTGATCCCGGACGCGCCGGTATCATCACACCTGCCGAGCAGAAGGAGGGCGAGGAAATCCTCATGCTCCTGATGCCGATGATGTTGAATGACTAAGGCATAGCGCATTTCTCTTAACAGATTAACAAATTGACGTTCCTGTTGGTTTGTTAATCTGTTATTCCGTTTCAAAAACAGCAACATCAGAACATGAAACTTCATCTAGACTACCCCATCGTTTTCTTCGACCTCGAGACCACAGGCGTGGACATCGTCAACGACCGCATCGTGGAGATCTGCCTGTTGAAAGTCTATCCCAACGGCAACGAGGAATCCAAGGTGATGCGCATCAACCCGGGCGTTCATATCCCCGAAGAGGCATCCAAGGTCCATGGCATCTATGACAAGGACGTGGCCGACTGTCCCAGGTTCGCTGACGTGGCGGCAGATATCTGGGCCTTCCTGAAGGACTGCGACCTCGGCGGCTTCAACTCCAACCATTTCGACATCCCCATGCTGGCCGAGGAGTTCCTGCGGGCCGGGATGAACGTGAACCTGAGCAAATGCCGCCGCGTCGATGTCCAGAATATCTACCACAAGCTGGAACGTCGCACGCTCATTGCAGCCTACCAGTTCTACTGCCACAAGAACCTCGAAGACGCCCATTCCGCCCTCGCCGACACGAAGGCCACCTACGAGGTGCTCTGTGCGCAGCTCGATCACTACCCCGAAGTGCTGCAGAACGACATCAACTTCCTGGCCGAATATTCACTGCGCGACCGCAACGTAGATTTCGCCGGACGCATCGTGCGCGACGACCAGGGCACGGAGATCTTCAACTTCGGTAAGTACAAAGGGATGCCCGTAGCCGATGTGCTGCGCCGCGACCCGGGTTACTTCAGTTGGATCATGCAGGGTGACTTCGCCCGCAACACCAAGCAGGTGCTCACGGAGATTGCCCTCCGCAGCAAGTCGAAATAACCGTTAACCATTAACCCTTGACAGTTAACAGATGAACATCGTCTTAGGCATCACCGGCAGCATCGCAGCCTATAAGGCCTGCACGCTCATCCGCCAGTTCGTCAAGCAAGGTCACGAAGTGCAGGTGGTCATCACCCCTGCCGGCAAGGAGTTCATCACTCCCATCACCTTGTCCGCACTGACATCGAAGCCCGTCATCAGCGAGTTCTTCGCGCAGCGCGACGGCACATGGAACAGCCATGTCGATTTGGGTCTGTGGGCTGATGCGATGGTCATCGCCCCTGCCACCGCCTCCACCATCGGGAAGATGGCCCATGGCATCGCCGACAATATGCTCATCACCACCTACCTCTCCATGAAGGCCCCCGTATTCGTGGCCCCCGCCATGGACCTGGACATGTGGGCGCACGCCTCCACGCAGGACAACCTGCAGCTGCTCAAGGCCCGTGGCGTGACCATCAT
>Ga0265301_10005092_pt1 | contig 13033 bp, 11 predicted proteins | sample AusTroGonzalo_MG_2_FD_193488 | JGI IMG/M metagenome (GOLD analysis project Ga0265301, IMG submission 193488) | Bovine rumen microbial communities from tropical cattle in Woodstock, Queensland, Australia - Gonzalo_04 | ecosystem: Host-associated > Mammals > Digestive system > Stomach > Rumen ...
CATCTGTGCCTGTGCCATACGTTTGGGCAATCTGATGAATTCCGAGATTATCGGTCGTCCTACCGATGTACCCTGGGCCTTTATCTTCGAGCGTGTGGATATGATTCCCCGCCACCCAGGCCAGCTTTATGAAGCCCTGTGCTATGCTTGCTTCTTCTTCATAGGGTGGTTCTTCTATAAGAAATATCCTCAGAAAGTGGGCACAGGCTTCTTCTTTGGACTCTGCCTCTTCTTGATTTTCACCAGCAGAATCTTCATCGAGTATACCAAGGAGAATCAGGAAGCCTTCGAGAACGGCATGCTCTTCAATATGGGACAGCTGCTTAGCGTTCCCTTCGTACTGCTTGGCCTCTATTGTATGATGGGAGGTAAGTGGTGCAAACGACTGGCCGAAAAGAAATAAAAATCCCTATTCCTCTTCCTGTTCTTCTGTCTGTTCCAAAGCCTGCTCTGGTTGCTTTTGCAGTTGCTTCTTGCGCTTTGGATTCTGACTGGCACCCATCTTCAGCAATCGTGAAGCTGGGGTGAGGATGCTTTGTCCTGATTCGGCAGTTATGGATTCTAACTTGTCGAAGCTGTCCTGTGTCTTCTGCAGCTGCTGCTTCACGCTCTCGAATCGTTCGGCAAACAACTGCACACGATCCACAATCATATTGGCGCATTCCATTATCTTCTGTTGGTTCTCCACCTGACGGACCTGCTTCCAGGTCATCTCCAGCACACGCAGCATGGTATAAAGGTTCTGGCTGCCTGTGATGATAACGCCTCTGTCGTAGGCATCTTTCCAGAGTGTAGCATCGTTAGAGAGTGCCAACTGAAGGGCTGATTCAGAGAAGACGTACATCAGGACGAAGTCCAACTTGGCGTGTCCCTCGGCTATGTACTTCGAGTAGTTCTTTCTGGACAGTTCGTTCACATGGTTGCGCATACTGGTCAGATGGCGTTTTAAGGCGTCCTGACGCTGTGTTTCTGTCTCAGCGTTATGATAGTCCTCGAAGGCAGTAAAAGACATCTTAGAGTCGATAATCACGTCTCTCTTATCTGGGAAGTGCAGGATAGCGTCAGGGATCAGGCGATGGCCCTCCTCCTCGTAAACCACATTGCCGTCCTTGTCGCGGATGGTCTCCTGCAGGGTGAATTGCTCGCCTTCCTGAAGGCCCATTCCCTCCAGAAGCTGCTTCAGTCGCAGTTCTCCGAAGTTGCCCTGCGTCTTGTTCTCGCCTGTCAGAGCCTGAGCCAGCTTATCTGCCCGTTCGCCCACCTGGCGGCTCTGCTCAATGCTCGTCTTGATGGTAGCATCCAGTCGCTGCATCGTAGAGTTATGTTCGCGATCGGAGCGCTCCACCGCCTCGCGCATCTGCTGGATATGCGTCTGCAGGGGGGTAAGGATACCCGAGAGTTGTTCCTTGTTGACTGCCGACAGCTGTTCAGCCCTTTCCTTCAGAATCTTCTCAGAGGTGGAGTTCATCTGCTCGCGGATGAGGTTCAGCTGCTGACGCATCTGCTCCTCTTGCTGCTGTTTCTGTTCCTGCTGCTGTTGTTTCTGTTCTTCCTGCAGTTGCTTCGAGACAGCCATCAGATGCTGCAACGCACCTACCTTAGAGCGCATCACCATAAATACGGCGACGCCTCCTAAGACTAATCCTATTAAAAGATAAAGCAATTCCATTTCTTAAATTGAGAATTGAGGGCGCAAGCGCCAATTGAGAATTGAGAATTACAGTAAACCGTAAACAATAAACAGTAAACCGTAAACTAACATTCTTTCAGGTCATTATCTATGAAAGCGATGAGGCGCTCTATGGCCTCCTCCTCAGGGATATTCTTCTCTACGCACTCCTTGTTCTTGTAGAGCGAGACTTTGCCGCGGGCGGCGCCTACGTAGCCGTAATCGGCATCTGCCATCTCGCCCGGGCCGTTTACGATGCAACCCATGATGGCAATCTTCAGCGTATTGTACTGGGGATTTACCTTGGCACGCTCGGCAACGGCAGCTTTCACACGACGGATGGTGTCCTGAAGGTCGTAGAGCGTACGGCCACAACCAGGGCAACTGATGAACTCCGTCTTACACATCTGCACACGAGCTGCTTGCAGGATGCTCTGAGCCACAGGAATCTCGCACTCAGGCTCCTCGCTCAGGCTTACGCGGATGGTGTCTCCTATGCCGTCTATCAGCAGGGAACCGATACCCACGGCACTCTTCAGACGTCCGTCCTCGCCTTCTCCTGCCTCCGTAACGCCTAAGTGCAGGGGATAGTCCATTCCCTCCTTCTGCATCTCCTGACAGAGCAGGCGAACGCTCTGCACCATAATGACGGTATTGCTGGCCTTGATGCTAACCACCACGTTGGGGAACTTCTCACGCTCGCAAATACGCAGGAACTCCATACAGCTCTCCACGATGCCTGCAGGGGTATCGCCGTAACGACTCATGATGCGGTCGGACAGCGAGCCGTGATTCACGCCTATGCGGATGGCTGTGCCGTGTTCCTTGCAGATACTCAGGAAGCCACAGAAACGGTCGTCCAGACGCTTCAGCTCCTGCTGGTACTCCTCATCTGTATATTCCAGATGTTTGAACTGACGGGCAGGGTCAACGTAGTTGCCTGGGTTGATGCGCACCTTCTCCACGATGGTAGCAGCCACATCGGCCACATTAGGGTTGAAGTGGACATCGGCACACAAGGGTGTATCTCCGTAGCCACGAGCCACCAATCCAGCCTTTATATTGCGGAGGTTCTCTGCCTCGCGCGTTCCCTGCGTAGTGAGTCGTACCAAGTCGGCTCCCGCATCTATGATACGGATGCATTGCTCCACACAGCCCTCTGTATCCATGGTGCTACAGGTGGTCATACTCTGGACGGCCACTTTGTTCTGGCCGCCAATGCGGAGCTTACCTATCTTTACCTCGTGTGTCTGTCTTCTCATTTAGTTTACCTTGAAGTTATATTTCACCATAGCCAAATCCTGATTGGCCTTTACTATCTTCTGCTTCAAATCCTCCTTGTAAGCCTTCAGCTTGATAGCCAGCACCTCGTCGCCAAGGGCCAACATCTCAGCAGCCAGGATACCTGCATTCTGAGCGCCATTTACGCCTACGGTAGCCACGGGTATGCCAGGAGGCATCTGTATGATGCTGAGCATAGCATCCAGTCCGTCCAGCATGCCCTTGATGGGGACACCTATGACGGGTAGGGTAGTGCTGGCAGCAATAACACCAGGCAGAGCGGCAGCCATACCGGCACCTGCAATAATCACCTTAATGCCTCTCATCTCGGCATTCTTGGCAAACTCCTCCACTTCCTGTGGAGTCCTGTGGGCAGAGAGGGCATTCATCTCGAAGGGAATCTCCATCTCGTCCAGGAACTTAGCGGCTTTCTCCATAACGGGCAGGTCGCTGGTGCTGCCCATGATAATACTTACAACTGCTTTCATTTTATATTATTGAACATTGAAACTTTGTTTCATTCTTCACTCTTCATTCTTCACTCTTCATTCTTCACTCTTCACTTTATAAAAATATTATTCCAAAGAATCCACAAATTATGCCTATCAGCGTGCCTACCAACACCTGTGCCAGGCTATGCTGCAGCAGAATCATACGGCTAGTCATTACGCAACCAGAGAGCAGGACGGCTCCGCACAACCACCAGATGGGGTTAAACCCGAAGATGCCCGAATAGGCCACCAGCGCCCCTATGACGGCGCCCGAGCCTGCCGAGTGCATACTTACCTTCCAGAACATATTCACGACGATGCAGCACGACTGAACCATCAGCGAGATAATCAGTATGGCCGTCAGGAACCGAGGCAGATGCAGGTCGTTCAGCAGCAGCATCAGACACACATAGCACATAAAGTGAATGGTGTAGGGCACGATACGCTTGTGCCGCTCGCGCAACTCCTGCAGGCGCCAGCCCAACAACCGCCTGTAGACATAGGTCAGTCCCACGGGCAGGGCAACGGTAAAGAAGTACACCAGTCCCAGCACCAGCAGCCGGTAGGGCCACGGAAACAGGCTCATGTACGTAAACGTGAGTAGGATAATCGTTCCGACGGTAGGGTAGTACATGGGTCGGAACAGACTACTGAATACGCTGGCAAGAACTATATGTTTTCTCACTTTGTTTAAATTGAAAGTTGAGAATTGAAAATTGAAAATTTTTTCGACATCTCAATCACTTTTATCTCGATAATTCACTTTTAATTTTTATCTGTTTTCTAGTCCTCTCCCCCAAAGGGGGAGCAGGAGGGGGCTATTTCCTCATGCGGGCAATGGGTATCTTCATTATCTCTCTGTACTTCGCTATGGTGCGGCGGGCTATGTCGTAGCCCTTCTGCTTCAACAGGGTGGTCAGCTTCTCGTCGCTCAGCGGATGCTGCTTGTCCTCTGCATCTATCAGTTCGCCTATGGCAGCCATCACCTGCTTCTGGGTGGCCATCTCGGCATCGTCCTTCTGCACGGCCTTATGGGTGAAGAAGTGCTTCAGCGAGTAGATGCCGAAGGGGGTCTGCACGTACTTGCTGTTGCACACACGACTGACGGTACTGATGTCGTAACCCGCCAGCGCAGCCACATCCTCCAGCTTCATGGGCCTGAGCAGGGTATCGTCTCCCTGCAGGAAGAAGGGCCTCTGCAACTTTATGATGGCATTCATGGTCCTTATCATACTCTCGCGACGCTGTGCCAGAGCATCTATGAAGAGCTGTCCGCGCTCTACATACTCGCGCGTAAACCTTATATCCTCCTGCACAGCCTTCGTCAGCTGCGAGTCCTTCAGCTTCTCGTAGCCCTTCAGCTTCTCTGTGGCATCAGGACTTATTATCAGGGCCGATGTGCCGCCGTTCAGCTGCATGCTGATGTGTCCGTCCTCGTCCGTGTCTACTATGAAGTCGGGCGTTATCTGGTGGCCTATCACCACACTCTTTTCGCCAAGGGCCGAGCCTGGACGGGGATTCAGTCGTTTTATCTCGCGCTTGAGCTCCTCCACCTGCAGGGGCGACAGCTTCAGCCTCTGCTGGATGCGTTCCCAGCGTTTGTGCAGGAAGTCGTCGTAGTACTTCTCCATGATCAGAAGCAGCTGCGAGCGATAGGGATTCCTTTCGTCGCGCTTGATCTGCAGGATCAGGCACTCCTGCAACGAGCGGGCTCCTACGCCTGCCGGCTCGAACTGCTGCAGGATGTCCAGCACCCCCAGCATCTCCCGCTCCGTGGTCTCTATGCCCTGGTATATCTCCGCCTCGTCCACTATCTGAACGAGGGGTTTGCCCAGCAGCCCTCCATCGTCCAGCTCGCCTATCAGGTACTCCAGCAGCAACCTTTCGTGGTCTGTCAGCTCGAAGTCGGCCATCTGTGCCTTCAGCTGGTCGTAGAACGAGAGCGTATCGCCGTACTCCACATTCTCAGGCACCAGCTTGTTGTACGTGGGGCGCAGCATATAGTCGGGTATATCATCCTCCGAGCGGTAGTCATAGGAGGCCTCACCCAGCCTCTCCCCCGACCCCTCTCCGAGGAGAGGGGAGTCAGACTGCCAATCTTCCCTCTCCTCGGAGAGGGAGTTAGAGGGTGAGGCTGTCTCCAGCCAAGGGTTCTCCAGACACTCGTTCTCTATGCGCTGCTGCAGGGCTTCTATGGGCATTTCCGTCAGTCGTACCAGCATCACCTGCTGGGGCGAAAGTGTCTGCACCTGCACCTGTTGTTGTGCCTGCACCTGCACCTGTTGTTGTGTCTGTTTACTGTCTTGTGCCATATCCAATGCGAAGGTACGAAGAAGTGAAAAAATACACAAATTTATTCTGTCTTATTTTAAATAAGGTTGGCTTCAAATAAATTTTTTTCGGTTTTTTAGTTTACCTTTGTATGGTTTTTACGTCTTCAAGATAGAGACAGACAGAAAATGACGACACAAACGTTCGAACATATTGCCAACGAGATTCGCCCACGACTGACCAAACTGTGCGAAAGGTTCGTTACAGACCGTCAGATGCCGGAACAGGCTGAGGACATCGTGCAAGAGACCTTTTTCAGGCTCTGGCAGATGCGCGAACGACTGGATGCTTACGAAAGTCCCGAATCCCTTGCTGTCGCCATTGCCAAGAATGTCTGTATCGACCACCTGCGCCGTCAGCGTATGAGGCTGGAGCCTTTGGGAAACTACGATGTGGAGGACACGCAGAAAACCGACCAGCCCCTGATTACCAGCGACACAGAAACGTGGATTCAGAACACCCTCAACCGTCTGCCCGCCACACAAAGGCGAATGCTGACCATGAGGAGCGAGGGAATGTCTCTCGATGAGATTTCAACTTTATGCAATACCACCAAACAAAGCACCAAGACAATGATTTCCTCTGCAAGGAGATTCATGCTTGAAATGCTGAAGAAAGGAGGACAAAGATGAAGAACCTGAACGACAAGGCCGTGCGCCAAGAACTTATCCAACGCTATCTGGCTGCAGAAACCAGCGTAGAGGAAGAACAGATGCTTGCCCGTTTCTATCACGGAAACGAAGGCAATACCTTCTCTGGGGAAGAGGAGCAAGTGCGCCAGCTGATCCTTGCTACTACCCATCTGGCTGACGACTTCACGCTGTCTGCAGAGAAGGAGGAAGAGTTTGACCGCATTATGGCTGCTGCCCGTAAGCCTCGCCGCATTGCCTTGTGGCCTTGGGTTGCTGCTGCCTGTATGGCTGGCATCATGGTTATTTTCCTTACTCCGCCTAAGACGGAAAAGAATCAGGTCCTTGCCGAACAACCTACGGCACCAGTCGAACAGCCCTCTGTGGTGGAGAAAGTAACAGCCGAGCCCATTGCCGTCGTTGCCGAACCTGCCAGGGTGAAAAAAGAATCGGCAGAAGTCGAGTATGACCAGAGCGACCTGACATCCGTTGACGACATGTTTGGTGTAGAATCCCGTCCCGACCCGATGGCTGAGTACATCGCCTTGGCCGAGAATCTGCAACAAGAATGCGACCAAGTGTTCCAGAATCTTGAAAAATAAAAACCGTAAAACGAATAAACAATGAAACAATATATCTTTATACTGGCGATGCTGATGCAAGCCTTCGCCATCAATGCACAGAAAAACAACGGCATCAGAGAGTTGATGCAGTACCTGGAGAAGGAATACCCCGAGGGTGTCACCTACAGAGCCATTCGAGCCAATAATGACCTGTGGGAAGATTGGGCGTGGAAGAAAGAATACGATAACACGAAGGACCACTCCAGTGTCCGCTACCATATGCAATTGCTCAAGGACACCGTCCTGCAGTACTTTGTGGAAGCTTCTGCCAATGCTGTTGCCTGCCACCACCAGCAGACGCCCAACGGAACGGAAGACAATATCAGCTATGCGGTTGCCCTTGCCAACAATGACGATGACGACCCTACTCTCGTAAATGCTTTCTACGATTATCACTACAATGCCGACGAGAACGCCTCGTTCTACTATCGTCCTGACAGGAACTTCTGCATCTTGGATGTGGAATACGGCAACACCACAGAAGTGCCCAGCAGCGGAAAGGTGCTCGACTTCAAACCCATAAAGCCGATGGTGGAGAAGATTGCCCAATCCTTTGGCGGCCAAGCGTACAAAGCCTCTTACCGGTATAATGTGCTGAAAGACCCTTTGGCAGACGGAACCGTCATCACGCACGGAAAGGAAGATGAAACAGGCAAGATGAATGCTCACTACTTTACTGGAGGAGACAGAAGAGACGTAATAGAAGGGGCCTGTAGCGGAACGCTCTACGTTATCCCAGAGGAGAAAGCCGATGAGGCTGCACACACCCTGAATCGCCAAGTGATGCAGTATTTGCAGAGCCACAACGACCAGCAGTATATGTTTGACTATAGCAATCAGGAACAGAAGAAGCTGACCCTTCGCAGCTGGCGCATTATCGCTCCTTACGGCACAGAAGAGTCAACACCCGAACATCTGCTGGCCAGGATGGATTCCCTGGGCCGATACACCATCCTGTTCATTGACCACGTAGATTCCACCTTCACCCTTCCCAGAGGCTACGAGACAATGCTGTCATACGACCACGGAAAAATAGAGCGTGTACCTGACTACACGAAACCGACCGTAGAGAAACGTCAAAAGCCATTCGAGAACCTGCTGGAGAAGTTCGTCCGAGAACTAGGAATAGACAGTTTATTTGTCACCAGAACCGAATTGATAGGAGGAAGGCACCGCAAAACCATCTGCACCTCTCAGGCAAGCGTCGACAAAAAGACTATCGACGAGATTAGAAAGAAACTGGCAAAAAATCCCTTTGGCAATATCCTGCATAAGGAAACGCATACGGCTCTGGGCGATACGTTGGAACTGACGGCAGAGGAGAAGGCCTCCAAACGCTATAATGCCGACCAGCACCTCGTCTGCAAATTCTATGGCAAGGACAACCAGCAGAACGCCTATATGAAATACCTTATAACCGAGGCAGATACATCGCTCTACGAAATGCCGTTCGATACCCGCTGGGTGGACAAATACATTGCACAGATGAAGGATTCGGCCTGCGTGCAGGAACACCCTATTGTGTACGAATACGGCAACAAGGCAGACCCCTCCAGCATGGGTAGGGTAGAGGGTAAACTATACGACTTCGCTTTCACTAACGCTGATTGTCAGAAGAAACTGGGGATCCTCTACCAAAACATGTATGTTCATCTCTTTAACAACAAAAACCAGTCCTACGATATTGTGATAGAGCAGAACAGGGCACGCTTCACAGACAAGATTCTCTTATGGAACGACCAGAAAGCAAACCAATACCGCTTGCTCGTCATCGACCGTGTGGAGGGTAAGTTCCTCGTCCCAGAGGAATGGCCCAATATCCTTACTTACAAATACGGCAAGAAGACCTACCTGAAGCCTGCTTCCAAGAAATAACAAGTATCTATTTCTATTAATAAAGGTTAAAATATGAGCGATTTTGCCATATTTTAGCCTTTATTTTGTGTGTTGCCTTTTCTTCGCCCATAATTTTGCAGCAGAAAACAACACAAACGCGATATGAAAACAACGAACAGACGAGAGTCAATCCTCAGCAAGACGGAATACGACATCATGTCCATCATCTGGGACATCAACCACTCTGTCTCTGCACGCGAGATCTACGACCAACTGCCTGAGCCAAAGCCTGCCTACACGACGCTGGCCAACGAGATGCGGATGCTCTTCGAGAAAGGCTTCGTGGACCACTTCAAGAAGGATGGGGAAGGGAAGACCCACCACTTCGTAGCCAAGGTTGGGCGAGCCGAATACGTCCGCAAGGCCATGCACGATGTCAAGCGCACCTTCTTCGGAGGCAGCCTCCGCTCGATGCTCAGCTACTTCATTCGCGAAGAGGAAATATCGGAGGAAGAACTAATAAACTTCTTGCACGAAATGGAAGCCCCCTCCCAACCCTCCCCCGAGGAGGAGGGCCAAGTATCAACTAATAAGAACACTCCCTCCTCGGGGGGAGTTGGAGGGGGGCTTATCAATTAATCACTCCCCTAAAGGGGGAGCAGGGAGGGGGCTTTATGTCACAACTACTAATCTACGCAATCAAGTCGGCCATACTGCTAACGTTGCTGTTTGTGCCTGGTATATTCCTGATTTTCAGGGAAAAGATGTTCCGTTTCAACAGATTCACCCTTTTGACTATCCTTGTGCTGAGCCTTGTTCTGCCGCTCTGCAACTTCTCGCTTATCTCTATGGACACCATGCCAGCCGTTCAGACCTTAGAGAAAGGTTTGCTGGAGATGGGCGTTCCCGTTGAGATGCCTGCATACATCCCCGTTGAGGAAATAAAGAATCAGGAAAAGCCCTTCCCCTGGTTCTATCTGGTCAGCATCCTGTATGCCATCGGAGCAACGACCGTTCTGGGTATCCGCCTGCGTGAAGTGTTCTCTATGGGTCGAATCATCCGCAGGGGAAGTATTTGGACGAAGGACGATTCAGACGGCATCCGCATCTATTGTCATGCCGAGAATGTAGCACCCTTCAGTTGGCTGCGTAGCATTGTAATCAGCGAGAAAGACTATACCGAGAGCGGACGCGAGATTATCCTGCACGAGAAGGCTCACATCCTCTACCGTCATTCCCTGGACATTATCCTGCTGACCTTCGTAGAGGCTATCCAATGGTGGAATCCCTTCGTCTACCTGCTGGGTATCTACCTGCGCGATGTACATGAGTACGAGGCGGACGACTATGTCCTGCGTGAGGGCATTTCCGCTCATTCCTATTCCCAATTGATCATAAAGAAGGCTGTTGGCGCCAGCACCTATACTTTTGCAAACAATTTCAATCACAGTCTAACCAAAAAAAGAATCAGTATGATGCTTAAGACAAATCCCCATCGGAGCAGACGCAGCCGCGTGCTGTACCTTCTGCCCATGATCGCACTGGCCCTCAGCGCCTTTGCCACCTCAGAGTTCAGTAAAGCCAGTTCAGTCATCGAAGATGTAGTGCAACAAAACAAAGAAACCGTCATCGAGCTGTATATCAACAGCAAACCAGACATTACCTGGTGTTCCATTGATGGCAAGATAGTAGACCCAGAAGAAGGCAAGAAGATAATGGAAGGGAAACTAGATGCAAGTAAGCACTACATCCTTAATATTACTTCCGAGGTTGCCCTGCAAAAAGTTGAGCAGGAGATAAAGAATCCTCTGAGGCCTAACATTAAAATCAACTATAAGGTCGTTCCCAAAGACGAGGCATCCAGCACAGCCCGCGACATTCACATTCACATCGACAGCGAAGGCAATCTGTCCAGCAGCATAGACGATGCCGAACTGAAACCCATCACACCCGTGGAGCTGATGCAGCTAATCAGTCATCACAAAAATGGCCCAGCCATTGTAAGCATCTCTACGGATAAAAAGATGGAGCAACTGGAGCACGTAGCAAAAGGAAGCCTGCCGTAAGAACAACCTGCTGAAAATCAACTATTCGGTACTGAATAAGGAGTAACATCATCCTAATACGCAAATCAGCCCAAGGACATCCCTCTGGGCTGTTTTTTTTGTCGTTCCATGCAAAAAAGATGTTAAAAATTAAGGGCGAGCGTTGTCTATTTCTGCGTATTATGTAATTTTGCTTTGAATTTATCACATAAAACACACAAAAGAGATGAAAAAAATCCTATTACAGAGCCTGCTGCTGATACTGACTTTTACGAATTGTACACGGGCTACCTCCCACGCCATGCGGAAGGGCGATAAGAAAGTGTATGTGACCGAGGCAACCGTCAAGACACCTGGACACGAGGCCGTACACATGTCCATAGAACAGCAATACAAGGTGGTGGACGAGACGCCGGATGGCTACGTGCTGGACATTCTGGTAAGGAATGTCCAGGAGGACGAGACGAATCCCCCAGGCATGTCCCTGACGGCGGCAATGATGATAATGAAGGGTAAGCATACCCAGTTCGTCACAGACAAGGAGGGTAGGGTGCTGCGCAGCCTCAGTAGGGAGGAAGTAGCGGAAAAGTATCGCGAGAACTACTTCTCTGTTCACGAAATCAGTACCAACGATAACGACTCCACCACGCATTCCTCCCTGAACGACTGGTCAGAGGAAAGGGAGCTGGAAAGCCTGTGTGCCGCCATGAGTCCGCTGGCACTGAACGGAAAGAACATCGAGGACGGCACAGAAGAGGAGTACCAGGACAGCAACGGCTTCATGATGAAGCGCACCTACCACGTCAATGACGACGGCAGCATACAGGCCAATGCCGTCATGAACATGAAGGACGAGGACATCAGGGCATTTTTCCAGAACATGCTAAAGCAGGTAGGCCTTGGCATAACAGACGAGGCCAGCGGGGATCTGGACGAGATGATAGAGAACTTCAGCATGGATTACAGCGAAGAGGCCACATATACCTTCCTTCCCGACGGCTGGGTGAAGACTATCGACTGCGTTATCACCCAAAAAATGTCGGAACAAGAGCCCGTCACCATGACCTATAAGGTCTATGTCAAGTAAAGGCCTAACCAACTATCATTGCGAATTTTCATTACACTTTTCGACAACCTTTATAAGCCAGCAGAAACGACCCAACGAGGGAAAATTTACTCCCACACTAGGGAATTTTTGCGCCCTCGTTTAGTAGCAAGTTTTTCTATTAATAGCAGCAAAATCTGCGTATTTTGCTGAGAAGGAATGATATTGGAAAAATCAGGACACGCTAATACAATCATTCACAGTTTATTTTTAAAGGGGGTACATTATTGTAAGCAAATAATTTTGTACCTTTGTGGGTGATTTTCGGGTTATCCGGGTTATCCGGAGATTCCGGACTATCCGGACGAACCGGATTACACATTATTAACCATATAAACAACCCTACAATGGACTCTAACAAACGGCCTACTATAAAACATTACCAGGATGGTACCGCTAGCGTTCTACGTAAAGCGGTGGTTTACACAGAGCTGAGATTCTACCAACGAAGCGATGTGCTTTACCAACTGACACAGGTATTCTGCCAGCGTTACTTGCCGCGTTATGGCGACCGCACTGTTGACCAGATGGTACAGGCAGCACGCAGCACCAAACAGAACATTGCAGAAGGCAGCACAGACGGGCAGACATCCACAGAGACGGAACTGAAACTATTGGGCATTGCCCGTGGCAGCAATCAGGAACTTCTTGAGGACTACCAAGACTATCTGAAACGCAAGGGTCTTTCGGAATGGTTCAGGCGTAACGAACGCTTCGACCGACTACATCAATTCTGCCGCAACCATAGCCAATGGTCTGACTATCAGCCTTTGCTGGCTAAGATGAATGATGAGGAGTTGGCAAATATGGCCATCTGTCTTTGTCACCAAGTGGACAGAGCCTTGGCAAAGTACATAGAACTTAAAGACCGTGAGTTCACCACGGAGGGCGGCATTCGCGAGCGTATGACAGCCGCACGCTTAGGGCAGCGCGAAACACAACGCCAGACCATAGAGCGCCTGACAGCAGAAATCGATGCCCTCAGGCAAGAGAATGCCCGCCTGAAGCAGATAATGGCAGAAA
>Ga0265301_10005093_pt1 | contig 13032 bp, 9 predicted proteins | sample AusTroGonzalo_MG_2_FD_193488 | JGI IMG/M metagenome (GOLD analysis project Ga0265301, IMG submission 193488) | Bovine rumen microbial communities from tropical cattle in Woodstock, Queensland, Australia - Gonzalo_04 | ecosystem: Host-associated > Mammals > Digestive system > Stomach > Rumen ...
TCGAAAGAGAAAAGTGCGCTCCAGAAGAAAGTCACCGAGCTGACCGCCGAACGCGACGCGCTCAAGGCTTCCGGCGACGCGGAAAAGACCGCTGCCGAACAGGCAAAGATCGCTGCGGAACTCAAAACAAAGCTGACGGAAACCGAACAGAAGCTTGCGGCCGCAAGAAAGGATGCTTCCGACGCGAAATCGAAGCTTGCCGAGGCGGAAAAGGCCGCTGCGCAGGCCGCGGATGCCTCCGAGCTCCAGACGAAGCTGGCGGAAACCGAACAGAAGCTTGCCGAGGCGGAAAAAGACTCAGCCGATACGAAGGCGAAGCTTGCCGAGGCGGAAAAGGCCGCCGCGCAGGCCGCGGATGCCTCCGAGCTCCGGACGAAGCTGACGGAAACCGAACAGAAGCTCGCCGAGGCGGAAAAAGATTCAGCCGATACGAAGGCGAAGCTCGCCGAGGCGGAACAGGTCGCTTCCGACGTGAAATCGAAGCTTGCCGAGGCGGAACAGGTCGCTTCCGACGCGAAATCGAAGCTTGCCGAGGCGGAACAGGCCGCTGCTGACGCAAACGCGAAGCTGGAAGCCGCCGCGAATGAATCCGCGGATGCGAAAGCGCTTGCCGACGCAAACGAAAAGCTTAAAACCCTGACGGACTCCCACGCAAGGCTTGAAGCCGATCTGAAGGCGCGACAGGCGGAAGCGGAGAAAGCCGCCGCCGAACTTGCCGCCGCCCAGAAGCTTGCCGCCGACCGTAAATCCGCGCTCGACACCATTCAGGCTTCCTACAATCAGACGAAAAAGTCCGAATCCGAACTGAAACAGAAGGTTGAGGCCTCCGCAAGAACCGCCGCCGAGCTCGCCGCCGCGAAAAGTTCGCTGAATCAGCTTGAAAACAGGCTGGCCGAGGAACGGACAAAGAATCAGAATGCCGAAGCGGAACGCAAACGCCTTGAGGATGATCTTGCACAGGTGCGCGCGTCCCAGCCTGATTCGGTCAAGCAGCTGGAAAACAGTATCGCTTCGCTCAAAAGGGAAAAAGAGGCTGCCGACGCGAAGGCCGCCGAGCTCACGAAGCAGAACGCCTCCCTGGCCGAATCCGTCACGAAGCTGAACGCGAAAAACACCTCCCTCACGACGGAAAACAAGTCGCTTCAGGCCGCCGTCGTCGAAGCGCGGAAAAGCGCTTCCCAGTCGGGAGCCTCCGCCCTCGATGAGGCCAGAGCGCTCGCCGAAGCGAACACGAAACTCAAAAGTCTGACCGACGCGAACGCGAAGCTGACCGCCGAGCTCGAAGCCGCGAAGAAGGCCGCGTCCCCGGCCGCCGACGCCAAGGCGCTGGCCGATGCAAACGCGAAGGTCAAAAGTCTGACCGACGCGAACGCGAAGCTGACTGCCGAGCTCGAAGCCGCGAAGAAGGCCGCGCCCCCGGCTGCCGACGCCAAGGCGCTGGCTGACGCGAACGCGAAAGTCAAGAGCCTGACCGACGCGAATGCGAAGCTGACCGCCGAGCTCGAAGCCGCGAAAAAACAAATCGTTCCATTGGCTGTTCCCGTGCGTTCCGCCGAAGATGCCAAGGCTCTCGCCGATGCCGATGCGAAGGTGAAGAACCTGACCGATGCGAATTCCAAGCTGAAAGCCGAGGTGGATGAGGCGGAAAAGACCATCGCCGCCAGTTCCGACGCCAGGGCCCTGGTCGACGCCAACTCCAAGGTGAAAAACCTGACCGACGCGAACGCGAAACTGACCGAGGACCTGAACGCTCAGAAGGCTGCTGCGGAAAAGGCCGGACAGAACGCCGCCGCGACCTCGAAGGCGCTGGCGGACACGGAGGAAAAAGTCAAGGATCTGACCGACGCGAACGCGAAGCTGACCGCCGATCTGAACGTTCAGAAGACCGCCGCGGAAAAGGCAGCCGCCGACCTGGCGGATGCGGAAAAAGCCGCCGCCGAAGCTGCCGCCAGGCCCATCCCGTCCAGAGCTGCCGCGAAAATCGTCACACTGACGCAGGAAAAGGCGAAGCTTCAGAACGATCTGGTTGCCGCGCAGGCCGAACTCGACAGGCTGAAAGCCGCCTCCGCAAGAGTCGGCGTCGCCACTGCCACCGCATCGGCCCTGGCCACCGCTCAGAAACGCGCAAACTCGCTCGAAGCCGACGTGGAACGGCTCAACGCGGAAATCGAAACTCTGACCGAGCTGAACAAACGTCTCGAAGCGGCCGAGGCTGTCCGCAAGTCGCTCGAAACCGAAAACAAGGCGCTTTCCGATTCGAAGGCCGCCTCCGAGAAGCAGATCGCGGACCTCAAGGCGCAGATCGCGAAATTCTCCGCGCCGTCGGCGTCCGACTCGCCCGAGCTCGCAAAGCAGAAGGAGCTCAACGCCTCGCTTTCCGCCACGGTCGACAGCCTGACCGCCGAAAAGACGGCCTCCGCCGAGGCGCTTGCCAAGGCGAACAAGGAACTTGTCTCCGCTCAGGCCCAGCTTGAAAAGCTCAAGATCGACCAGGCGTCCAACACGGAAATCCGCAGGCTGACGGAATCCCTCGCCGACGCGAATGCCCTGCTGAAAAAGACCACCGCCGAGAAGGAGGCCGGGGAGAAGGAAAACGCCGCGCTCCGCGAACGCGCCATCCTGCTCCAGAATACGCTTTCCAACACTCTCACCTCCCAGACCGATCTGAACGCCAGACTCCGCCGTCAGGAACGCGAGCTCGATCTCCGGCGCAGGGATCCGAAGGCAGCCGGTTCCGCCGAGCTTCAGCAGAAGAACGACTCCATCGCCGAACTCCTGAAGGAACGCTCCGCGGTCGACAAGGAACTCGCCGACCTGAAATCCCAGCTCGACGACGAACGCGCTCTCTCCTCCCGCTACAAGAAGACCATGAATGCCGCCCGCACCGTGGCCGAGGCCGCCATCACGGAATCCCGCACGCTCCGCGCCGAACTCGACGCTTACCGTCGCAACGATCCCGATGCGAAACCCGAAGTCACCAGGACGGAGGACAGCATCCCCGAGGAGCTGATGCCGATGTTCGAGGACATCATGTCCGGCAACAACGGCAAAACGACGATCGAGATCGACACGGCCAAGTTCGAGGAGGCCATGAAACAGGCCCAGCGGGCGGAAAATGCGAAGGATTTCGCCACCGCGCTGTGGCATTACCTGACCGCGGCCGACGCCGATCCCACGAATCCGACCGCCCAGCTTTCCCTGGCCCGCGTTCACTACGCCATGAAGCACGCCGACAACGCCCTGAAAGCCTACGAAAAGGCGCTTCAGCTGGGCGCGAAACGCGACCTCAACCTGGAGCAGATTCTGAAAGCGGCCGGCGCTGACAAAAAGTAAACTCAATCACCGGCGGAGAAAGAAAATGTCCATCATCGCGATAGCAGCTGTGGTCGTCCTGGTCGTCATTGCGTTCGCATGCCTGGGTTTTCTCCGCCATTGACACCTTGAAAAACTCAATTTGAAAGGCTTTACGCCATGTCCATGTTCGGTTCATTCGGACAGCTCGCCGGAATGATGAAGGATTTCCAGGAGCTGAAAAAGAAAATTGAAGTCATGAAGCAGGAACTCGCGCAGATGGAGTTCCGCGGCACAAGCGCGGACGGCACCGTTACGGCCGTCGTGAGCGGCGACTGCTTCGTGCGCGCCATTACCAGCACGACCTCCATCCCGTCCCCGCAGGCGACCGCCGAGGCCGTCAACCAGGGCATCGCCCAGGCCAAGAACGCCATCTCGCAGAAGATTTCCGAGGCGACCGGCGGCATGCCTCTGCCGGGCCTGTTCTGACCCATCACCGGGAGTCCGCACCATGTACGCGCAGCCGTGGCCGGAACCGCTGGCCGAACTGATCGAAATGCTGAAGAACCTGCCGGGCGTGGGGAAACGCTCCGCCGAACGCATGGCGCTGGCCCTGTACCTGTGGGATCCGGCGAAACTTGAGGCGTTGGCCGGGAATCTGGCCTCGCTCCACGCTCGCATCCACGCCTGCCCGGAGTGCGGCAACCTGTCCGACGCGCCAGACAACGGCCCGTGCGGCATCTGCTCGTCCCCGGTGCGCGACAAATCCATCATCTGCGTGGTGGAGGACGTGGCGCAGATTCATTCGCTGGAGTCCGCCGGCGTCTTCAAGGGCGTCTACCACGTGCTCGGCGGCCGCATCGCCCCGCTTGAGGGCAAGTTTCCCGAGTCGCTCTCCATCCCGCGCCTCGAAACGCGCGTCGCCGCAGGCGGCATCCGTGAAATGATCCTGGCTCTGAGTCAGGACATCGAGGGGCAGGCGACTGCCGTCTACCTCGCCAATCGGTTCCAGGGACGCGGCTTCGCCATCACGCGTCCGGCGCGCGGCCTGCCCGCCGGTTCCGACCTGACCTACGCCGACGCCGCGACCATCGCGCTCGCGCTCGACGCCCGCACCTCGCTGAATCAGCCGAAATCGAAGGAGGACCCCCTGCCATGAGCATTGAAACGACCGGAACCAAGCCCGTCCGCGTGGCGCTGGTGCAGGATTTCGCGCCTGCGTCCGTCGACGAAGCCCGGGAACGCCTCGCCGCGAACGTCCGCGAGGCGGCGAACAACGGCGCGAACATCGTCTGCACGCAGGAGCTGTTCCAGACGGAATATTTCTGCTGGAAGCAGGACCCGGACTTTTTCGAGCTGGCCGAGCCCATTCCCGGACCCGGCACGGATTTTTACGCCGCGCTCGCGAAACAGTACGGCGTGGTCATCGTGGGCTCGTTCTTCGAAAAGCGCGCCCCCGGCCTCTGCCACAATACCGCCGTCATCTTCGACGCAGACGGCAGCATCGCCGGGACCTATCGCAAAATGCACATCCCGCAGGACCCCGGTTTCGAGGAAAAATTCTACTTCACGCCCGGTGACGGCCCGTTCCGCGCGTGGGACACCGCGTTCGGCCGCATCGGCGTGATCGTCTGCTGGGACCAGTGGTACCCCGAATCCGCCCGCCTGACCGCGCTTGACGGAGCGAACATCATCTTCTGCCCGACCGCAATCGGCACGATCGAATCCGAGCCGGACGATCTGATGCTGAAGCAGCGGCACGCGTGGCTTACGGTCCAGCACGGACACGCCGTGGCGAACGGCTGCTTTTTCGCCGCCGTGAATCGCGTGGGCATGGAGCACGGCACGCGGTTCTGGGGATCGTCGTTCGTGTCGGATTTCTACGGCGCGGACCTCGCGATCGCGTCCCGCGACAAGGCGGAGATCGTGTACGCCGACTGCGACCTGAAGGCGATGGAGGAACACCGCCGCATGTGGCCGTTCTTCCGCGACCGCCGCATTGACGCCTACGGGCCGATTCTGAAGCGGTTCGGAGACTGACCCATGCCGGAATCCATGTCCGCCGCCGACCGCGGCTTCACGATGCCCGCGGAGTGGGAGGAACAGCACGCCGTGCTGCTCTCCTGGCCGCTGAATCCCGTCACGTGGGAGGACCGCCGCTCCGCGCTGGAAACGACCTACGCCGGATTCGCGGCGGCCATCTCGCATTTCGAGGATGTGAAGATTAGTTGCGTGCGAGCCGAACAGCCCCGCGTCCTGAATCTCCTGAAGGATGCCGGAGCCGACGCCGCCCGCGTCGAACTGCTGGACGTGCCGACGAACGACGCCTGGTGTCGCGACCACGGCCCCGTGTGCCTTGTGAACCGCGCAACCGGGGCGCGTCTGCTGGATCATTTCAGCTACAATTCGTGGGGCGGCAAGTTCCCGCCGTGGGACCTGGACGCCGCCGTGCCGGAACGCATCGCCGCGCTGCTCGGCTACGAACGCAACCCCGTGCCGATGATCTGCGAGGGCGGCGCGCTGGAAACGAACGGCGCGGGACTCCTGATGACGACCGAATCCGTGATGCTGAACCCGAACCGCAACCCGTCCATGCGCCGCGCGGAGATCGGCGACACGCTGATGCGCTCGCTCGGCGTAGACGATATCCTGTGGCTGAAGAGCGGGCTTTTCTGCGACGACACGGACGGCCATATCGACACGCTCGCGCGGTTTGTGCGACCGAACGCGGTCCTCGCCTGCGTCGCGCCCGAAGGCTCCCCGAACGCTCCGGCGTTGAACGACAATCAGCGCCGTCTGCGCGACTACCGCACGCGTCTCGGCCGTCCGCTGGATGTGATCCCGCTGCCTTTGCCCGATCCCGTGGCTCCCCCGGATGGCTGGCGCGAGGAGACGCTTCCCGCGTCCTACGCGAATTATCTGGTGATAAACGGCGCCGTGCTTGTGCCGTCGTACCGCCAGCCGCACAACGACGCCCGCGCCGCGTCCATCATCGGCGAGTGCTTCCCCGGCCGCGAAATCATCCCGATCGACTGTGCCGACATCATCCTGGAGGGCGGCGCGCTGCACTGCCTGTCACAGAATCTCTTCTGACTTCGCTTCGTTTTTGGGGCCGACCGGGCCGCCGCAATCGCCCCGGACAAAAAAAGACAGTCTGCCGGATGCCCCGGTTTGAAACGGAAAACGCCTCTTCCTTTAGAAAGTAAGGAAAGAAAACGGGAAAAAACATCGTTTTCGCCTAATTACGGTTTGATTTTTTCGCTCCCGCGGTGTATTTTGTAGATAATACTTTATCTAAATGACCTGAATCTCCCAACATAAATAACCAACGAAAGGACCAAAAACAATGGTTAGTACCCTCAACTGGATCCTCATGGCGCAGGCCGAACTCGCCGAAGCCATGGAGTCCTCCCCCGTGGTCGCCGATGCCGTCGAAGCGGTGAAATCGAAAAACGTGTCCCTCGAAACGCTCGACTGGGTCGTGATCATCGGCTACTTCGTAATCATCGCCGGTATCGCAATCTGGGCATCAAGAGGTCAGAACACCTCCTCCGACTTCTTCCTCGGCGGCCGCAACATCGGCTGGTTCGCCATCGGCGGCAGCCTCTTCGCCAGTAACGTCGGTTCCGAGCACATCGTCGGTCTGGCCGGGTCCGGCGCGAACACCGGTCTCTCCCTCGCCCACTGGGAACTCCACGCATGGGTTCTGCTCATGCTCGGCTGGGTCTTCGTGCCGTACTACTATCGGTCGAAGGTCTTCACGATGCCGGAATTCCTGGAGAAGCGCTTCAGCCCGACCGCCCGCTGGATCCTCTCCATCATCTCCCTCGCGGCCTACGTGCTGACGAAGGTGTCCGTGACCGTGTACGCCGGCGCGACCGTGTTCAACGTGCTCTTCCCCGATTTCAAGATGGCCGGCCTCGATGCCTTCTGGTGCGGCGCTCTGCTCACCATCATCCTGACCGGTATCTACTCCGTGTTCGGCGGTCTCCGCGCCGTCCTCTACACCGATGCCTGCCAGGCCATCATCCTGCTGCTCGGCTCCATCTTCATCCTCTACTTCGGTCTGAGCAAGCTCGACGGCGGCTGGAGCGGACTCCGTGACTTCACGGCCACGCACGCCTCCCAGTATGCCCTCTGGCACCCGCTGTCCGACAAGGACTTCCCGTGGCTCGCCATCTGCATCGCCTCCCCGATCATCGGTATCTGGTACTGGTGCACCGACCAGTACATCGTGCAGCGCACGCTGGCTGCCAAGAACCTGACGATCGCCCGCCGCGGCACGATCTGGGGCGCCTTCCTGAAAGTCATGCCCGTCATGATCTTCCTCATCCCCGGCCTCATCGGCGCCGCCCTCCATCACCAGGGCGCCATCCAGCTCCCGCTTAAGCCCGGTACGACCAACATCGACGGCGACCAGGTCTTCCCGACCCTCATTGTCGCGCTGCTTCGCCCCGGTTTCCGCGGCCTCGTGATCGCCGGCCTGCTCGCCGCCCTCATGAGCTCCCTCTCCTCCCTCTTCAACTCCTCCGCTGCCCTCTTCACGGTTGACATCTACCAGAAACTGAAGAAGGAAGCCTCCGAGAAGGAACTGGTCGTCGTCGGCAAGATCGCCACGACCGTGGTCGTCGTCTGCGGCCTTATCTGGATTCCGATCATGAAGCAGGTCGCTCAGGGCGGCGGCGGTCTCTACGACTACCTGCAAAACGTCCAGAGCTTCCTCGCTCCGGCCATCACCGCCACGTTCCTGCTGGGCATCTTCTGGGGTCGCATCAACTCCAAGGGCGCTGTCTGGGGCCTCACTATCGGCTTCATCCTCGGTATGGGCAAGCTCACCATCCAGACCTTCTTCAGCGCGACTGATCCCAAGAAGATCGCGGATCCCTCCTTCCTCGCTGCCATCGGCGACTGGAACGCCTACTATGCCTGCGGCGTTCTCTTCCTCATCACTGCGGTCGTCCTCATCGTCGTCTCCCTGATGACTCCCGCGCAGGATCCCAAGCAGATCGAAGGCCTCACTTTCGCCTCCATCAACAAGCAAGAAGTCCGCGCCTCCATCCACCCGGTCGACATCGTCACCACGCTCATCGTGGTCGCCATGATCCTGACCATTTACCTCTACTTCTCCTTCTGGACCATCGGTCACGAACCCGCTGACCAGGTCAAGGCCCAGGTTGAAGCAGTTCAGACGACCGCCAGCGAAGACGTCGGCAATGCCATTGTCAGCGTCAGCGACGGCGTCAACGAAGCTGTCGGCGGAGCCGGCGAAGCTGTCGGCGGAGCCGTCAAAGCGATTGGCGACGGCATTGGAGAAGCTTTGAACATCAACAAGTAATCCAAGCTCCATTCGTCTTTCAGCCGCCGCCCGATCCGTTCGGACGGCGGCTTTTTCGTCTTCGCATTCCGGCATTTCATCGTAAGGAAATCTTTTCGAATTGCGGCTTGCATTTTCCGGGAAATCGGATATAGTATTGTATTCGTCACTCTCAACCCGCGCCGCCTTCGTAAAATCGCCAGCAGCGCAATCACTCAAACGGAAAGGCAGAATATGAAAAAATCGCGTGTCGCAAATGTCGTTATGGCCTCGCTTCTGCTCCTGACAACGAACGGGTGTTCCCTGTTTGCTCCGAAAAGCGAGACCGTTTCGGTCAATTCCGAGCCGCAGGGAGCGCAAGTGTACGTGAATAACACCCTCAAGGGGACCACGCCGTGCAACGTTTCCGTGCCGTGCAAAGAGGCAAACATCATGGTCAAGAAAGAGGGATACAATTCGCAGGTCTACACGATCGGACGTTCACTGGGCACGTGCGGCATCCTGGACATCGTGGGCACGGTCATGTTCCTGGTTCCCGTTGTCGGCCTGTTCTCTTCCGGCGCCTATACCCTCGACCAGCACACGATTCAAGCTCCGCTGACGAAAAAGGCCACTGCCGATTAATCAGGACTTTCTGCTGAACGCCGGACGGTTCTGACCTTATCCCCGGCCGTTTCTGTTCATCGGCGTCAAAAGACATCCCTGAATCAAACAGAAGGGACTTGCGGGCGATTTCCCGCAAGTCCCGATTTTCGTAAAAGCGAGCAGAAAGGACGGAGGCTTATTTTTTCACGATGATGGAGTCGGACCAGCTGCCGACGGCGCGTCCCTGCCAGCCGAGGCCCTTACCATATTCCTTTGTGTCGTCGATGAAACGCGTCGGAATGGTCTGCTTCCAGTCGGTCACAGTCACGTGGCCGTCAATGAAGATGATCGGCGGGGAGCCTCTGTGGCGGGACACGTTGTCGCGCTTTGTGCCGAGTTCGCCGATGCTGGTATCGCCTTCGCGCGGACGCAGGTGGTACACGTTGTTGGACTCGTATTCCTCGCTGTTTTCGGATTCGCCGGGGCGGTGCGTCGGTCCCCAGTGATCGGTGGCCAGGATGAGGTCGGAAGGCTTGGTGATGTCGTTCATGCGGCTGTTGACCAGGCGCGGATCGCGGATGGCGTCGCTTGTGCTTCGCCCGTTGGATCCTTCCTTGTACTTCAATGTGCCGCCGGTGGACGGGTCGTTGCGGCCGTAGCTGGCGAGTGCGCCGGAGCCGAAGCTGACGGGGTTGCCTTTCGCATCGAAGTGAAGAGATGCGTCGCTGGGGCACAGGAAGACTTTCGCCATCTGGAATCCGGTGGCGTTCAAATACGGGTATTCGCCCTTCGAATCGGGTTTGAGATAGCCGCTGCCGGGTTTGTCGCCGTTCTTGAATCCGTCGTTCGAGGCGATCATCTCGCGGTACCAGTATTTCCAGTCGGAGAGCAGCTTGAGCGACTGGTTGTTGTTGTAGGCATAATCCTGAACGTACACGCCGATATTTTTCTGGTTGCCCAAGCACTGCGCCTTTCTGGCAGCTTCACGGGTAGATCGAAAAGTGGCGAATGTGATGGCTGCGAGGATCAGGATGATCGCGATGACGACCAGAAGCTCGATGAGCGTGAAGATGCGAATTCTGTGGCGTTTCATGACGGAATCCTTTCTGATTGGGGGCTTCATCAAAAATGGAGTCTCGGTTTGAATGAAATGACTGCGTTTTCTTTTCATCCTATAAGATAACCGCCCGAACGCTTTTTTCAAGTCTCAAAGACCGAAAAAATCCGTTTGAATCGTGATTTTTTGCGCTGCGGCTGAAAAATGAAAACGCCAGTGGCTTGGCATCGTAAAAATCGAAGGAGTATTTTGTAGTATTAGTGAGTATTTGCGTGGGGAAGAAATGGGGAAGAATACCCCTTTTTTGAACTTGAAAATGGTGCCGAAGGAGGGACTCGAACCCTCATGCCCTTGCGGGCGCCAGATTTTGAGTCTAGTGCGTCTGCCATTTCGCCACTTCGGCAAGTCCGGAGTCCGGCCTGTTCCAAGCGGATCGGGATCGTCTCGGCCCGCTTCCCCGAGGGGAGCCTGCTGTGCTTTGCAGACCGCGAAACAGGTATCAAATACAATACTCCCGCTTCTGTAAAAAATCAAGCATCAATTCGAAAAAACTTCAAAAAGGAGCGCGCGGTCGCGATTCGCGATTGCATTTTCAGGATTCCGGGATTATAGTACATAGTTTTTTCCTCCGCCTGTTCCAACCTGTCAGCCCTTGGAGTCCGCTATGAAACGATTTTCCGCCTCGATCGCCGCGTCCGCCATCCTCATCTCTTCCCTTATCTTCATTTATATCCTTTCCAAGATATTTGTCCCCCAGCGAGTCTTCATCCCCGCCCCGGGCGTCCCGCTTCACACCATGAGATTTGAGATGCCGTTGGCAAGGGAGAACTACAATGTGACGATCCGGGTCGGAGCGATGGATGTACCCGGCGACGAGATTGATTTCTGCGTCAAGGCCGAGGGCCGCCGCCTCGTCTTTTACGTTCCGGGATTCGACCTTTCCCGGATGAATGAGGGGCCTGAAACAACTGACGGCATCAGGACGGTTGTCGGATCGAGCGGGTTGCGTCGATTCGAATTCACGTTCAGCGTGAACGTGCGCACCCCGGGGATCGACCGCGACGGCAACACCGCCGGCCGCGTCCTGCTGAAACCCGGCGAGGAGGATCATCCGCGCTGGGACGACGTTCTTTCCATTGATGACCTCAGCTTCACCCCCGCGGACGGGAGACCGCTGGTCCCGCTCAGTTATTCCATTGACGTCGCGCCGGACGCCTCCATGCCGGTCGTCTACCTCGCAGGCGACTCCACCGTGACCGACCAGAAGAACGAACCGTGGGCGACCTGGGGCATGATGATCCCGGCGTTCTTCGACCAGGGCACAGCCGTCGCGAACCACGCGGAATCCGGCCTCGCGCTCAGCAGCTTTGTCGCGCACAGACGCCTCGAAAAGATCCTTTCGACCATGAAGGCGGGCGACTACGTACTGATCCAGTTCGGGCACAACGACCAGAAGGAGACCGGCCCCGAGGCGGGCGCGAACAAGGGCTACTCGAAGCGCCTTGCGGCGTTCATCGACGAGGTGAAGGCGAAGGGCGCGCATCCGGTCGTGGTCACGCCCGTGGAACGCCGCCGGTTCCGCGACGGGACCCCCTACGGCACGCTGCAGGACTACGCCGCCGCCGCGAAGAAGGTCGCGGCGGAGAAAAATGTCCCGGTCATCGACCTGAACTCCATGAGTCTCAAGTTTTACGAAGCGCTCGGCGAGGAAGGCTCGAAAAACGCGTTTGTGCATTATCCGGCGAACACCTTCCCGAATCAGCCGCAGGCGCTGAAGGACGACACACACCACAATCCTTACGGCGGGTTTGAGCTCGCGAAATGCGTGGTGCAGGGCATTCGCGACAACGTGCCCGAGCTCGCGAAGCGTCTGCGCCCCGGTATCCCCGAATTCGATCCCGCGAACCCCGACGATTTCTCTTCGTTCCGGCTCCCGTCCGCTGGCGGCAGTTCCGCGAAAAAGCCTGACGGACTGTAAACGACCTGGATCGGACGTCGGCTCAACGTCATGAGGGCACCTCGATTCATTGGTTTTCGGAGGCTTTTTGCATCCGGGCAAAGTCCAATTGGTAAGTTTTTTGTGGTGACCTTCAGGTAGCCATGCTCAAATCTTCCTGCATTGTCTTGTTTGCCTGTCTGCTGAAAAATCATCCGATCGAATGAATAGAGATACCCATAAAATGAAACGCCCTGTGTATTCCGGCATCGCTTGTCATGGCCCGCTGGAGGAAGTCCAGGTAGATGCACGTTTGTCTGACGAAACGCCCCCAACCCTCTGTCTGACGAAACGACCTTCCCGGTTTCCTCCCCGTGTGTTTGCTTTTTCAAACCACACCGGCGTATTCCCGCCACAAATAATGGATTTTCATCGAAAATCCGCTTGATTTTTTGAAGAAATGGAGTATAGTAATATCACGCAGTTGAATTTGCGTCTCAATTATGCTCCCGTAGCTCAACTGGATAGAGCGTCTGACTACGGATCAGAAGGTTGGGGGTTCAAATCCCTCCGGGTGCACCACTTTTGACCTCAAAATCACCATTTTTCACACATCGTGAAACATGGTGATTTTTTGTGTTTCGTGACACGAATCGTGGAAAAATCGTGGAAAGTTCCTGAGCTCAGAAAATCCACCATTCCAGCTCAGACTAAGAGTCGGGTCCGTGGAAAACTGTGACCCCGTCAGGATACTGCCGTTCCTTACCTCCCATATCCGGGCCCCGCGACAGACTTTGGGTAAGTGACAACGCGTCGCCCCGTTGTTTTCGATGATTTTCCAAGATCTTT
>Ga0265301_10005101_pt1 | contig 13016 bp, 12 predicted proteins | sample AusTroGonzalo_MG_2_FD_193488 | JGI IMG/M metagenome (GOLD analysis project Ga0265301, IMG submission 193488) | Bovine rumen microbial communities from tropical cattle in Woodstock, Queensland, Australia - Gonzalo_04 | ecosystem: Host-associated > Mammals > Digestive system > Stomach > Rumen ...
CGTATTGATTATCAGTACATTGGTAAAAACACCGTTCTACGACAAATGGTGGTTCGTGGCACTGCTGTTCGTGTTCGCAGCATCAGTAGTTTACAACATTCTAAAAACAAAAATGTGGAAAAATATGCCTGTCTTCGGCATCCACGCCTCAATCCTGATAATACTTCTCGGCGGCTTCCTGACATTCACCACAAGTCAGAACGGAAACATGCATCTCGCTGAGAATGAATCGTCTAATACCTTTAAAATCGACGAAAACCAAATCGAAATGCCATTTTATGTGACCTTGAAAAATTTTGATGTTGTCTATTACCCAGGCACCATGTCACACGCCGATTACGTGTCGAATGTGGTGATTTCCGAAAACGGCAGCATCCTCAAAGAAGGAAAAATCTCAATGAATAACATATTGAAACACAAAGGCTTCCGTTTCTTCAACGAAGATTTCGACGAAGATATGAACGGTGTCACACTCACAGTTCAACACGACCCATGGGGCATCACTGTGACATACATCGGATACATTCTGATGATTATTTCGATGCTGGTTTTGTTTGTCAAAAAAATAACTACAAACACCAATGCAAAGTTTAAAAGCTTTGCTATCTTATTGATAATGAGTATGATAGGAAGCGTAGCTTCGGCTACCGAACTTAAGACCCTGCCTAAAGACGTGGCTGCCGACTTGGGCGACATCTACATCTATAACAGCGGCCGCATCGCCCCAATGCAGTCGTTTGCCAAGGATTTTGCATGCAAATTGTACGGTAAACCGACTTACGAAGGCTACACCTCAGAACAAGTCTTGGCAGGCTGGCTGTTCTATCCTAATTACTGGAAAGGCACTGAGCGTCAGAAGAGTAAGCGCGACGAGATAAAACATCTTGTCGAATCGTTCCAGACCGGCGCAATGATGAAAATATTCCCTTGCCAAATGCCCGACGGCACAGTGAAATGGATCAGCCAGAATGACGAATTGCCAAAGAATTTAAGCGAAGATGAATGGATATTTATCAGAAAATCAATGAGTTATCTCAATGAGCTGGCCTTAAAACAGGATTATGCAAAACTATCTGAGACATTGATGAAAATAAAAGCCTACCAACAGAAAAACGGCTTAACATCATTGCCTTCCGATTTTAGGTTTAAAACCGAGAAAATCTACAACGTCTGGGCAAAATACAACTATGTCGCATATCTCTCATTGTGCTTCGGCTTGCTGTTTTTCGTTATTTTCTGCGTTTACACCGCTATCGGAAAACAGATTCCAAAACAAATTGCAACTATTTCTGTATCAATCAATTGGATAATATTTGCATTCCTTACAATCCTCATAATCCTGCGCTGGATTGTGGCAGGGCATATACCTCTTGCGAAGAGTGGCGAGACTCAGCATTTTATGGCATGGGTGTCGTTGCTCATCGCTGGAATTGCAGCCTTAAAACGTAAAAACAGCCTCAATATCATAGCTACAGGCATGATAGTCGGCGGCTTGATGATGCTTGTCGCTGTGATGAGTTCGGCAAATCCTAAGATAACTCCGCTAATGCCAGTGCTGTCATCGCCCCTTCTGGGAATGCACGTGGCAATAATAATGATTGCGTACGCCTTGCTGGGCTTTATGTTTATCAATGGATTGGCGGCAGTGATAGTGCGCCTTTTCAACCGTGATGCCTCGGAAGAAATCGGACGTATGGCGGAAATCTCAAGAAATATGCTCTATCCAGCGGTGATGTGCCTCGCTTTCGGCATCATCATCGGCGCCATGTGGGCTAACATCTCATGGGGTACCTACTGGGGCTGGGATCCAAAAGAGACGTGGTCACTGATTACGCTGATGGTTTACGCCATCCCATTGCATAAAAACATGATGAATACCGAGAATTTTGCGTCTCTGAAGTTCCATATTTTCAACATTGTGGCGTTCCTCGCGGTGCTGATGACCTATTTCGGAGTGAATTATATCCTTGGCGGAATGCACAGCTACGCCGGATGACGAAAAAAGGGGACAATCTTTGCCCCCTTTTCAATGTTAAACAATAGTTATTAAATCAAATATTCTTTCAAGGCGTTCACATATTTCTCAAAGGCATCAAGTCCTTCGGAAGTGATTTTACAGGTTGTGCAGGGCACCTTTCCTTTAAAGCCCTTCTCGACCGTGATGTAGCCGGCCGCACTGAGCTTTTCAATCTGCACGCTGAGGTTTCCCGATGTGGCGCCGGTCTGCTTCTTGAGGTAACTGAAATCAGCATCCTCAACACCAGCCAGTATCGACATCACCGCCAGCCGCAGCTCAGCATGAAGCAATGGGTCAAGTTTCGGTAACATGGCTACTTGTATTGAGATTTGATAATAAGACCTGTTACTACAAGCATGATGCCACATACGGTGAAGATGAGCAGCTGTTCAGCGCCAAGTAGCATCGAAGCCATAACTGCGCCACCGATTCCGATGATAAAACCGCTGATGGTGATTGCCCAGTTTTTCAAAAGGAATCCCGAGATACACTCTGCAAAGCCTACCAACACAACGATTACGAGCGAAACGTTCATCGGTACCCACAACATCGCTATGACGCTGATGCACACCGTAAAAATGCAGTAAGTGAGCCAAATCAGACCGATGTTCATGTTGATTTTGTTTTGCGGAACGTCGGAATCTTTTCTGTCGAGGATTCTCACAATCGGGAAACCCAGGGCAGGCATCACAAACCATGCCACATTCCAAATCGGACTGCCAGTGGTGTGCCAAAGTTCATAAATTACCAACGACACCAAAATCAGCAAACTGCCCCACAAGATGAAGTGTTTTGCGCTGTTTTGAAGAATTGTGCGACGACTGTTGTTCATCATTTCACTGATGATGTTCAAGCTCTGCAGAGCTGTCATTTCTTTGTTTTGTTCAATGTTTTCCATAGTTTTAATTCTAATTGTTAATTTTTAAACTTTAATTTACTTTAAGTGCACTTTATGTCTTAAACAACACTGCAAAGATAAACAAGTTTATAATATAAACTATAAAAAAGTTGAAAAAAATTTAAAAAATTTTTAATTTTTATTTTAAATCGTTGATAAACAATAATTTAAGCCGTGATTAATTTTTTATAACCACGGCTTAAATATAATAATAGGTATATTCTAAATCAGAATCCTGCCCAGAAACTCTCCCAGAATGAGTGTTCCATTTCCTTCCATGTCTCGGCTGTGGCAGCCTCGAAATCAGCTGTGTAGCGGTTCAGCATCTTGATTGCCTCGTCGTGTTCGCCTTTCTTCAGGAGTTTCTCCACCTTTTTCTCGAGTTCTGGCATCTCTTCGAATGCTTTGTCCTCGTAACGGAGGATGTTGCTGTACATCACGCCTTTGCACGATCCCCAGTTGACCTGTGCGAGCTTGTTGGCTTTTCTGTAACGCCATAATGCAGTCTGCTCGTCATAGCCGCCATGGCCGCATCTGTCGAAGCATGAAGGCATCTTGGTGCAGCCGCTATACACTGGAATTCTTGGGCTTTGTCCTGGATTTTCAACAGAAAGCCAGAGCAATCCGCCAATCTCGTCAGGCATCCAGTCGCGGAGCTGCGCCACAAACGAGTATGAGCACCACGACATTGCCACGCCACGTTTAAACTCGACGGTACCTGGTTTCAACATATTATACACGCTGCGCTCGGTGCCGCTCATCCATGGGTTGGCGGTGGGGGAGACGATGGTGTCGCCGTTTCTTGTGACTATTTTGAGATTTGCAATCTGGTCGATAGGAGTGCCCTCGTAGTTGGCACGGAACAGGCGCATCACGTCGCGCACATCGACCTTGTTCTCAGGCTTCACAGAGAATGGCATCTCGTCGTCATCAATCTTGAGGTTTAACGATGGAGCTAACTCATTGAGGATGTACCATTCACGCTCACGGAAGTTCTTGCCGTTGGCATATTCCGGTCCAAAAGTCTTATACCATATAAACTCGCCTTCACCGTCCCAAAGGCCGCATTTCTTTGCCACCTCTTCAATATTGTCAGAACACATGAAGTTTTTCTCGTCATTTCTGTTCAAATATTTGATTCTCGGGATGTTGGCCGACACGCCTACCTCGCCGTCAGGTACCCTCTGTGCTGCCCAGATACCGCCGATTTTGTCAGGACCTTCGCCCAGGATTTCCATGAGCCACACTTCCTTGGTGTCGGCAATGGTGATGGCCTCGCCACTGTCGCCGTAGCCGTATTCCTTGATGAATTCTGCTATGGTTTTAATTGCATCGCGGGCGTTGTCGCAACGTTGCAAAGCTACGCGCTCGAGTTCCTCAATCAAGAAAGCGCCTTCTTTGTTTCTCAAGGTATCAGGACCGCCGAAAGTTGTCTCGCCTATAGCCAGCTGTTTCTCGTTGAAACAAGGATATGCTGTGTTAAGGAAGGCATAGGTGTGGTTCGGCAGCGGAATCTCTGCTGAAACTTGCAGACCTTTTATCTCTTTTGGGCTTGTGGTGCGCATGAGGCCTTTGTAAACAGGCATCCAGGCGTTGTCCTCGTAGTCGGCAGCCGGCTCCCAGCGCATCCAGGTGCGATATCTGCCGTCGCAGGTGTGCGACGTCATCACCGAGCCGTCGGTGGAGGCTTTGCGACCCACCATAATGCTGGTGCAGTTGGCGCCGTCAAATTCATATTCATCAATGTTAACCTGAGCATTGAGGCTCAGAGTCATTGCGATTGTCACAAATGTGATTAAAGTTTTAATGGATGTTTTCATATTATTCTGTTTTTATTTTTTGACTAAAGAAAGTGAAATTCACTTTTCCGTATTTCCTATGGTCGTAATAATGCGGATGCTCGCTGAAATCAACTGTCCTGTCGTGTTCCAACACAAAAATACCATCCTCGTTCAAGAGATTGTTTTGGAAAATCAAATCTACAAGAATATCGTAATGCTGGCAGTCGTACGGCGGGTCGGCGAAAATAAGGTCGTATTTCGCCTTGTGCATAGGCAAAAACCTGAATACATCCGATTTTACCACCGACAACTCGCTCATATTCAGCTTGTTGGCTGTCTCACGGATGAATCTCACGCAGTTGTTGTTCTCATCTACTGCGGTGACGTGCGGGCATCCTCTCGACACAAGTTCGTAAGATATGTTTCCGGTGCCGGCAAACAAATCCAAAGCTGTCGTCTCCTCCAAATCTATCTGATTTTCAAGGATATTGAACAGGCTTTCCTTTGCCATGTCGGTAGTGGGGCGCGTAGGGAGGTTGTCGGGCGCCACAATCTGTCGTCTCTGGTGTTTTCCTCTTATTATTCGCATGTTGTATCTTTTTTGAAACGGATGTCGCGCACATATCGCCTGGTAAGCTCGACAATTTGCGAGTCCTCAGCAATCATGCCTAAAAAATATACTGGCACTGTCTCAACATCAAGATGCAGCTGCTCCATCGAGAAAAGCAAAAAATACAAGAAATCTTCTTTTGTCTTGAAACGGAAATTATTGTTAAACAACAGGTTAGCTCCTTTCAAAACAAAAATGTCAAAATGCTTGTCCTTGATGTTGAGATATATTCTTGCGTCATCGGTACGCTCAAGGTTCTCTTTTATCAATTTTGCCAAAAGCACGCTTGATGGATGGGGTGACTTGCTTTTCTCCGACTTTGGCTTCAGATATACATTATATATATCGGCCTCGCTGATGTAATCGCTGCAAACGATCGTGTCATCACCATGAAGTCCAAGAAAATCAAGGTATTTGGCCTTGTTTTTGTCGTCGTATAACGCTGCTGGCACGAAAACATACGAAAAACCATCCAACGGATGCTGGATGGTCATATCGTTATTGTTCAAATTTTCGGCTGGCGGAAGCATATTATAATGATTCCCAGTTACCGCTCAATGAAGGCTCGTCCATTGAACCGACTTTCATACCAGCGTATTTGTTCAAGTCTTCAACTTCTGCTCTTCTGTTGTTGACACGCTGTGGATCAAGATCCCAAAGATAAACACTGTAAGGAGTCTTTGCCTCAAACACAGCCACCTTCAAACCACCACGTGTGATGTAGCCAGCTTCCATTTCGAAAGGCACATTCTGTGAGAATGGCACAATGCGCAAACTGTTGATGTCGAAGTCGTCTCTCTTGCTGAACAACGAATCGATGACTTTGATGTAACCGACTGTATCGTTGATGGTCTTTGTGAATGTGGTATCGTTAGGGTCAGCCACCATGTTAACCACAGGAAGCATACCGGTTTTCACATACTCGATGAGTGTGTCGAAATCAGCAGTATATCTGTTGTATGTCTGCTTGAACAGAGTCTGTGTGCTTCTGATGTCTTTCAAACTCTGGACCACCTTCAATTCTCTTTCCCTGCATTTGTCTGCAAATACCACAGGCTGTCTGATGCTGTCAAATACCAAATAAGCCAACAGGATAGCCACAAGCGCTAATCCGATGTTGATTAAAGTGAGTTTTTTATTCATGATTTTAAAATTTTATACATTTTTTGCGTTGCAAATTTACTGATTTTTTTTAATGGGAACGAAATTTTTTAAAAATTTTTATGAATAATATTCCACATTGAGTCCCAATGCTTTAACTCTGTCGGCAATTTTCGACATCTCTTCTGTCGAAAGCTTTTCGAGATTTTTCTCAGGCGTCTCTCTGTCGATGACGTAAATCATTGTCTTTCTTGGATTTATCTTCTTAAGATGACCGAGCCAGAGATTGATTTCCTCTTCTGTGGTGTTGTCGATTTTCGTTCCATTATGCTTGCCACGAAGGAATAATGTCTGTATAATCACTTGACCCTCAAAGCGTTGCAGGTTTTTGATGTATTGCTCAAGGTTGATTTTTACGTTTGGCAGGTTCACCTTATTAATAGTGTCGATGGTTCCGCCGTCGAGTTTGCAGATGTTGTTATCCACTTTCTGCAATGCCTTGAAAACCTTCTCATCGTGAATCCTGCTGCCGTTTGTCAGCACGCTGATGACGGCTTTAGGCACGTATTTGTTGCGCAATTTCACAGTGATATCAATGATTTCTGGAAAATTCGGATGCAGTGTCGGCTCGCCATTGCCCGAAAACGTTATGCTGTCGGGTTCCTTGGGCGTCCCGACGAGGCTTTTCAACGCATCCTCCAGTGTTTGCTCATATTCCTGAGGCGTCGGCAGCTTGGCGTGCTCGTCTCTTTGCAACGGATTCCAACCACATTCGCAATAAACACAGTTGAAAGTGCAAATCTTTCCTATTTTAGGTAATAAATTGACCCCCAAGGAATTGCCTAATCTCCGACTGTGTATAGGTCCGAAAACCAAATCTTCTGTTAAAAATGCCATTTCCAAAAATTTTTGCAAAAGTAGTAAAAATTATTGCTATCTTTGCAAAAAATTGTATCATGAAGACAAAACAAGAAATCACTGAAAACTGGCTGCCACGCTACACAGGCATGAGTCTCCCAAAGTTTGGGGAATATATCATTCTGACTAATTTCAAACATTATCTGGATTTCTTTTCAGAGTATAACAATGTCAGGATTATCGGCGAAGACCGCTCGATGCCTTGCGCCACTTCAGGTGACATCACGATGATAAATTTCGGAATGGGAAGTCCTAACGCGGCAACTATCATGGATCTTTTGACGGCCATTCATCCGAAAGCTGTGTTGTTTCTCGGAAAATGCGGTGGCGTGAAAAAGAAAAACCAGGTCGGCGACCTCATCCTTCCTATTGCCGCCATCCGCGGAGAAGGAACGTCGAACAACTACCTTTTGCCTGAAGTGCCAGCATTGCCGGCGTTCTCGATGCAAAAAGCTATCTCGACGGCAATCCGTGACCACGGCCACGACTACTGGACAGGTACGGTCTATACCACCAACCGCCGTGTTTGGGAGCACGATGAGGAATTTAAGGAATATCTTCACAAGACACGCTGCATGGCAGTGGATATGGAGACAGCCACGATTTTTGCGGCAGGTTTCGCCAACGAGATCCCGACAGGCGCATTGCTTCTCGTCTCAGACCAGCCGATGATTCCGGAAGGTGTCAAGACAGAGGAAAGTGACAAAAAAGTGAGCTCCATGTTTGTTGACGAACATATTAAGATTGGCATCGACGCATTGCATCAGATTATCGATAACAAGATGACAGTCAAACATTTGCGTTTCTGATGACTTACGAGCAGATTCTTTCCGAGATAAAAAACAAGATTTACCATCCGGTGTATTTCCTGATGGGCGAGGAGCCGTATTTCATCGATTCCATCAGCGATGCCATTGAGAGCACCGTGCTGGATGAGGCCGACAAGGCTTTCAACCAGATCATCCTTTACGGAAAAGACGTCAATGTGCACGACATCGTGACGCAGGCGCGTAATTTCCCGATGATGGGTAACTACTTGGTAATCATTGTGAAAGAAGCTCAAGACGTGAAAAATATTGAGTCGATGGAGCCGTTTCTGGAGATGATTCCCGAAACTACCATCCTCGTCCTGAATTACAAATACAAGAAGCTCGACAAACGTCTGAAGTTTGCGAAGACGCTCGATAAAGACTACGTTCTGTTCGAGTCGAAGAAGCTGTACGATCGCGACATCCCCAAGTGGATTGTTAACTATCTTGGGGGTAAAAACTACAAGATTCAGCAAAAAGCTTGCCAGATGCTTGCCGACTACCTCGGTACCGACCTGCAAAAAGTGCGCAACGAGCTTGACAAGCTGATGGTTGCGGTACCTAACAACAAGGAAATCACCGACTTCGACGTTGAATATAACATCGGAATTTCTAAGGATTTCAACATTTTCGAGCTTCAGAAAGCCATCAGCTATGGAGACTTCCCCAAGGCGGTGCAGATTATCAATTATTTCGGCGACAACACCAAGGATAATCCGCTAATCGCCACAGTGATAATGCTTTACGCCTATTATTGTAAGCTCCTTAAGCTACATTACGCCACCGACAAGAGTAAAAACAATGTCGCCAGCGTCCTCGGCGTAAGCCCGTTCTTCGTCGAAGACTACTTCGAGGCCGCCCGCCGCTACAACATCAAAAAATGTGTTGAAAACATCGCCATCCTCCGTGAATTCGACCTCAAATCAAAAGGTTACAACATCGGTGATGTTTCCCAAAAAGACCTGTATCGTGAGATGATTTACAAGCTGATGAGGTAGGCTTATGCGTGCTGAAGGCACGCTATTTTATTAGCCCCAGGCATCGCCTGGGGCGATTTGTGATGGGAGATTATATAATTAAAATGGTGAGGCGCGCCGTTCCGGCGCGCCTCACCATTTTGATTTGGATGTCCTGGCTCTGCGAGGCCCCCATACTGCGCTGCGCTTGTGCGGGGTTAATAAGGTGCCGTGCCTCCAGCACTTTTAGAAAGTCATACTAAAAGTCAATCCTAAACCATAAGTATTTTGCAGTTGTGGCGTTTTACTTGCCATTATTGATGGAGTAAGGTTTAAAGAATAACCATTAGTTTTTTTATTATATTCGTTAGCGACCCAATTCATTCTACCTTTACCAGTTCCACCTTGAACACATGTAAATACTAAACTAACATCTGCTAAACCTGCAAATACATATACAGGTAACATTTTTCCTGGAGAATAATTAAAATAAGCATCTGTTGCGAGACAAATAGCTGTTCCAACCGATAAAAGGAACATAATAGTTGATGCTCTGCCACTATCTATCTGACTTTTCGCACTCATGTATGTTTTGAAGTTTTCTTCTCCAACTAACGCATAAACTTCGTTATCTGATAAAATGCGTCCATTGAGAGTAAGTTTATTGCCTTTTCGCTCCATGAAATTAATAATTTGGTCATTGTGCTCATCTAATATGATAACTTGATTTACTGAATTGTCATCAAATCGATCTATTTCTCCATTTTGGTAATTAATACATTTGATTTCAGAACAATTGATGGAATAATTCGGTCCGTCTAAATTAGTCCATTTTTTATATTCTATTTCTGAACCGTTGATTTCAATTACTTTACTTAGTATAGTGGAGTTGTCTTTTTTAACGATGACATCTTGAGCTTGTGTAATATACGTTACGCAGATTAAGGAGACGACTAGAAATAGTTTAAAAGTTTTCATATTCACGTTATTTTGTTGCACACACTCCCTATGTGTCTTTTATTAATTATTTTGGAAACATACAAAAAAGAAGCGCGGGAGTCAGAACTATTGCTCATCCCGCAAATCAGGCTCTCGCATCGCCCTCCATCCGAGAATAAGCAATGCCGCAGCCCACGCTAATCGCATATACAAAACGGTATATATCGAAACTGTGAACGTTAGCCATTGCTTTATCTTGCGGATGGATTTTGAATTTGCGAGATTCGATTTGCCGCAGATAAAGCGTCAGTACAACGCCTTTTTTAATATGTCTGTTGTCTGCAATGGCAAACAACGCTACAAAGATAAGAATAAAATTGAATGTAAAAAAGGAAAAAGAGAAAAAATGAAAAAAATTCTCAGATTACATGGGAAAAATAGAAATCTACGCCAACTTAATCAACGGCTCTCCTAATGCCACTGAAAGTTGTGTCAACGAGCGCAAAGTGAAGTTCGGAAAGCCAGTAATCCAGCGGGAAACCATAGCTTCGCTTTTCCCCATTTTCTGTGCTAGGTCACGCTGTGTCATGTTCTTTTTCTTTAAAATCAAATCGATTTTTTCGACAATGTCAGCTGACATCTGAACTTCCGACATGATTTCTGGCGAAACATCGGCAACTTTTTGGTCAAACCATTCTTGTTTGTTTTTCATACTTCAATTGTTATGTTATCAAATCCGGTTAATTCTTTTTCTTCAATTTTGACGTAACCTTTTTCGATGTTTTCCTTTAGCATTTTGTCAAAATGCTGCAAATCCATAACATATCCGTAAAGTTTCGGGTCATCTTGGTATTTTTTAGTCGTCTTCACACCTCCGTTCCCCAATATCACTATTTGTTCCGATAATCGAAGACAATATAATCTTAACTTTCCTCCTTCAATTGGAATCGCTTGAAGATTGTCGTTGATTTTGCCTTCGGGTCGGAAAAACCTCTCCAAAGCACCTTTGTCCAATATAACTTGTAGTGCTGCTATAATTCTTTGATAATCACGATTGTATGTGGCATTTTGCTCGAATTCTGCCACGAATTTTTCAAATTCAGTTGTGCCATCCATTTCAAAACTGATGGAATACAGAGATGCTTTTGCAGACTCTGAAATTTTTTCTATAGTGGTTTTCTTTTTCATACGCTGCAAAAATAATAAAAAAATTGATATATATGTTAAGTTTTTGAAAAAATTTTTAATGAAATAAAAAATGGCGGTTTTGCCCGCCATTTTAGTAACTTATTTTTTGTGTTTGATTATCCACTCTTTTGCATTCACAAACGCCTCAATCCACGGCGCCACTTCATCGTCTTTGCGATTCTGCGGATAGAATGCCCACTGCCATGGAAGGAATGCTCTCTCGAGGTGCGGCATCATCGCGAGGTGACGGCCGTCGGCAGAGGTGATAGCCGCAGCCGACCATGGTGAACCGTTAGGATTTGCTGGGTATCCGCTGTAGCTGTAACGCATTGCGATGTTGTATCTGTCTTCGCTGTAAGGGAAGTTGAACTTACCCTCGCCGTGTGCAATCCAAACACCGAGACGACGTCCTTTGAGTGTCGAGAGCATGATGCTGTTGCTGTCGGTGATATCCACGTTCACGAAGCCAGACTCGAACTTGTGCGAGTCGTTGTGGATCATGCGCGGATGCTTGTCGTGCTCAGGGTAGATGAGGTTAAGTTCCGTCATGAGTTGGCAGCCGTTGCACACGCCGAGACTCATGGTATCCGGACGTTTGTAGAAGTTCTCGAGAGCGGTGCGTGCCTTCTCGTTGAAGAGGAACGCTCCAGCCCAGCCTTTGGCCGAACCGAGAACATCGGAGTTGCTGAAACCGCCAACAAACACTATCATATTCACGTCGCTGAGGTCTTCGCGTCCGCTTACGAGGTCGGTCATGTGTACATCCTTGACATCGAATCCGGCAGTGTAGAGCGCATAAGCCATCTCGCGGTCGCATTGGCAGCCTTTCTCACGGATGATGGCAGCCTTCACGCCCGACGGAGTGCGACGGTGCATGTCGATGCCCAGGTCTTTAGCCTTGCCGGTGAAACTGCCGAAGTCATATCTAAGTGCTTGATTCTTATAGTTTTGATAACGCTCCAAGGCCTTTGCTTCGCCACTCTGACGGCGGTCGAGGAGATATGAACTCTTATACCAAAGGTCGCGTAATGCGTTGATATCCAATGTGTAAGATTCGTTGCCTTTCTTCAAAGCGATAGTTCTCTTATCTGAAATCTTGCCGATAACGGTATATTTTATGCTTTCTTTATCGAGTAACTCCTTGACTTTCTTGTCTTTAACCTGAATCACCACGCCTGGCTGCTCGCTGAATGCCACGCTGATGAGGTCGTGCTTGTCAAACGCGCTGAGGTCGATGTCCAGGCCGCCTTCCACGTTGGCGAAGCACATCTCTAATAAGGTGGTGATTAAGCCGCCTGCCGACACGTCGTGGCCTGCCATCACGAGACCTTGCTCGATAAGATTCTGCAATGTGTTGAAGCATTTCTTAAAGTATTCAGTATCAGCTACATCTGGAGTCTTCTGACCAATTTTGCTTAAAATCTGAGCGAAGCTGCTGCCACCGAGGTTGAAGCCGTCTTTCGAGAAGTCGATATAGACGATTTCTGAGTCTTTGTCGTTGACAATCACTGGCTTGACGGCCTTTCTGATGTCTTTTACCTCGCCGGCTGCTGTCACGATGACGGTGCCAGGGGCTAAAACCTTCTGACCGTTCTTGTATTTCTGCGTCATCGAGAGGCTGTCTTTGCCTGTCGGCACGTTGATACCAAGGGCTAACACGAAGTCACTCAATGCTTTAACTGCGCGGTAGAGTCGTGCGTTCTCGCCTTCGTTCTTAGCTGGCCACATCCAGTTGGCGCTCAACGACACGCCTTTGAGGTTTTCCTCGATAGGTGCCCAAACGAGGTTGGTGAGTGACT
>Ga0265301_10005107_pt1 | contig 13002 bp, 11 predicted proteins | sample AusTroGonzalo_MG_2_FD_193488 | JGI IMG/M metagenome (GOLD analysis project Ga0265301, IMG submission 193488) | Bovine rumen microbial communities from tropical cattle in Woodstock, Queensland, Australia - Gonzalo_04 | ecosystem: Host-associated > Mammals > Digestive system > Stomach > Rumen ...
CGCATTCGGTGGGGTAGAGATGGGGAGTACCATTGCACTACTTGCAGCTACGGCCACACCAATCAGGATGGTCGATGTACCGCCGATGGCATCGAGCTTGTCACCCATTGCTGCACATACCACCACGAGGATAGGCATGAGCAATGCTGCGGTCGCTGAGTTGGAGATGAAGTTGGAAAGGATGTAGCAAATGAGACCTGAGAGAATCAGGACAAGGATGGGCGAGAACTCTCCGAACGGAATGCTCTCGACGGCTAATGTTGCCAGGCCTGACTGATTCAGTCCGTAGCCGAGGGCGAATCCGCCTGCAACCATCCAGATGACACTCCAGTTGATTTCTTCCAAATCCTGACGACCAATCACGCCTGTCATTGAGAATATCAGGAATGGGATGAGGGCTACGGTATAGCTGTTGATACCCGTCACAGAGTCGAGCAACCACAGGAGTACGGTCACGATGAAGGTTACGATGACGATTTTCGACTGAATACCCTTTTTCATACCACCCTCGATGCTGAGCTCGATGGTCTTCTGTGTGAAGGGGAACATCTTCTGTAGCAACAACCATGCAATGAACAACAGTACCAAAACCAATGGTACCATGATGAGCATCCACTGACCGAAACCAATGCCAAGGTTCAGACCTTCAGGGTCGTTCAGATACTTCAGCGCAATGGTGTTAGGAGGCGTACCGATAGGGGTACCCATACCGCCCAGATTGGCTGCGATAGGGATAGACAGGGCGAGAGCGATACGACCCTTACCGTTGGCAGGCAACTGGCGGAACACAGGTGTGAGGAACGTCAGCATCATGGCAGCCGTGGCCGTGTTGGAAACGAACATCGAGAACAGACCTGTAATCAGCAGGAAGCCGAGCAACACCATGCTGCTCTTCTTACCAAACGGAACCAACAGCACCTTAGCCAACTGAGCATCAAGTCCCGTCTTCGTCGCTGCGATGGCAAGGATGAATCCACCGATGAACAACATAATCACAGGGTCGGCAAAACATGCCATCACACCCTTGTACGACAGCAGTGTGCCTACTTCGTCGGGGTTGCAAAGCGGTTTGACACCAGAGTCGCTACAGAACAGCAGCATCAAGCCGATGATACCCACCGACGTAGCCCACGAAGGCACGACTTCCATAATCCACATCAGCGTGGCAAATGCAAAGATGGCGATGATGCGTTGTTGAATCACCGTCAGCCCCTCCATGCCAAACGCGCTGCTTGGCAGATTCCATAACACAAGAGTTACAATGAGCACCACAATGGCCTCAATCACTTTCTTCATTACCCTGTTGGGTTGGTACTTCTTCACTTGACGCATACGATGGTATGACTCAATGAGGTTGTACCCAGTAAATTTTTTGAACATAATAAACCTATTTTAAAAACTTGTAAAATCCATAAAGTCGTCGTGTGAGCCACAATCTACCCCATGCATCGTGGGGCGATGGCATAATCCGCACAAAGGCTGGTCTTCAGACTTGACTCCACATCCCAAACCCCTTCTCATCCCCCAAGGGGACAATGGTATTGGTTTGACTGTAAAAACGGAGTTCACTGCTGCGGGACAGTCGGAGATTCTCACTCACGTTCCCAATTAATCGCGGCTAAGCGAACCTTGGCGGGCAACCCTCGTTGGAATTGCGGTGCAAAATTACAAAGTTTTTTTGAAATAGAAAGTAAAAAAAACAGAAAAAAAGCTATAATTCCCCATAATCAGGAATCACATCCAGAAACTCATACGTCTGCTGAGCATAGTTCATGCGACAGCAATAATGCTCCAGTCCGTTGCTCACGATGAGGAAGTCGACCTGCATCACCAAATTATAGCGGCAAATCTGAGAAAACACTCGCTGGGTGATTTTTACATCCGGCCGCTTATATTCAACGATGACCCGTGGCTTGAGATCGCGACGATAGATGACGGTGTCGCATCGACGACTCATTCCGTTCAGCTCTATCCGCACCTCGTTCGCCATCAGGGCAGGGCTATAACCTTTCTCGCCGATGAGGTAAGCCACAAAATGCTGTCGCACCCACTCCTCTGGAGTCAGCACCACATACCGGCGACGCAGCATGTCCCAAATTTTCGTCTGTCCGCCTTCCGTTTTTGTTCGCACCTCCATCGGAGGCAAATTCAGTGGAGTCATTTCGTTTGTTTTGTGGTGCAAAGATAATCTATTTCTTTCACTCGACCAAATAAACTGAAAGAAAAAAACTTAATTCATGTGGGTTTTATTTGGTGGAATAATAAATTATGTGTAACTTTGCATCGACAACGAAAAAAAACGATTATGGCAAAATCAGCGGGACCGACATATCAAGAAATCATCAAAGGGGTGGAACAGCGACAGTTTGCGCCTGTGTATCTGTTGATGGGCGAGGAGTCGTATTATATCGATAAGATTTCAGATGCAATTGCGGCGACCGTACTGACGGAAGAGGAGCAAGGATTCAACCAAATGGTGATGTATTGTACACGTGAAACAGACGTGACAAATATCATCACGGCTGCGAAACGCTACCCGATGATGGCAAAATTTCAAGTCGTAATTGTTAAAGAAGCACAGAATCTGTTAAAAATCGATGAACTGACAGATTATGTATTGAATCCATTACGTTCCACAATTTTGGTGATATGTCACAAAAATGGAAGTGTCGATAAACGCAAGAAATTGGTCGCTGCTGTCCAAAAAAATGGGGTGGTGTATGAGAGTCAGAAGCTGAAAGATACATCGTTGCCGACTTTTATCAATGACTATTTGAAGTCGAAAAAGCTGACCATAGATACGAATGCCAGCATGATGATGGCCGACCATATCGGAGCCGACCTCAACCGCATGGCCAGTGAACTTGATAAACTGATCATTGCGCTGCCGAAAGGGGAGAGCAAAATCACAGCCGACCTGGTAGAGGAGAATATAGGTATCAGTAAGGAGTTCAACAACTGGGAACTGAGAAGTGCCATCCTGACGAAAGACGTGTTTAAGGCAAACCGGATATTGGCATATTTTGAATCAAATCCGAAAGCCAATCCTGTCATCCCGACTTTGTCCGTTATATTCAGTCTTTTTGCTGCGATGATGCAAGGTTATTATGCACCCGAAAAAACGGAGTTTGGATTGGCGCAACATCTGGGAATTGCTCCGTTCCAGGCAAGAGACATCATGGCTGCGATGAGGGTTTATTCGGCCAGAAAAACGATGGATATTATCGCAAAACTCCGAGAAACTGACGCAAAATTAAAAGGAATTGAGAAGGGGAGTGCAACCGATGGAGAGATTATGCGAGAGCTGATTTTCTTCATTCTTCACTGATTTCGGGTCGAAATGCATCCATTTTTTGTACAGTAAAAAGCGGCTAAAAATTGTAAAATCCCTCAGGAAAGGGTAGTTTGAGCGGTGAATAACCATCAAATTACCCTTTTTTCATGGGATAATACGGGTAAATAGATGTCGAAATAATTTTTTAGCCTCATTTCTCCATACAAAATTTTCCGCTAAAAAACATGATTCCAAACGCCTACAATACGTATTTTTGCTTAAATAGACGGGCTTCAGAAGCCCATCAACAGATAAATGTACGAAATGAAAGGTTGCGGCAAGAATCTTCGCCTATTTTTGTGAGTGCCATACATTTCTAAATCAAATCGTAAAATTATTTACATCGCAAAATCATGCATATTTTGTAAAATCAGAACATTTTATATATACCTTTTTATAGAAGCAAAGGGAGATTTCAAAATAGACACATCACAGAAATACAGGTAAATTCAATCAAATACGAATGTAAATGCACGATTATGTATAAGCAAAATTCTATACATAATATGATGAAAATCAGCAAAATACATATTTTGTATTAAAGTGTAAAACAAACAAGTGTGTCGTTGTGTGCATAAAGTATCGCACAATTGTAAAATGCCCAAGTTGAGCAAGTGTAAATCGCTTGTTTTTCAGTTATTTAGCCTTTTTGTTTTATGATGTAACATAAACATATGTTGACATGATGTATTTACTATGTTATTTTGTCCGATTGTCCTCAATGATGGTTGTAAATTGGCTGAAAATACAAAAATTAATTGATTTTTATAATTTTATTGTAAAAAAATTTGGTAGATTCAAAAATTTTGTCTACTTTTGTAAACGATTTCAAAATGGAGTTTTTAGCCCCATATTTGTAAATTCTTAGAAAAAGTAAGAATTGATAAGTGAAAATGAGATGATGGACGATAAAGATAGAATCATTTATCTGATACACGATAAAGGACTGAGCAACGTTGAATTTTCAGCGATAACAGGAATTGCGCCGGCAACGATATCACATATTACCAGCGGCCGAAGCAAACCTACCCTTCAAGTCTTCAAGGGAATACTGAATGGTTTTCCTGATTTGAATTCCGAATGGGTGTTTCTGGGAACCGGTCCGATGTATAAAAAAAATAAGGTGAATAGTGTTGATGGCGAATCGACAATTCAAGGTTCGGGCGAAACTCCCGATCTCTTCTCGAGTTTGCCTGCCGATGACAGTTCCGTCAATAGAAACAATCATCAGAATCACGTTTCGCCCAAAGCGTTCGGATTGGATCTGCGCGATGCTATCAAGGAGTCGATGACTGCAGTGATGAGTCAGCAGAAACGTCAGATCACTGAGGTGAGAATATTCTTTGACGACGGAACGTATGAGGCTTTCAGTACACCGAAACCAAAACCATAAACTTCCGAGAAGGAATTAAAATGTGCAATTAAAAGCTGAAATAGTTTCAATCAAGAAGTAATTAAGATGTGTGAATTGTGAATTGAATGAAATGCCAAAAAGGAACTAAGATGTGCACGTGATGTGTACGAGGATTATTAACTCAATTTAAACAATTTTTAACAAAGTACGGAAATGTTAATTTCTTAACGTAGAAGTACGGAAAACTTGGCAAAAACGAAGGTTCGAATTTGCCAAGTTTTTTTATGCTTTTACATGAAACGGCCCTTCCCCTATCGCAGGAGAAGAGCCGCAAGCAGCATTGTTAGAACAATGTGCAGGAATTGTTATATGGTATTATTCAAAAAGAGGCGTTGAGAGGTAGCGTTCGCCAGTGTCGGGCAACAATGCTACGATGGTCTTGCCGGCATTCTCAGGCTTACGAGCTAATTCCAGTGCTGCGTGGAACGATGCTCCTGAAGAGATGCCTACCAGCAGACCCTCTTTCTGTGCCAACAAACGTGAAGCTGCGAAAGCATCCTCGTTGGTGACGCGGACGATGTTATCGACATATTCCTTGCGGAAGTTCTGTGGAACGAAGCCTGCGCCGATGCCTTGAATCTTATGAGGACCGGGATTGCCGCCTGAGAGCACTGGGGATGAGTCGGGTTCGACGGCTACAATCTGAACTTCTGGGTTGTGCTCTTTCAAGCCCTGTCCTGTTCCGCTTACTGTGCCTCCAGTACCAACACCGGCAACGAAGATGTCGACTCTTCCATCAGTGCCTTCCCATATTTCCTGTGCGGTAGAGAAGAGGTGGATGGCAGGATTGGCTGGGTTGTCAAATTGTTGAAGGATGATTGATCCGGGGATGCTAGCATTAAGTTCATTAGCCTTAGCAATTGCGCCTTTCATGCCTTCGGTTCCTGGAGTAAGTACCAACTCTGCACCATAGGCTTTCAGCAATTTTCTGCGCTCGATACTCATGGTCTCGGGCATGGTGAGGATGAGGTGGTAGCCCTTGATGGCACTAACCCATGCCAGACCTACGCCTGTGTTGCCGCTGGTTGGCTCGATAATGGTCGCACCAGGGGTTAGTTTTCCCTCCTTCTCAGCTACCGTAATCATTGACAAAGCAATGCGGTCTTTCACGCTTCCGCCAGGATTGAATAGTTCGGGCTTTACGACTAAGTGGGCCTTCAGACCTTCTTCTTTCTCTATGTTTGATACCTCAAGCAGAGGTGTGTTGCCGATCAGTTCGGCAAGACTTTTATGAATTTTTCCCATAATACACAGAATTTATAATTTGATGTTTGGTTGTTTGAATGGTTTAAGTTTGTTGGAGCAATATTATACCTTTTGCAGTGCCTGATCGAGGTCGGCAATGATGTCGTCGATATGCTCTACGCCGATAGACAGACGCACTGTAGAAGGTGTGATATGTTGCTCGGCCAGTTCCTCTTCGCTAAGCTGTGAGTGGGTGGTGGTGTAAGGATGGATGACCAGACTCTTCACATCTGCTACGTTAGCCAGCAAAGAGAAAATCTTGAGTGAATCAATGAAGCGCCAAGCATCCTCCTGAGTACCGTCGATTTCGAAGGTGAATATGGAACCGCCGCCCTGTGGGAAATACTTCTGATACAACTCATGCGAGCGGTGTGTGATAAGTGTTGGGTGGCTGATGCTCTTTACCTTTGGATGGAGTGTCAGATAGTCGATCACTTTTAGTGCATTGTCTACATGACGCTCGATACGCAGCGGAAGTGACTCCACGCCTTGAAGCAATATCCATGCGTTGAAAGGTGAGATGGCAGCACCAGTGTCTCTGAGGATGACGGCACGGATGCGAGTAACGAAGGCTGCTGCGCCTGCTACATCAGCAAATACGGCACCATGATATGATGGATCGGGTTTTGCCAGGGTGGGGAACTTATCGGCATTGGCTTTGAAGTCGAACTTGCCAGCATCTACGATGACGCCTCCCAGACTGCTACCATGTCCGCCAATGAATTTTGTGGCAGAGTGTACTACAACGTCGGCTCCATGTTCGATAGGACGAATCAGCAAAGGAGCGAAGGTGTTGTCCACGATAAACAGAATGTTGTGACGATGAGCAATCTCTGCGATGGTGTCGAAGTCGGCCACGTCGGAATTTGGATTTCCAAATGTCTCGGCATAAATCACCTTGGTATTAGGACGGATTGCTGCTTCCAGAGCCTGAGCGTCGTTCACGTCCAAAATGGTATGGCTGATGCCTTGGGTAGACAGCGTGTGGGTAATCAGGTTGTAAGAACCGCCGTAGAGGTTATCGGCAGCGATGAGGTGGTCGCCATTCTGCAGTACGTTTTGTAGTGCATATGTGATAGCAGCTGCGCCTGAAGCAACAGCCAGTGCAGAAACACCTCCTTCGAGGGCAGCGATACGCTGTTCGAACACGTCCTGAGTGGAATTGGTCAGACGACCGTAAATGTTACCGGCATCGCGCAAACCGAAGCGGTCGGCTGCATGCTGAGAATTGTGGAATACGTACGACGCAGTCTGATAAATAGGTACTGCGCGTGAGTCGGTTGTAGGGTCGGCCTGTTCTTGTCCCGCGTGAAGCGCGATGGTTTCGAGATGCAATTTGTTTGTTGCCATAATTTGTTTCTCCTTTCTTTTTTTTTGTTGATTATTTGCGTTATTTTATCGTTTTCGGCTGCAAAGTTACGATTGTTTGAAGAAATTTTCCAAAACATTTTGAAAGTTCGGAAAATATTGCTATTTTTGCGCCTGAATTGCAGAAGGATTTTCTGTAAATCATCGAAAATAACCCATTAAACAGAACGAACGAAATGACAGGATTAGACGAAACCGATTTGCAAATAATGCGTGTATTGCAAGAGAATGCCAGGTTGACCATCAAAGAATTGGCCAACGAGGTACATCTTTCTTCTTCGCCCGTGTACGAACGCATGAAACGTTTGGAGCGTGAAGGTTACATCAAGAAATATACAGCGGTACTTGATGTCGACAAACTGAATCAAGGCTTCATCGTTTATTGCAACGTGAAGCTGAAACGTATCAATCGTGATATTGTCAATGACTTCATTGCTCAAATCGATGCGATTCCGCAAGTCACCGAATGTTACAACATCTCAGGTAGCTTCGACTATCTGTTGAAGATTCAGGTACATGACATGAAAAGCTATCAGGATTTTGTGTTTAATACCCTTGGCACGATTGAGTGTCTTGCCTCGTGGGAGAGTACCTTTGTAATGTCGGAAGTGAAAAACGAATACGGTATCAGGATTTAGGGAGTTTCAGTCGAGTTGCTTTGGCTTTGTCCTTTTCGTTTGCGTAGGATGCTGATGACGCTTATGCCGATAGCGATGAGGAGAAGGATCGTGAAGACGATATGGTGAATGAGAGGAGTGGTGCGCATGAAGAAGTAGATTTGCGGCATGCCAAAGAATCGGAAGATGAAGCACACGAAAAAGAGTGTCAATTGTCCGATGATTTCGATCAAGAAAAAGTTGATGAGAAACTGCAATATTTCGTTGTCCGTCTTGAACCACTTCATACGATTGAAATGTCGTTTTATGTCACTTGCTGACCACAATTTGAGTACAAATGTAAGGAAAAATGATGAAAACACCAATTTTTTGTTGAAAATATTTGGTGTAATTAACAATTTGTTATAACTTTGCCTCCGAAATTATAGTTTATTCTTATTTTATTAACATTTTAAAAGTTTAGTTATCATGACATTTGGTCAGTCAATTAAGACTTGTTTTAACAAGTTTGTAACTTATCAGGGACGTGCATCACGTTCAGAGTATTGGTGGTTCCAGCTCTTCAATCTTCTTACATGTGGCTGTGCAGGTATCGGCTCTTTGCCAGCAACTGCAGTAACAATTCGTCGTCTCCATGACACTGGTCATTCAGGATGGTGGCTTCTTTGCCCAATCATTCCTATTTTCTTCATCTTTGGTAAATCACAAGAAGGTGATAACAAGTGGGGTGCTCAGCCAACAGAATAAGTTTAGCAAAGCAAACAAAAAAATGGTGTTGTACAAATTGATGTGCAGCACCTTTTTTTTATGAGCGATTGCAAAGTTGCTTAAAAGGACAATACTGACACGCAGACTTCTCAGCTGTTTGACGGAAAGTAATGCCCGGATCGAATATTTCTTCCAAGAGAGTCTGTAAAAGGTTATTGAATAATGTGTGACATTGATGCTGATAGTCAGTAATTGGATCTTTGTCGAGCATGATAGCCGGCATTTCTGTATTCATGGCTCGCTTGATATAAGCTAGTGTAGGCATGACAGCCGGTAGTGTTTGTCCCTTCTTCTGAGCTTCTGCGAGACGTACTTCGCTGTAGTAGAACGCTTGGAAGATGTAGCTTGCGCGACCCTTGGCTGGTAGGAAGAGTTCTTCAATGCTTTTTGCTGTCTGGGGATGCGTTGAGGTCTTGTAGTCAACGATACGATATTGGGGTCGTCCACCAATGGTGACACAGTCTTCACGGTCGATGATTCCTCCTATCCGTATTTTTCGTGGAGTGCCAGCAGAAGAGAATAGGAAATCATGCCAGTAAGCCTGCTCTGTGGCTATGATGGTAAGTGGAGCAAGCTGGTAGTCGTTCTTGATTTGTTTCTCCATATAGCGAGCAATGACCTCGTGGTTAAGCAGTTGTGTGCCGTTGAGCTCGAGTGTGAACTGATCGGTCTCTACATGTGTTTCGCTATTGTGAAACATCTCGTGTGCAAACGCTTTGTCGACACAGCGACGGATGAAGTGATGTCCTTCTTTCGTAATGAAGAGTTGTTCTTCTTTCTTGCTGATATAGTTTTGATAAAATTGGCTGTCAAGTATTTGTCCGATATGGTCCTTGTAGAACCGTTCCATTGCATTATGGAAGATACTGCCGAAGACATTGTCGCCCACATCTTCGCTGACAGCTTCTTCCTGTCGGAATCCACATACATACTGTAGATAGAAGCGGAACTGACAATCAAGATAGGTGTTGAGCGCTGTAGGTGAAAGCGATGTGATGGCATCGAGGGCCTCATGCACGAAGGGGTGTGTCTTGTCAATCGTGAGGTCTGTAGTATTGTCTTTTAAATTCGTCAGTTGGAGCGGTGAATCGATGGCTTCGTGGGTAATTATTGTTTCTGGTGAGAAGATATTTTCCCTCTCAAATTGAAGTTGCATCATAAAGCGACTCATCTCACCTCGGTGGAGGCCATCTGTTGAGTTATTGTAGACGAGGGTGATATGCTGTGCACGTTGGAGAAGCCGATAGAAGTAGTAGGCATAGAGACCTAACTGACGTTTAGCAGTACTCATTCCGTTAGCTTCGCAAAGGAAATGAAGAATGAATGAAGTGTTGGGTGTGTTCTTCGGCAATGTACCTTCATTGACAGAGAGAAGGATAACGTTGTCAAAATCAAGATTTCGCGTCTCAAGAATGCCCATGACCTGAACGCCGACAGCTGGTTCTCCATGAAAGGCAATCGTTTTGCTGTTGATGGCCTGACGTAGTAGGCGAATGAGTGTATCGGAAGAGGTGAACTCAAGCCCATGATGCTCCATGAGGTCGCAGTAGTTGTTGAGCATTGTCCAGGCGGTATATATAGACTCTGCATAGAGAGCTACAGAAGATGACCCCGCAGAGTTTTTTTCGTTCGAGAGACGGATGGCTACCGACTGAAGAATAGAGGCAATAAGCCGTAGGACTGAAAGGTGGTCGGTAGGTGGTGCGGCAAAGAGGTCGGTGATGAAATCGCCTATGAAATCGCTGACGCGGGGGTAAGTGGTATTGTTATGACGGAATTGAGTGAGGAGTGCGAGTGCTCCTTGTTTGTTCATTAGGAGTGTATATGGGTGTTGCAACACCTTCTCTGCATAGATATAGCGCCATTTGCCCTCTGGCGATTTTTCTGTGGCACCCATCCATCCGCGGAAATATAGGTCGAGTAACGCCATCATAAAACTGGCAACAGGAGTGCCTTGCATGGGATAGCCCATCGTGATGTTGAGGATGGTTGGCTGGGATTTGTTGCCATAAGTAGGAGGGATGGCGTAAAGAGTTGGCATAAGCAGGTGTTCATCGCACAATACAACAGCAGTCTTGTTGAGCAGTTGGTTGTCCTTGAGCGTCTGCTGCAGCCATTCGCCCACATACTGACTTTGTGCACTATCTGTGACAGCTGCAACGAAATGGATATCTTTGGGCTGTTGTAGTCCTCGATAGAGATTGTGGCAATCGGATAGACTATTGCCGAAGAGTTTGATATCATCGCTGATGAATTGCCCGGCCTCGAAAGCAGGGTTATCCTTATAGACCTCATCGTAGTCCCAATAGAAGCAGACATCGCAGTGGTTGCGTAGATAAAGGAAAAGCAACCTGTCGGTAGCATTAAGCACATTGAACCCCACAATAGAGAGATGATGATAATGGGTGATGATGTACTGATGTGTGGCATCGTCGGTCTGTCCTGATTTTAGCTGTTCGGCCACTATTCGTTTCATCATTCCAGAATAGGCCAGCCCCGCTTCTTGTAATAAGGTACGGAAGCGCTGATAGATGTCAGGCATAGCTTGCCACATATAGAGGTAGCGTTTATGGAGTTCAGTGATTGCTTCTGTGCTGAAGTTGGCGAACAGTTTACGAATGACTTCTTCCTGTTCTTTATCAATAAAGTCGAACGAGGTGAGTTGCTCGATATCTGTGATGTTGATGAAGAGTTTAGCGGCATCCACCATGTTGTTGTCGATATCGTCGAAATCGTTCAGTAGCACCTCGCCCCATGAATAAAACTGGTCGAATGATTCGTTTGTATGGGTGACTTCATGATAGGCTTTGTAGAGGTAGAACACCAAGAGCGCCTTATCAGCTACTACAAGCGTGCTGAGTGCTTGATATATTTCGTCGATGGTGGTGTAGTGAGGTGCCCAGAAGGGTGGGGTAAGGTAGTCGGTCAGTTGCTGGTTGAAAAACAAACTAGCACGCTTATTGGGAAACACCACTGTATGTTCTTGGAGGGGTGTTTCAGGTTGACGCTTGACTCTGTCGACCAGATGCTGTGCTACTCGATTGAGAAAAGAATTCATCATGTTCACTTATACCGGTTTGACCTTGTTATCTTTTATATACCACAAGAAGCCTTGTACGTTAGGCATACCCATCTCTCGCAGGAGAGTGATATATTGGCGTACCTGACCTTTATGCACTTCCATTTCCTGACCTGTTTTATAGTCGATGACGATGGTCTCAGTACCATTATAAATCACTCGGTCGGGGCGTTTAGATACCGCTATTCCTTTATCAAGTGTGATGATATTACATTCGTTCATCACATGCCAGGATGGGTCAAACCAACTGCGGGCCATAGAATTGGTCATCAAGCGGTCAATCATTTCATTGATTTCATCAGTAAAAGCATGGTCTCTCAATACTCCTTCTTGCTGCAGTTGGCGCATGATTTTTGGGATGTCGTTTATGTCGTGAATCATCTCGAACACCTTATGAACTACCAATCCCTTGCTGACATACGAAAGTTCATGGGGGGCTAATGTCTCAGCTACGAAATCCTTCGAACGGTTGGACTGACGGAACGAAAGCTGCAGATTGGTGGATTTGTAGTTAAGGGGAATGCTTTTTTGCTGCTCCGAATGGTGTTCTATATGCGGTACTATGGTGCCCAATGGTAGTTCCATTCCCTTTGTGGCACTGAGTATGACATTGTGGGCATTGAAGTTTCCTTGTCCCTTACCAGTGAGAATAAAGAGGTTATGAGACGCACGCGTGAAAGCAACATATAACAAGTTGAGATTGTCGACATAATTGCGCATTTCTTCTTCCTCGTATTGTGTGCTGAAGGCAGAATTGTGGAGGTCTTTGTTGAACTGAACAGGAATGACAGGTAACTGCTGGGTGTCATCGGATTCACACCACAAGACAGAAGTCTTGCCACCCATATCCCAATTGCAATAAGGAATGATGACAGTATGGAACTCCAGTCCTTTGGATTTGTGAATAGACATCAGTTGGATTCCATTGATGCCCGATGCAGGAATTGTCTTCTTGTGGAGTGAATCGTTCCAGTACTCAATGAATGCATTAAGGTCGGTACCCTTATCATCGACAAATGCGGTAACTTCGTCCATGAAACAATGAATATATGGAGCCTGCCCAGATAGCTGATCGAGTTGGAACATCGAGTGGATTTCTACACATAACTCAAAGAGCGAGAGAATCTGTAGTTCATCGATGTGATGAAGGAAGTCCTGTGGAAGAAGTGCTTCCAAT
>Ga0265301_10005109_pt1 | contig 12997 bp, 10 predicted proteins | sample AusTroGonzalo_MG_2_FD_193488 | JGI IMG/M metagenome (GOLD analysis project Ga0265301, IMG submission 193488) | Bovine rumen microbial communities from tropical cattle in Woodstock, Queensland, Australia - Gonzalo_04 | ecosystem: Host-associated > Mammals > Digestive system > Stomach > Rumen ...
AATTTGCATGAGAAAACACTGCATTATTTTCCTTTGTTCCTGCGGCAAATCCGGTTATTCTGCCTATGGTTTTATTAAATTTATTGTATGCGGGATAATTTAATTTTAATGCACCGACTTTTTTATCAAATAAATATTTTAAAACGGAATCAATAACTGTTTGTTCTACCCCTAATTTTTTAGCTCCGCCTGAAACCAAACTCCAAGTTTGCGGCATTAACATCATTTCAAAATCGTTTGATGTAGGATTTTTCTTGTTTAATGCTGCTTTATTCCAAATTGTATCAACGGGTTTTCCGTCTGCAAAAATATATCCGCTATAGTAGTGTCCGTTCCAAGCTTTTTTATTTGCATTATCTATAACAAGCTGAGCTTTTGTTCTTAAATCATTTAATATTTTTGAAATTTTTACTTTAACTTTTTTACCGCTGATTGCATTATTAACTTTATTTAAATATTTCTTTAAAATTTCTTGCCTTTGTTTTGCAGGAATATCTTTCGGTTTGGCTTCGAAATCTTTTATGAGTTCTGCCAATTCCGCAAAGACTTCTATTTCTTTAATGTTCAAATCGTTTGCCGTTTGTTCAAGCATATCGGCAATTTCATTACAATTTTGTGCAAGTGCAAAAGAAAATGTTACATTTTCCCCTTTAACCTGGTCGACGGCATCGTTCCAATCGGCTCTTTTTTGTTTTAAAAGGTTATTGTTACCTACATCATAAAACATAGTTTCTGTTTGAACAAGTAAATGTTCAATAACGGTTCCCGTATATTTTTTACCTGAATTTGTTTTTTGTGTTTCAATATAACCTTTTTTCCATTTATCGTTTTTACTTTCGCCTCTGTTTTGATAACAATCTTTAAAATAACCTATACCATCTCTAAACAAGAATTTCTTGTCACCTAAAAAATTTGCAAGTATCATAACCGTTTGTGCAGTCCAATAAGGATGGTCGCACCATAAACCGTTAACTTCATCACTACCGAACTCTTTTGTTCTTGCAAAAAACCTTGTGGCATTTGTTCCGTCAAGCCTTATACCTTCAAGAGTTTTCATTGTTCTTTCTTCAAGCCCTTGCGGGTCAATAACGGTTGCAGCCATCATATCCTGCCAAAAATCTCTCCAACCGGCAAAATCGGAACCGTAATCTGTTTGCGGATGAGCGGTATTTCCGAACCAATATCTCATTGATAACTGATAGCACCACCAATTGTTCCATAAATTATCAAATTCTTTATTTGCAGTAGTTATTTGAACTCTTGATGCTCTTTCCTGCCAATATTTATTTAAATCGTCAAATGCTTTAACGGCATTTTTATATGAATATTTTTTTATTAATTTGTCGGCTTCTTTACTGCCGTTAAAAGCTATACCGTTTATTACTACAAAACTTACCGTTTTTCCTGCAGGTATTTTTATTTTTTTAAATTCTATCGCACCGACTGCTTCTTTACCGAAACATTGTTTTTTAGGAGCAATATCGTTTAAAATAGAATCCGGTTTTAACCACATGTTATTAGGACCTAAAAAAGTTTCCCTGTCGGAATAGAATCTGTTACCTTTTTTGCCGGTTTGAGTTTCGGCACTCATAAAATAACAAATGTTACTTGAATCGGTTGAACCTTCTATCCATTCAAGCCCGGGTAAAATTTTTATACTGTTTTTTACTTCGCTTTTGTTATAAAGCCTGACAACATCTCTGTGGTATTCTACATAAGCTCTGCTTCCGCCGTATATTGGAACTGTTGGGATAAAATCTATTACTTTATCTTTTTTTGAATTGTTTGTTATGTTTACTAACCATAATTCAGCCATTTCTTCCAACGGAACAAAAATTGTAGTTTTTACATCAAGATTTAATTTTTTTGAAGAACCGTAAAAATTAACATAACCGAGTCCCATTTCATATTTAGGGTTAGAAGTTTGGTTGTCGGTTAAATCGTAATTATTAACAAGCCATGTTTGTTTGTTTTCTCTTATCCAAATAAACCTTGCTTGTCCTTTAGGAAAGTTCGGTCCGTCAAATTCGCCGAACATTCTTGTATAATCAAACCCCGAAAAACCTCTTAAAAAATTATCGCAAATAGAAAAATATTTAGGACTGTTTGCTATCATGTGAATTAAAGGTTGTTTTAAACTTCTTGCATCGTTAACTACACATTGTCCTTGTTTATCGTAACACCATAAATTTTTCATTTTTATTGCTCCGAAAATTAAGTTAATTAATTTTATTATTTTACCAAATATATTTTTATGAATCAAAAATTTTGTGGTCAACATTGACAATTTAAGAACTTTTTTGATTTAATTTAAAAATATGGAAAATAATCAACAGAATTTAAGACCGTCTTGGGACCAATATTTTATGAAACTTGCTTGGCTTGTTGCCGAAAGGTCAACATGTCAAAGACATCACGTGGGTGCCGTTATTGTTCGCAATAAAAGAATTTTAACAACCGGATACAACGGTGCAGCTTCCGGAACAAAAGATTGTTTGGAGCTTGGCTGTTTAAGAAACCAGTTAAATATTCCTTCAGGAACCCGGCATGAAATTTGCAGGGCAATACATGCAGAACAAAATGCAATAATTCAAGCAGGAACTTACGGAATAAACATCAACGGCGGAACACTATATTGCACACATTCCCCATGTATTTTATGTGCTAAAATGATAGTAAATGCAGGTATAGTTAAAGTTGTTATGTGTTTACAATATCCGGACGAAACTTTTAAGAAATTATTTGATGAAGCCGGAATAGAATATATAACCCTTCCAAAACCTCAATTAAATATTATTCCAAAAGAATAAGAAAATATATATTATTTACTTAATAAAATTCTCTGTTTTAATAAACAGGGAACTCTTTGCATAAAGCCGTAACATCTTTGCGAACTTCTGCTATAACTTCTTCATTGTTTATATTTTTTAGTACTTTTATTATCCAGTTTGCAATTTTTTTAACTTCGTTTTCTTTCATTCCCCTTGTTGTAATTGCAGGGGTACCTATTCTGATACCAGAAGCTATCATCGGTTTTGCAGGGTCGTAAGGTATTGTGTTTTTATTTGCCGTTATTCCTGCTTTTTCCAAATTAATTTGTGCATCTTTACCGGAAACATTTAAAGGCCTTAAATCTACCAAAAACATGTGGCAATCAGTTCCACCGGAAACGATTCTCAAGCCCCCTTCTGCCAAAACTTTTGCAAAAATTTTTGCATTCAATGCAACTTGTTTTTGATATTCTTTAAAAGATGGTTCCAATGCTTCTTTAAATGCAACGGCTTTTGCAGCTATTACATGCATTAAAGGCCCGCCTTGAACTCCCGGAAAAACTGCCGAATTAATTTTTTTTGCCAAATCCGGATTGTTGCACATAATAATACCGCCTCTCGGCCCTCTTAAAGTTTTATGAGTTGTGGTTGTAACTATATCAGCATAAGGGAAAGGTGAAGGGTATACACCCGCAGCAACAAGCCCTGCATAATGTGCAATATCTGCCATAAATAAAGCACCTACTGAATCCGCAATTTTTCTTATTCTTTGCCAATCCCATATTCTTGAATAAGCACTTGCACCGGTAACAATTAATTTCGGTTTATTTTCTTTTGCCAATTTTTCCATGTTATCATAGTCGATAACTTCAGTTTCCTTATCTACGGTATAAGGAACTATTTTAAAATATTTCCCGGAAAAATTCATTGAATGTCCGTGCGATAAATGTCCGCCGTGGTCCAAACTCATACCCATTACGGTATCGCCAGGTTGAAGAAGTGCCAAAAAAACAGCCATATTTGCCTGTGCACCGGAATGCGGTTGAACATTTACAAATTGACAACCGAAAAGTTGTTTTGCTCTTTCTATTGCCAAAGTTTCAACTTTATCTACAAACTCACATCCGCCGTAATATCTTCTTCCCGGATAACCTTCCGCATATTTATTTGTTAAAACAGAACCCTGTGCCTGCATAACCGCTTTTGATGTATGGTTTTCCGAAGCTATAAGTTCAATATTGTTTTCTTGTCTTTGATGTTCTTCCTCTATGATATTTGCAATTTCAGAATCTACTCTTTTTAAATCTTGCATGTTCAACTCCTGTTAAATTTAATTTTATTTATCTTGTCATTATACTATTTACAGTTCTTAAAGTAAACAAATCGTATTAAACTTTAATTTTTTTAGTTTCGTTAGTTTCAACAATTTCATATTTAAAAAATACGGAAGCTAACGGCGGTAAGGCTATTTCTATGGTATACTGTCTTGAATGAGTGGAATAATTGAAAGTTTTAACTTCCCCCAAATTACCTATATTGCTTCCGAAATAAATATTTGAATCGCTGTTTAAAATTTCTTTCCAAACTCCTTGTTTTGGAACACCCACTTTATAATTATATTTCGGAACAGGATTAAAATTATAAACACAAAGTATCATTTCACCCGTTGACGGAGATTTTCTTAAAAAACTTAAAACTGAATTATCGGAATCTTTACAATCTATCCATTCAAACCCGTTCCAACTGTTGTCATCTTCAAACAATGCTTTTTGATTTTTGTAAAATTTATTTATGTCTCTAACCCAGTTTTGCATTCCCGAATGTTGCCAGTATTTTAAAACATACCATTCCAAACTTTCGTCGTGGTTCCATTCCCTAACCTGTCCGAATTCGCTACCCATAAACAATAATTTTTTCCCGGGATGTCCGTACATATAACCGATTAACAACCTTAAATTTGCAAATTTTTGCCATTCATCGCCGGGCATTTTCCCCAACAAAGAACCTTTGCCCTGTGTTACTTCGTCGTGAGAAAAAGGTAAAACAAAATTTTCACTGAACGAATATAATAAACTGAAAGTTAAAGTATTGTGATTGTATTTTCTAAAAAGAGGGTCTGTTTTAAAATACCTTAAAGTATCGTTCATCCAACCCATATTCCATTTAAATCCGAACCCTAACCCGCCTATATAAGTAGGTTTTGATACCATAGGCCAAGCGGTAGATTCTTCGGCTATCATTTGAACATCGTTATGGTTTTCATAAACGACATAATTTAACCTTTTTAAAAATTCTATTGCATCAATATTTTCTTTTCCCCCGTATTTGTTAGGTAACCACTCGCCTTGTTTTCTTGAATAATCCAAATATAACATTGAAGCAACTGCATCTACCCTTATTCCGTCGATGTGGTATTTATCAAGCCAAAAAAGTGCCGACGATATTAAAAAGTTTTTAACTTCGTTTCTTCCGTAATTGAAAATTGCACTTTTCCAATCGGGATGAAAACCTAACCTTTTATCGGAATGTTCGTAAAGGTATGTTCCGTCAAAAAAACTTAAACCGTGCTGGTCCATAGGAAAATGAGACGGAACCCAGTCCATAATAACACCTATTCCAGCTTTGTGTAAACAGTCTATTAAATACATTAAATCCTGCGGTGTTCCATACCGGCTTGTAGGAGCAAAATATCCCGTTATTTGATACCCCCACGAACCATAAAAAGGGTGTTCCATTACCGGCATAAATTCAATATGTGTAAAATTCATATCCTTACAATATTTTGTCAATTCGTCCGCCAATTCCCTGTATGTAAGCATTCTGTTATTCTGGTCGAATTTTCTTTTCCAAGAACCTAAATGAACTTCATAAATTGACATCGGTGCCTGCATACCGTTATTTTTATAACGATTTTTCATCCAGTCGGAATCGTTCCAAGAATAATCTATATTCCAAACTTTTGAACCTGTTTTTTTAGGAGTTTCGCAATGGAATGCATAGGGGTCCGACTTTTCAACCGAATAATTATTTTGGTTTGATATAATGAAATATTTATAAATGTCGCCCTGTTTTAAATAAGGAATAAAACCTTCCCAAATTCCGGAACTGTCGCCCCTTGGGTTTAAAGGATGAGAAAATTTGTCCCAATAATTAAAGTCCCCTATTACCGAAACATGTTTTGCATTAGGTGCCCAAACGGCAAAATAAACACCGTCTTTACCTTCGTAATTTACAATATGTGAGCCAAGCAGATTATACAAATTAAAATGACTGCCTTCTTTAAAAAGATAAATATCCTGTTGAGAAAATAATGAAAACGGACGAACATAATTTTCCATAAATTTATCCTCTGTTAATAGTTTGTTTATATCTGTTAATAGCTATAATAAAAATATTTTTTAATATAGCTAATGCAGGAACAGCCAAAAACATACCGATAACGCCGAAAATACTTGCACCTGCAAGAAGTGCAAACATCATCGTTACCGGACCTAAATTTACATTTTGTCCTATAACTATTGGTTGAACAATATTATTATCCAACTGCTGCATAATTAAAAATGCAGCGGCAACTTCAACTACCGGAACTATCGAATGAAACTGCACGGCAGCAACACTAACACCCAATATAAAACCTATTAAAGGCCCCAAATAAGGTATTAAGTTGCATAAACCTGCAATTACACCTATAAGTATTGCATAGTTAACTCCGATAACAAGTAAAGATGTAATTGCACATAAAGCTATAAATAAAACTTCTATTATCTGTCCTCTTATATAACCGCCGAGCACGGAATTTATTTCATGAACACTTGAAATAAAAAGCTCAACATATTTTGCAGGAATAAGTTCAATTAATTTTCTCGGTAAATCATCATATCCGAGCAACATAAAAAAGGTAATTACCGGAACTAAAACCATAATTGATATTGTCGATATTACGGTTCCTACATACTGTGGAATTTTTGAGGCTTCGGCTGTTAAAAAAGCGGTACTTTCCTCGGTTAGTGTTTCCATAAGATTATATTTGTTTAAAAAAGGAACAATTTTTTCAAAATATATTTTTTGCTTTGCAATAAATTCTTTTATGTAAACGGAATATTCCGGTATTTTTTTTGATAAAACATTTATATCGTTTATAACTATAGGAACTATTACACTCAGTGCAAAAGCCACGCAAATAAGAAATACAACTAATACAATAACAACCGCAACCCATCTTTTTACACCCGAAAGCATAATTTTATCGACTAAAGGTGATATTAAATAAGCAAGAAAAGCAGATACTATAAACGGAATTAAAATGTTTCTTGCCAAATAAAGAAAAAAAACAGCTACAAATAAAAATATTAATGATAGAATAAACGGTTTTGTTACAACCCTATCTTTCATAAATTTTATTCCTTACCATAAAACTTTTCCAACCATACTTTTGCTATTTTAAAACCTACTGAATTGTCACTGTTCATTAAAGTTTCAATATCTTCTTTATGAATCATATAAACTTCGCTTTTTTCTGCAACTTTAGCTGTTTGTGCATAACATTCATTTTTTCGTAACAAATATTTTTTACCGAATATTGTATTCGGCAACAATGGGGTTTTATTATCAGCATTACACAATTCAACTTTCCCTTTTTTCAAAATACAAATTAAACTTGCATCTTGCCCTTTTTCATAAATGACTTCATTTTTTATATAAGTTTTTTTATAAATTAAATTTCTTAATTTTCTTAATTGGCTTATTGTTAAATATTTGAATATTTCAATATTATGCAAAAATAAAAGTTCTTCTTTAACTTCGGTATCAAAAAAAATTTTTAAAAATAATTTTTTTAACATTATTTATCTCCGGGTATCTGTTTGTTCAATTATTTTTTTATCATTGTTCCTATAACAAGCCCTATAAACATACCGACGATAATTCCCATTAAAATACTTGTTATACCTAAAACTGCCAAAATAATACCTGCTACCGCACCTATTACAAGCCCGACAACATCGTAAGTTTCAGGCCTTTCTTCATCGTTATTAAAATTATTTTCATCCATATAAATCTCCTCAAAAAACTTTATTATTGTTTCAGTTTTTCTTCTAATCTTTTAATTATCCAATCTTCAAGTTTTTCGATAACTTGTTTTTTTGTTATTTTAGGATTTTCAAATTGTAATTCTCTTATATAATTTTTAACTTCGGTTATCCATTGCCCTGCAGGTTGGTCAAAAATTTTAATTAACTCGTTACCGTTAAACAAATCCGTTTCGGGCATTAACATATTATTTCTTTTTAATTTACTTATTCTGTCAAAAAGTTCTCCGTCAAACTTTTTGGAATCCGCCATATTAAGCAATTTAATATATTCCAAACAATTCCCTATTTTATCTGCAAATTTTCTGACGGAAGTATCTTTCCAGGACGAAAGATACATTTTAGGATATAAATGATTTTCAATAAGAAAACAAACTTGTTTTATAAAATCCGCCGGATATTTAAGTCTTGATAAAATATTTTTTGCAATTTCAGCACCTTGTTTTTCGTGCCCTATAAAAGATATTTTACCGTCGGTAACCGTTTTTGTTTGAGGTTTGGCAATATCGTGTAATAATGCGGCAACTCTTAACAGTAAATACGGTTTAACTTTATCAACAACTTCCAATGTATGATAAAAAACATCTTTATCGTGATATTTTGCCGGTTGTTCAACATTTTGAGTTTGTTTCAGCTCCGGTAAAATAATATTTAACAAACCTATATCATCAAGCATCAAAAAAGCTTTCGACGGAGTATCGGTCAATAACATTTTATTTATTTCATCTCTTATTCTTTCACCGGACACTATTTTTATTCTATCGACATTATTTTTCATGCTTGCATAAGTTTTCGGTTCTATGGAAAAATTCAGTTGAAAACTTTGGCGAATTGCCCTTAATATTCTCAGCGGGTCCTGGCTGAATATTATATCGGCGGAAGTTTCGTCGGTAACTCTTATTATTTTGTCTTGAATATCCCGTAAACCTTTTTCGGTTAAATCAAGCAGTTGTAAATCGTTTAATCTTAAAAATAATGCATTAACTGTAAAATCCCGTCTAAATGCATCCTGTTCCAAAGAACCTATTTCGGTATCGGGGTTTCTTGATTTTACATCATAATATTCTTTTCGCGGCATAATAAATTCAATTTCTTGCCCGTCGATAATTAACTTTGATGTGGCAAACCGTTCAAAAATAACAGGTTGATGTATGTTTAATTTTTCCGCAAGTAATTTTGAAAATTCTATTCCGCCGTTGTTACCTTCAACCATTATATCAAGGTCATTAGGTATTCTTTTTAAAATGATATCCCGAACAAAACCGCCTACGGCATATATAACAAAACCGTTTTCTGTTGCAACTTTAGTAATTTTCTCAATAATAGCCTTATAATTATCAGGAATATTTTCTAAAAATTTCATATTTATATTTTAGCGGTAGTTATTGCTTTTTGTGCCTGATATTTTCCTTTTTTATCCGCATAAGAAGTTTCGCAAACTTGGCTTGCACCTAAAAATAATAATTGCCCTATTCCTTCGTTTGCATAAACTTTTACAGGCATTGAACTTATATTGGATATTGCAATAGTTGCATAGCCTTCCCATTCGGGTTCAAAAGGTGTTATATTAACTAAAATTCCGCATCTTGCATAAGTGGATTTACCGAAAGCAATTGTTATAATATCCCTTGGAATTCTAAAATATTCAACAGTTCTTGCAAGTGCAACAGTTTGCGGTTGCAATATTATAAAGTCGTCAACTTTTACATCCTTAAATAAATTTTGGTCTATTTTTTTAGGGTCAACAAAAGTTCCGTCGGATATTTTTTGCATTATTTTAAATTCATTTGAAACTCTAAAATCGTAACCGTAAGATGATGTTCCGTAAGAAATACCTTTCCTTATTTGTTCCGGTTCAAACGGCTCTATCATTTTCTTTTCGATAGCCATTTGCTTTATCCATATATCAGGTTTTACCATTACTGTTCTCCTTATTTACAAAGCAAATTTTAAAAGCATTTTGAGTATCCGCAGGATTTACAAACTACACAACCTTCGGCAAACTCAAGCATTTCACCGCATTCGGGACATTGCGGGCAAGTTCCTTCGGAATTTCCGGACGATTTTGATTTGTATACTTTTGATTCCTGTTTTTTCTCCGGTTCTTGTCCTGCTTGATTATCGGAATTATCACCGTTAAACAAACTCGGCATTTCTTTTTCGGATTTATATAATTCAAGTGCTTTTGCTATTGCATCCGGGCATGATAAAATTGCACCGTTTTCTGTAAGTGTAGGCGAAGGACACCTTATTCCTTTTAACTGTTGTATTATTTTATCCTGGTCGACTCTGTTTCTTAATGCTAAAGAAATAAGCCTTGCTATAGCTTCCGATTGTGTTGCCGTGCACCCGCCGCTTTTACCGAGTTGAGTAAATACTTCAAAAGCACCTTCTTTATCTTCATTTACGGTAACATACATTTTTCCGCAACCAGTATGCATTAAGAAAGTTGTTCCGGTAACTCTTTTAGGTCTTTGTCTCGGCTTTTTCTCAACAGCTTCGGCTGCTTTAGCCGGTTCATTATTTTTTGAAGAACTGCCTGCCAAATTTAAAACCTGTTCATCTCTGCTGCCGTCTCTGTAAACCGTAACACCTTTACAACCTAATTTATAAGAAAGCATATATGCTTTGCTTACATCTTCTTTTGTTGCACTGTGTGCAAAATTTACCGTTTTTGAAACAGCATTATCTACAAATTTTTGGAAAGCCGCCTGCATTCTGATATGGTCTTCCGGAGATATATCATGTGCTGTTACAAACACTCTTCTTATTTTTTCAGGAATTTCTTCCATGTGTTTTATTGTGCCTTCCTGTGCTATTTTATCCATCAACTCTTGTGAATAAAAGCCTAATTCTTTGGCTATTTTTTCAAAATAAGGGTTTATAACAAACATTTCGGCTTTATCTAAACAATTTGCTCTTTTATAAACAAGTGCAAAGATAGGTTCTATTCCGCCGGAAGCATTTGCTATTATACCGATTGTTCCCGTCGGTGCAATTGTTGTTGTTGTTGCATTTCTTATAGGGTTACCCTTTTTATAAATACTGTGTTTAAAGTTAGGGAAAGCTCCCCTTTTTAATGCTATTTCTTCAGATGTTTTATGAGAAATATTTTGTATAAAACCCATAACTTTTTCCGCAAGAATTATAGCTTCGGGTGAATTGTAAGGAATACCCATTTGAACAAGCATATCAGCCCAACCCATAATACCTAAACCTATTTTTCTGTTGGACCTTGTTGTTTCACCTATTTTATCTATAGGATAATTATTCATATCTATAACATTGTCGAGGAAATGTACTGCCGATTTAACGGTTTTTTCAAGCCTGTCGAAATCAACTTCTTCATCTTTTACAAAATTTGCCAAATTGATTGAACCTAAATTACATGATTCATAAGGTAATAGCGGTTGTTCTCCGCAAGGGTTTGTAGATTCTATTTCTCCGAGTTCAATTGTAGGGTTTGCATCGTTCATTCTATCTATAAAAACAATTCCCGGCTCACCGTTTTTCCATGCTTGGTCGACAACTTTATTATAAATTTCTCTTGCATTTAATTTACCGACGGCTTTTTTTGTTCTCGGGTTATATAAATTATAATCCTGGTTATCTTCAACAGCTTCCATAAATTCTTTAGTAACGGCAACGGAAATATTGAAATTGTTTAAACTGTCACCTTTATCTTTACAGGTAATAAACTTTAATATATCGGGGTGGTCGATTCTTAAAATACCCATATTGGCACCTCTTCTTGTTCCACCCTGTTTAATGGCTTCGGTTGCAGAGTTAAAAACCTGCATAAAAGAAACAGGTCCCGACGATACACCGTTTGTCGTTTTAACACTGTCGTTTGAAGGTCTTAACCTTGAAAAAGAAAAACCTGTTCCCCCGCCTGATTTATGAATAAGTGCCGTTTGTTTTAATGTTTCAAAAATTGAATCCATAGAATCTTCTATCGGCAAAACAAAGCATGCCGATAACTGCTGCAATGCTCGTCCGGCATTCATTAAAGTAGGAGAATTCGGTAAAAAATCAAGTTTTGCCATCATTGTATAAAACTCTTCTATTACTCCGTCAAGTTTGGCATCTTTATCGTATATTTTATCTGCTTGAGCAATGTTTTCGGCTACTCTAAAAAACAAATCCTGCTCTCCTTCGCAAACATTACCTTTGGCATCTTTTTTCAAATACCTTTTTTCCAATACCGTTTTACTGTTTTTTGACAGTTCGGGAACTACTTTTTTAAACAACTCTTCTTTCAATTTTGACATTATACTATTCTCCTATAAAATTACTTATCATTTTTCTTGTTGTATTTTTTCTTTAAATTTTTTATTTCCTGCATAAAAGTTTCTATATCGGCAAAATTTTTATATACCGATGCAAACCTTATATAAGCTACAGAATCGATATCCCACAATTTTTTCAATACCTTATCGCCTATAACGGCAGACGGAACTTCCATTAAATAGTCGCTTAATTCCGTTTCAACTTCACTTACTATTTTATCTATTGTTTCGGACGAAATCGGCCTTTTTTCACAAGCCCTTGCAATACCTTCTCTTAATTTTTTTCTATCAAAATTTTCTCTTCTGCTGTCGGATTTTACAACCGTTAAAGAAACTTCCTCCGGCCTTTCGTAAGTTGTATACCTTTTTTTACAATTTTTGCATTCTCTTCTTCTTTTTATTGCAGATGTGTGTTCTATAGGTCTTGAATCCAATACTTGATCTTCAAAACTTCCGCAAAAAGGACACTTCATAGATGCTCCTATCTATTTTTAATATTATCTAATACCTTTGTTTTATTTATATCGTTGCCGTGGAGAATACTACATATTGTATTTAGGAAGCATAATACAACATATATATTGATTTGTCAAGAAAAATTTTTTATTCTTTCTTAAATTTTATTTTATTTGTATAATTTAACATTATGAAAAAACTTTTAATATTTCCTATTTCTTTTTTATCTATATTTATACTATCCGGTTTATGGCTTATGTTAACGGGGCTTCTTCCTGTTACAATTGAGATAAACCCCGTTAATGATACAATAACTGCACAAATACATAAAAGATCCGTTATTCCTCCTTTTAACAATATTGATTTAACCGTTACTAATGTAAAACAAGCCGTA
>Ga0265301_10005111_pt1 | contig 12994 bp, 10 predicted proteins | sample AusTroGonzalo_MG_2_FD_193488 | JGI IMG/M metagenome (GOLD analysis project Ga0265301, IMG submission 193488) | Bovine rumen microbial communities from tropical cattle in Woodstock, Queensland, Australia - Gonzalo_04 | ecosystem: Host-associated > Mammals > Digestive system > Stomach > Rumen ...
TCCAACTGAAGGTGGAGAGATCATAGGGACGAAAGGTTATGGAGAGAACGACAGTGTGCTTTTTTCCTCAGAAGAGTATGATCCATTTAAACTTGCTGCAATAGATGGCTATCGAGGAGGTGATTGACAGAGCTGTTATGTTGAAACAGACGATAGAGATAGAGTATTGTACTCGGAGTGGAAGCATATTTTCGTGCCGTATCTCGGACATCATATACTCCCCCTATTATGGGGGAATGTATATCCAAGCCTATCGTCAGGATTTGCAGGAGGAACGGACGTTTAAGATTAGCCGAATCATGAAGGTGAATGGGCATGCGTTCTCTCCGATTTTTTGGAATCAGATTGGAGATGTGTTTAATAGAATAAAAGAGTAAAAGGGATGAAGAAGTTTGTATTGGGCGTTATAGCAGGATTGCTTGCCGGCTTGGCTGCTGGCGCGGTTTTCATCTGGCAGATGGGACTGATGGAGCCGGAGGTGGAGATGGTGGGGGTGGAGATACATGACACGATCTACAAGGACACGTTCACGCTCAAGGTGCCTGTGCAGGAGCCTGTGTACTATGATGCAAAGTGGCTGAGGAGGGCGTTTGAGACGCCATACACGACTCACTGGCAGAATTATGAAGATGGGTACGAGATAGAATATCCAAATTTCATGGAGCGGGTGGTGGATTATTATAAAGGGGGCAGGAACCTGCGTGTGGACTATCGGGATGTCTGTATGACAGCACGGACGGTCGATGATGACTATGATATGACGGTGCGCGAGAAGTATGAGGTTCTAAGTGCGTCGGCTGTAACGAGGGTGTTACTTGACGGGGCATTCACAACAGCAGGTAACTGTGGTAAGAACAGACTGTTCTTTGAGAAAGACATTATGCTGAAACCACGGACGTGGCTGTATCTGCGTGTGGAATTCCCATCGGAACTGACGTGGGCCGTAGATCCGCTGCTGCACTATGTGAAAGACTATGAGCCGAAGAAATAATGTCATGAGAAAAAGTTCTCCGCAAGCCTTGCGGAGATTTTTGTTTTTCGAAAATTATTCGTACTTTTGCCAGCAGAATGACGGAACAGGAACGACGGACGGCTGAAGAGGCGGCTCTGGAGGTGAGAAGGCTAGCAGAGCAACTGGTGGCGGCAGACAGGAAAGACCTGCTGCTGAAGGCTATCGGCGTGCCCCTGCTGGAGGAACTGCGCATTGAGGCGGCAAGGGGGGAGCTGTCGCGACTGGTCATCACGGAGGACTGCCGCTTCGTGCTGGCTGACTATAACAACACGGAGGTGGAGCTGCAGCCGGTTCACAAGGCGGTGTACATGCTCTTCCTGGCGCATCCGGAGGGCATTGAGTTCAAAAGGCTGGCCGACTACAGGGAGGAGCTGACGAACTACTACATGAGGACGGCTCGATGGATGGACCGGGGGAAAATAGTGGAGAGCGTGGACAAACTGGTGAATCCGCTGGACAACGCCATCAACGAGAAATGCTCGCGCATCAAGAAGGTGTTCCTGGACCTGATGGATGAGTACAGGGCAAGCTACTACATCATTGGCAGTCACACGAAGAAGCATATAGCTGGACGCGTGTGGTACGAGAGGCTGAAGGTGATTACGCTGCCACGGGAGCTGGTGGAGTTTAGATGTAAGAAGTAAGATGTATGATGTAAGAAGTGATATATTGAAGAAATAAGAGATTAGGATATGGGAGAGGATTTGATACCGTTCTTCGGACAGGTGGAGGACAAGATGCAGGGCATCATCAAGGTGATCGGCGTGGGTGGCGGCGGCTGTAATGCTGTGCGCAACATGTGGAACGAGAAGGTGGAGGGCGTGACATACGCCGTCTGCAACACGGACAGCCAGTCGCTGTCGCGATCGCCAGTGCCCGTGAAGATTCTGCTGGGTGAGTCGGGTCTGGGTGCGGGAGGTAACCCCGAACTGGGCCGGACGGAGGCTGAGACGAACGTGGAGGACATCAAACAGCTGTTGTCGGACGGCACGAAGATGGTGTTCGTGACGGCTGGCATGGGCGGCGGCACGGGCACGGGCGCTGCGCCTGTGGTGGCTGGCGTGGCCAAGCAGATGGGCATGCTGACGGTGGGTGTGGTGACGATTCCCTTCTTCTTCGAGAAGAAACGTAAGATAGTGAAGGCGCTGAAGGGGGTGGAACAGCTGCGACAGAATGTGGACGCGCTGCTGATAGTGAACAACGAGCGCCTGTGTGATGTCTATGCCGACTCTCAGATTCCCGTGAAGGAGGCGTTCCGCAGGGCGGACGGCATCCTGATGGATGCGGTGAAGGGCATTGCGGAGCTGATAACGCTGCCGAGCGACGGGGGCATCAAGAGTGACTTCCGCGACGTGGAGGCTACGATGAAAAACGGTGGCGGAGCCATCATGGCGATGGGGCGGGCAAGCGGCGAGAACCGCGTGCAGAAGGCTATCATCAACGCGCTGGACTCACCGCTGCTGTACGGCAACGACATCGGCAAGGCGAAGCGCATACTGTTTAACATCTACTCGAGCGACGAGCATCCTATCTTTGTGCAGGAGATGTTGCAGATTGACGACTTCTTCGACCAGCTGGACCCTAACATCGACGTGATATGGGGTACGGCGACGGACGACTCGCTGGGCGAGGACGCGAAGGTGACCATCCTGGCGACGGGACTGGAGGACGACCTGCGACAGGAGGTGAGGCAGAGTGGGGAAAACAGGACGGACGACTACTACGAGAGTCTGATTCCGAAATTGTATAAGCCGCTGGAGACGGTGACGATTGGGCAGATGATAACGCAAGAACAGGAACTGCCGTTTGAGGTGGAGGCTGCGAAAGAGCCTGAGCCGGCTGTCGTGGAACCGCCAAAGCCTGCAGAACCAGAAGAGCCCGCAGAGCCGACGGCGCTGGAGAAACTGAGGGGCTGGCTGCGCGATTGGATGAAGACAGTGACGGAATAGCGTTAATGTAGCCTAATTAATTTGGCATTCTGCTCGGTTTGCACTACCTTTGTCCCCCAAATAACAAGTAATACAGGAAATCATGAAACGAAAGATGATAGTGGGAGCGCTGATGCTCCTGAGTATGCTGCACGCAACGGCTGGACAGAAACTGGAGTTGAGGGACATCACAGGCGGCGTGTTCCGGCAGGAGACAATGACGGAGGTGAGGCCGATGGCCGACGGCGAGACGTACGCGCAGATAAGCAGCGACGGACGACGCATCGTGACGTACTCGTTCAAGACGGGCAAGCAGGTGGGCACACTCTTCGACGCTGCAACGGCGCGCGGCCCTCAGGTGGCTCGCGTGGACGGCTACATCGTGAGCCCTGACGGACGGCGGCTGCTGATCCAGACGGAGACGGAGCGCATCTACCGCCACTCGTTCACCGCCACCTATTATATTTATAGCATTCAGAACAACAAGCTGGAGCCGCTGTCGGAGAACGGACCGCAGCAGACGCCGGTGTTCTCGCCTGACGGCACGCAGATTGCCTTCGTGCGCGACAATAACATCCACCTGGTGAAGCTGCTCTACGACAACGCGGAGAGTCAGGTGACGAAGGACGGCAAACGGAACGCCGTCATCAACGGCATTCCCGACTGGGTGTACGAGGAGGAGTTCTCGACGAACACGTCGATGGTGTTCACGGCGGACTCAAAGCAGATTGTATGGATTCGCTACGACGAGACGGACGTGCCGCAGTATGCGATGCAGCTGTTCAAGGGACTGACGCCTGAGCGTTCGGAGTTCAAGGACTATCCGGGCGACTACACCTACAAGTATCCCGTGCCGGGCAAGCAGAACGCGAAGGTCAGCGTCCTGTCGTACGACATCAAGAGTCACCAGACGCGCAAGCTGGAGCTGCCGCTGGAGCAGGACGGCTACATTCCGCGACTGAAGGCGACGAGCGACCCGGCAAAGGTGCTGGTGCTCACCATGAACCGCCATCAGGACAACCTGAAGGTGTGGATGTGCAACCCGCTGTCGACGGTGTGCTCGATGATTATCGAGGACAAGGTGGACAAGTACGTGAAGGAGGAGTCGATGGAGCAGACGCTCGTGACGGACAAGCACATCTTGATGGCGAGCGAGCGCGACGGCTACAACCACCTGTACCTGTACAACCTGAACGGACAGCTGATGCGCCAGATTGTGAGCGACAAATATGTGGTGAAGGACGTCTACGGCTACGACGAGGCAACGGGCGACACGTACTTTGCTGCGAACCCCAAGGGGGCGACGGAGCAGCAGGTGATGGTGGCTCACCAGAACGGCAAGATTGAGACGCTCTCGCAGAAGGCGGGCGTGAACAACGCTATCTTCTCGACGAACTTCAAGTACTTTGTCAACATCTGGAGCGACCTTGACAACCCTGCGCAGTACACGCTCTGCCAGACGGGCGGCAAGACACTGGCGACGCTCATTGACAACCACGAGCTGAAGCAGAAGCTGGCGGCCTACGACCTGGGCACGAAGGAGCTGTTCCAGTTTACGACGCCGGAGGGTGTGGTGCTGAACGGCTGGATGATTAAGCCCAAGGACTTCAACCCTAACAAGCGCTATCCCGTCATCATGTACCAGTATGGCGGCCCGGGCTCGCAGCAGGTGCTCAATCAGTGGGGCATCGGCATGGGCGGCAACGGCGCCATCATGGAGCAGTATCTCTGTCAGCAGGGCTACATCTGCGTCTGTGTGGACAACCGCGGCACGGGCGGTCGCGGGGCCGAGTTTGAGAAGTGCACGTACCTGCGGCTGGGCGAGCTCGAGGCGCGCGACCAGGTGGAGACGGCCCTGTGGCTGGGACAGCAGCCTTACGTCGACAAGAGCCGCATAGGCATCTGGGGCTGGTCGTACGGCGGCTGGAACACGCTGATGTCGATGTCGGAGGGACGGCCTGTCTTCAAGGCTGGTGTGGCTATTGCTCCGCCGACGTGCTGGCGATTCTATGACACGATTTACACGGAGCGCTACATGCGTACGCCGCAGGAGAACCCCAAGGGCTACGACGAGGTGAACCCCATAGCACGGGCCGAGAAGCTGAGCGGCGCGCTGCTCATCTGTCACGGACTGGCCGACGACAACGTGCACTACCAGAACACGGCGGAGTATGTGGAGGCGCTGGTGCAGGCCGACAAGGACTTCCGACAGCTGGTCTATACGAACCGCAACCACAGCATCTATGGCGGCAACACGCGCAACCACCTGTTCCGTCAGGCAGTCAATCACTTTAATGCGGAATTGAAGGATTAGAGCCTATGCGACGCAGTTTGTTATTTGTTCTTTCTGCTTTGTTCGTGAGCCACGCCGCAGCGCAAAGGCTGACGCTGGAGGTAAGGAATCCGTCGGACGAGTATCGCGAGCAGGTGGTGGAGGTGGCACTCGACGACGTGCTGACGCGACTGGGCACGACGGCAGACAGCCTGCGTGTGCGCGATGCCGCAGGACTGGATGTGCCGTTCCAGACGACGTTCGACGGCAAGCTGCTTGTGGAGGCAGCGGTCCGCAAGGGCGGGGTGGCGCGCTTCACGCTGACGAAGGGCTCGCATCCGCAGTTCCAGACGGTGTGTCACGGACGGCTGCATCCTGAACGCAAGGACGACTTTGCGTGGGAGAACGACCGCGGCGCCTACCGCGTCTACGGGCCGGCACTCGAGAAGACGGGCGAGCGCTCCTTCGGCATCGACGTGTGGACGAAGAACACACCTGAGCTGGTGGTGGACGACCGCTACTATATAGAAGATGTGGTGACGATTCCGCGCATAGACTCCATCTATCGCAACAACTGGCACGTGCGCGACTCGCTGTACCGCCTCATTTCCTACCACTACGACCACGGGCGCGGACTGGACCCCTATCGCGTAGGAGCCTCGCTGGGTTGCGGCGCGCCGGCCCTGATGGTGGGCGACAGTCTGGTGATGCCTTACTGCTTCGAGCGCTACGAGGTGCTCGACGAAGGCCCGCTGCGCTTCAGCGTGCGCTTTGAGCAGAGCCGCCGCATGGTGTGTGGCGTGCCTGTTATGGAGAACCGCGTCATCACGATGGACAAGGGCTCGAACTTCTGCAAGATGGAGGTGTGGTACGTGGGGTTCGCAAGGCTGGCTAGCCAATCTAACAAAGAAAGTGCGGTCACCATTTGCTCGGGCGTCGTGCTGCAGCCAGAGGACCGCGAGTCGTATGTGCTGGGCGAGAACTACGTCAGCTATACCGACCCGACGGACCAGCCCAACGTGCACCAGGCGCCGCTCTACGTGGCTGTGCTCTTCCCTAACGGAAAGGTGACGACACGCAAGCAGGACAATCACGTGTTGGGCATTGTCAGCGACTACGACGGCAAACCCTATACCTACTACTTCGGCTCGGCGTGGGCGAAGTACGATGTCCGTACGGAGCAGGAGTGGCAGGCGCGCATAGAATGGTTCATGCGTCAGCTGCAACAGCCGCTTGAGGTGACAATGAAATAGAAAGGAAAAGGGGGAAACAAAAGGAGGAAAGGGAACAAAGAAAAGGCTCTCGCCGAACGGGGTGAGAGCCTTTCTTCTGTTGTATAGTGCCTGTTAATTAGTAGGCAAAGAGGGGATAGTTCTTCATCGTCTCGTTGACGCGGGCGCGAACGCTGGCGATGACCTGCTCGTTCTCGGGATCGTTGAGCACCTCCTCAATCCAGGCGGCAATCTGAATCATCAGGTCCTCCTTAGCACCACGTGTGGTGATGGCGGGCGTACCCAGACGGATACCAGAGGTCTGGAAGGCTGAGCGGCTGTCGAACGGAACCATGTTCTTGTTGACCGTGATGTCGGCAGCAACGAGGGCGTTCTCGGCCACCTTACCAGTCAGCTCGGGATACTTAGAGCGCAGGTCGACAAGCATAGAGTGGTTGTCTGTGCCGCCGCTGACGATGCCGAAGCCGCGCTTGACGAGCTCCTCGGCCAGTACTTTGGCGTTCTTCTGAACCTGCTTGGCCCACTCCTTGAACTCAGGCTGCAGAGCCTCGCCGAAGGCAACGGCCTTAGCGGCGATGACGTGCTCCAGAGGACCGCCCTGCTGTCCAGGGAAGACGGCTGAGTTGAGCAGCTGTGACATCTTCTTCACGACACCCTTCGGCGTGGTGTAGCCCCAGGGGTTGTCGAAGTCCTTACCCAGCAGGATGATACCGCCGCGGGGACCGCGCAGTGTCTTGTGGGTGGTAGAGGTGACGATGTGGGCGTACTTGACGGGGTTCTCCAGCAGACCAGCAGCAATGAGGCCGGCGGGGTGAGCCATATCAATCATGAGCAGGGCGCCTACCTTGTCGGCAATCTCGCGCATACGCTTGTAGTCCCACTCGCGGCTGTAGGCAGAGCCACCGCCGATAATCAGCTTGGGCTTGTGCTCCAGAGCCAGACGCTCCATCTCGTCGTAGTCGACGCGGCCCGTCTCCTTGTTGAGGTTGTAGCCAACGGGCTTGTAGAGGATACCTGAAGTGTTGACGAGCGAACCGTGAGAGAGGTGGCCGCCGTGATCGAGGTTCAGACCCATGAACACGTCGCCGGGCTTCAGGACTGCCAGCAGCACGGCTGCATTGGCCTGGGCACCAGAGTGGGGCTGCACGTTGGCGTACTCGGCGCCGAACAGCTTGCACACGCGGTCGATGGCCAGCTGCTCGACCTCGTCGACAACCTGACAACCGCCGTAGTAACGGTGGCCAGGATAGCCCTCGGCGTACTTGTTGGTGAGGTACGAACCCATAGCCTCCATAACCTGGTCGCTAACGAAATTCTCACTGGCAATCAGTTCGATGCCTTTCAACTGGCGCTGATGCTCGCGCTCAATCATCTCGAAGATGGTGTTGTCTCTTTTCATCTTTTGCTTTTATGTGTTAGGTTTGACATTATTTTCGTTTTAGAGGAATTCTCAAGCTTAAAGTAGGCAGAAGTCCAGCGCGTCGGCTATGGCCTGCTTGTCCAGATGCTGGCCGATGAAGACGAGTTTCTGCATGCGGTCGCCGTACTCAGCGTCCCAGTCCTGACGCAGGCCGGGGTTGCGGTCCATGAGATCCTCGAGCTCGTCCTTCGGCATCGTGGCGTACCACTGGCCGGCATTGCGCAGACCAACCTGACGGCCTGCCTGCTCGAAGAGGTAGCACACGTCGGGCTCGTCCTTGAACCAGCAGATGCCCTTGGCGCGGATGATGCCCTTGGGCCACTTGCGGGCCACGAACTCGTCGAAAAGTCCGAGATTGAACGGACGGCGCGCGTAGTAGACATAGGTGCCGATGCCGTACTCCTCGGCTTCGCCCTCATCGTGGTGATGATGGTGGTGATGATGATGATGTTCGTGATGCTCGTGCTCTTCGTCATCGTCGTGATGGTGATGGTGCTCATGCTCATCATCATCATCGTCGTCATCGTCATCATCGTCGTGGTCCTCGTGGTGGTGCTCCACCTCCTGAATCCAGCGGGCTGAGGTGGCCACGTCGTCGAAGTCGAACATCTGGGTGTTGATAATCTTGTCGAGCTCCACGTCGCCGTAGTTGGTGTCGATAATCTCGGCTTTGGGCTGCAGGGCGCGCACAATCTTGCGGATATTCTCCAGCTCGTCGGGCTTCACCTCTGCGGCTTTGTTCAGCAGGATGATGTTGCAGAACTCAATCTGCTGGATGACCAGGTTCTCAATGTCTTCCTCGTCGATGTCGTGGCGCGTCAAGTCGAGGCCGTTGCCGAACTCGTCGCGCATACGCAGGGCATCGACAACGGTGACGACAGCATCCAGACGGGGCTGAATCTCGAGGTCGGGCGTCATTGAGGGAATGGAGCAGATGGTCTGGGCGATGGGGCCGGGCTCACAGATGCCGCTGGCCTCGATGACGATGTAGTCGAAGCGCTTCATCATCAGCAAATCCTCAATCTGCTTGACGAGGTCCATCTTCAGCGTGCAGCAGATGCAACCGTTCTGCAGGGCCACCAGTGAGTCGTCCTGCTCGTTGACGATGCCGCCCTTCTCAATGAGGTTGGCGTCGATGTTCACCTCGCCAATGTCGTTAACGATGACGGCGAACTTGATGCCGCGCTGGTTCGACAGTATTCTATTTAATAATGTGGTCTTGCCGCTGCCCAGATAGCCTGTCAGCAGCAGTACTGGTATCTCTTTAACAGACATAATTCTTAACTCTTAATTCTTAATTCAGCATAGCTCGACTTTGCTGATGTCCTGCTCTTTCTCGCAGTAGTGGCAGGTAAGGACGTTGCCGGCCACGTGGAAATGGGTAGCCATCGGCTCGTTGTTGGTGATACACTTGGGGTTGTTGCACTTCACGATGCCGCGAATCTCATCAGGCGTCTCAACGGTCTTCTTCTCGACCACCTCGTAGTCGCGGATGATGTTCAGAATAACCTTGGGCGCAACGACGGAGAGACGGGAAATCTCGTCGTCGGTGAAAAACTTGTCGCTGACCTTGATGATGCCCTTGCTGCCCACCTTCTGAGAGGGGTAGTTGTTGCCGATGGTAACGGGTGTCTTCAGCTCGAAGAGCCCCAAGAGATTGGCTACCTGATAGGTCTTGGCAGCGGGGATATGGTCGATGACGGTGCCTTGTTCGATGGCGGCAACCAAGCGTTCCTTCTTATTCATTGTTGCTTACTTCTTATACTCCTTACTACTTGATAATCGTCTTGTCTTTCTTCACTTCGTCGAGCGAGATGCCCAGCACGTCGCAGAAGATAGCCTCGCGGGCGAAGAGTCCGTTGCCGGCCTGCTGGATGTAATAGGCGTGCGGGTTGTCGTCAACCTCGTAGGCAATCTCATTGACGCGGGGCAGCGGGTGCAGAATCTTCATGTTGGGCTTGGCGCTCTTGAGCAGGTCGTTGTTCAGCACATAGACGTTCTTCACGCGCTCGTACTCCATCAGGTCGCTGAAGCGCTCCTTCTGGACACGTGTCATATAGAGAATGTCGGCATCGGCAATCACCTTCTCGTTGAAGGCGGTATGCTCTTGATATTTGATACCGTGCTCGTCGCAGTAGAGCTTGTACTCCTTGGGCATAGCCAACTCTTTGGGCGCCACGAAGTGAAACGTGGGGTTGAAGTGGCGCATAGCCATCAGCAGCGAGTGGACGGTACGGCCGTACTTCAGGTCGCCCACCATGTAGATATTCAGATTCTCGAGCGTTCCCTGCGTCTTGTAGATTGAGTAGAGGTCGAGCATGCACTGTGAGGGGTGCTGGTGGGCACCGTCGCCAGCGTTGACAATAGGTATGGGGGCTACCTCAGAGGCATATTGGGCTGCACCTTCAATGTAGTGGCGCATGACGATGACGTCGGCGTAGTTGGAGACCATCAGGATGGTGTCTTTCAGCGTCTCACCCTTCGTGCCGCTGGTAATCTTCGGGTCGGCAAAGCCGATGACGCGCGCACCAAGGCGGTTGGCGGCTGTCTCAAAAGAAAGGCGGGTGCGGGTGGAGGGCTCAAAGAAAAGTGTGGCGACAACTTTTCCTTTCAACAACTCCCTGTTGGGGTGCTTCTCAAACTCTTCTGCCATCTCAATCATGTACAGGATTTTTTCCTTCGTGAGGTCGGCAATGGTGACAAAATTATGCTTATCCATCGTTGTTTTTTAGTTTGATGTGGCAAAATTACACATATTTTCCCGATTTCGTGCGATAATTGACGATATTTTTGTATTTTTGCAGCGAAATTTAAACAATATGAGAAAGTTTATTGTTCGTTTCCTGTGGACTGTGCTCATTACTGGCATTATAGCAATTGCCGGAGCCTTCTATGCTATTGATAAAGGGTGGATAGGATATATGCCGCCTGTTGAGGATTTGCAGAACCCCATCAGTCGCTTTGCGACGCAGATCTATTCCTCGGACGGAAAGGTCCTGGGTACATGGAACTATAACCGTGAGAACCGTATTGTTGTCGATTACTCCAAATTATCGCCCAGTCTGGTGGAGGCTCTGGTCGCTACGGAGGACGCCCGCTTCTATGACCACTCGGGCATAGACTTCTATGCTTTGGGACGTGCAATCGTTAAGCGCGGCATCATGGGACAGAAGTCGGCTGGCGGCGGTTCGACCATTACCCAGCAATTGGCTAAACAGCTTTATTCTGAAACGGCTCACTCAACGCTGGAGCGTCTGCTGCAGAAGCCGATAGAGTGGGTGATTGCAGTAAAACTTGAACGTAATTATACCAAAGACGAGATATTGGCGATGTATCTCAATTACTTCGACTTCCTGCATAATGCGGTGGGTATCAAGACTGCTGCAAATACCTATTTCGGAAAGGAGCCGAAGGACCTGACGATTACGGAGTCGGCCACGCTCATAGGACTGTGTAAGAACCCTTCTCTCTATAATCCTGTGCGCTATCCGGACCGCTCGCGCGACCGCCGCAATGTCGTGCTTCAGCAGATGGTGAAGAGCGGCTATCTGACGAAAGAACAGTATGATAGTTGTAGCGTGCTGCCCCTGAACCTGAATTTCCACGTAACAGACCACAAAGATGGTATGGCTGTCTATTTCCGCGACTTCTTGAGACGCTATATGACAGCGAAAAAACCTGAGCGCTCGGACTATCCGTCGTGGAGTGGGGTGAAGTTCCATATCGACTCTCTTAACTGGGAGAACGATCCTCTCTACGGTTGGTGTCACAAGAACAAGAAACGCGATGGTTCACCTTATAATATATATACGGATGGCCTGAAAGTCTATACGACTATAGATTCGCGCATGCAGAAGTATGCCGAGCAGGCGTGCTATGAGCATGTGGTCAAGTTCCTGCAGCCGGCATTTAACAAGGAGAACCGCCATAAGGCTAATGCGCCTTTCTCTGGCAAGCTGTCGTCTGCAGAAGTCAAAAAAATCTTGATGCGCTCAGTCAGGCAGAGTGAGCGTTATCGCGTGATGAAAGAGGGGGGCGCGTCAGACGAGGAGATAGAACGCGCTTTCAGAACGCCGACAGAGATGTCAATCTTTACGTATCACGGTGAGGTTGACACGACGATGACGCCATTAGACTCTATTCGCTATCTGAAGTCCTTCCTGCGTACTGGCTTCGTGTCAATGTGCCCGCAGAATGGTCACGTGAAGGCTTATGTCGGCGGACTCGATTTTACGTATTTTGCATACGATATGGTAATGGACGGACGCCGTCAGGTGGGTTCGACCATCAAACCGTACCTCTATTCGCTTGCGATGGAGAACGGCTTCTCTCCTTGCGACCTCGCTCCCAATGTGCAGCAGACTTATATGGTGGCAGGTAAGCCTTGGACGCCGCGTAATGGCAGCCGGGCACGCTATGGCGATATGGTGACGCTGAAATGGGGACTGCAGCAGTCGAACAACTGGATATCGGCTTATCTGATGAGTAAACTGAACCCGTCGGCTTTCGTTACTCTTCTCCATGAGTATGGCATCAACAATCCCGAAATACATCCGTCTATGGCACTATGCTTGGGGCCGTGTGATATTACTGTTGGCGAAATGGTAAGTGCCTATACGGCGTTTGTCAATCATGGCATACGCGCTTCCCACATGTTCGTTACAAGGATTGAGGATGGTGAGGGTAATGTGATTGCTCAGTTCCAACCGAGAATGAACGAGGTGATTAGTGAGGAGAGCGCCCACAAGATGTTGTATATGCTTAAAAGCGTCGTGGATGGCGGTACGGCCACTCGCTTGCGCTATAAATATAATCTGAAAGGTGACATCGCGGGAAAGACCGGTACGACGAATAACAATTCTGATGCTTGGTTCATGGGCTTGACCCCGACGTTGGTGTCTGGATGCTGGGTTGGCGGCGACGACCGCGATATCCATTTTGATACGATGCAGTACGGACAGGGCGCTGCTATGGCGTTGCCTATTTTCGCCTTATATATGAAAAAGGTGTATGCAGACCAGCAGCTCGGATATAATGAACATGCCATTTTCGATCTCGACGAGGGGTATGACCCCTGCTCTTCAATCGATGCAGTGTTTAGTGATGAGAATGACATCGAAGAGGTTTTTG
>Ga0265301_10005113_pt1 | contig 12990 bp, 10 predicted proteins | sample AusTroGonzalo_MG_2_FD_193488 | JGI IMG/M metagenome (GOLD analysis project Ga0265301, IMG submission 193488) | Bovine rumen microbial communities from tropical cattle in Woodstock, Queensland, Australia - Gonzalo_04 | ecosystem: Host-associated > Mammals > Digestive system > Stomach > Rumen ...
TCCGCCTGGTAGTAGATCAGCTGGAATTCATCCATCGGCGCGATCACCGGTTCCGGCGTACTGTGTGCATCCGTAATTTCCTTTGCCCGTTCCAGGAAAGCCATCTTCTTTTTTTCATCCGTGCTTTCCGCCATCATAACCTTCAGCTGATCCAGCCCCCAGATTTCCGCGTCATAGCCGCCGGCTGTGTTTTCTCCGTCATGGTTCCAGCTGATTTCCGCCTTGCCGTTCTTCACCAGCGCGGTATAGATTCCCAGCGGATACTGCATGCCTTCGTTCCCGGTATAAGTCACCCTGATGGTTCCGTCGTCCAGTTCCTCTTCCGTCCGATAGAAGAAAGTCTGCATCTCCTGTGTTACGCCGTATTTCGCTTCCAGTGCCCGGTCCGCAGCCTGTGCTGCGGTCACCCGCGGGGAAAGCAGCAGTCCGGCAGCCACGCCCACCACGGAAACAAGTACCAGTGCCATCGCAATCACAAAGCCCAGTGAAAACTTCTTCATTTCAGGTTCCTCCTCCTGCGCGATCCGCTGCTGCACAGCCGCCCGGCAGGAGGGCAGCTCATCCAGAAAGGAAAGCCGCCGGTCCATTGCAGTCCGAAGCGATTCCTTATTCTGCTTCATCGTACCATTCCTCCAGTTCGCCTTTCAGCATCGTCTTCGCTTTCTTCAGCCGATAATTGACTGTTGATCGGGGAAGTCTCATGACACGGCACATTTCTTCCAGGGTCAGTCCCTGGTACCATCTCAGCAGCGTTGCCTCCCTGAGTTTGGGCGGCAGACCCATTACCGCACGCGTTACGGTATCATCCCGCTCTTCAAATGGAACCGCGCCTTCAGGCAGCTGGTCAGGGGTTACGGACCGGTCCGTGTTCCGGAACCAGGAGCTTTTCAGCAGATCCTTGCAGGTATTCATGGCAATGCGCATCAGCCATGTTTTTTCCTCTGCCTCACCGCGGAAATTGTCGTAGTTCTTCCAGGCTTTCAAAAATGTTTCCTGTACTGCGTCTTCCGCCAGGGCCGTATCACCCAGATAGGCAAAACAGAGATGAAGGATTTGCCGCTCCCACCGGGTAATCGCATCGTTCAGCCATTCCCGGCGCTGATCCTGTGCCACCGCGTTCCCTCCTCTCAACACTTATTAGACGACATGGCAAACAGAAGTGTCCAATCTGATTCAAAAAAATTTTTCAGAGAATGAAAGTTACTGTACCGTTCCGTTGCAGAGCGTATCCAGCATCTCCATATTCTTCATCAGGGTGACGGCCGGCAGCACGATATTGTCCTCCAGCTTATAATCATATCCGTTCATCACCAGTGCCAGCGTAATCCCTGTTTCCTTCTGGTAATACACATTGGAAGTCAGGCCGATATAGCGTCCCTGGTGGCCGTACCACGTTCCGCGGGGGAACTGGCTGTGGCGCACATTGCTCAGACCGTACGGGCTTTTTGCCAGGCCCGGCTGGTCCGCTTCCATCAGGGAAACCGTTTCGCTGTTCAGGATCCGCACACCGTCCAGTTCGCCGCCGTTCAGCATCATCCGGGCCAGCTTTGTCAGGGAGGCTGTATTGATATAGAGCCGTCCCACCGTATACCCGTTATTGCCTTTCGGATCCGCCGTGTTATTGTAGGAATGCCGGCGGTCGCTGGCCACGGAAATGCCGACCCTTCCGTTTGTGTAGAGCATGTCCTTCGCTGCCGTACCGGAAGGCAGGAACGCCGGCGAATAGGCCGCGGTCAGTCCCAGCGGCTGGAAAACCGTCCGGTTCAGGTAATTCTGCACGCTCTCGCCCGTAATGGCTTCAATCAGGCATCCGAACAGTGCACCGTTATAATCCGCATAGGCGTATTTTGTGCCGGGCTTGATGCTTTCATCAAAGAGCGGATCGTAGCTTTTGCTGATGATCTCCCAGTTCGGGTGATAGTTATTCGCCTTCGCGGACAGGGAGGAAGTATGGCTCAGCAGCATCCGCGCCGTTACCGCCACATTGGGGAAGGCGGGATTGCGCACCTTGAAAGGCAGGTACTCGCCGATATCCCGGTCCAGGTCCAGTTTCCCCTGATCATACAGCGTCATCAGGCCGATGGCTGTTACCCACTTTGTAATGGAAGCAATCCGGTAACAGGTATTTTCATCTGCCCCGCCAAAGGACCAGGTCAGAAATGTCTTTCCGTTTTTCGAAAGCACCAGCGTGCCGTTGACCGCTCCGCTTTCCACAACGATCCGGTTCAGCAGCGCTGCTGCTTCATCCGGCGTGCTCCCGGCCGCGGTCTTTGCCGCACTCCAGGCGGAATCCAGGGCCGCCAGGGTTTTCTTCCCGGCCACCCCGTCCCGGGACAGCCGCTTTGCCTGCTGGAAAGACTGCACAGCGGTACGGGTGGCAGCGTCAAAGATGCCGGAGCGGGCGGCGGTGTAATAACCAAGGTACCACAGCTTTGTCTGCAGCTGTACAACCGCTTCTCCGCTGTCCCCGATCTTCAGTTTGTCCGGGGATGCCTGGGCATTGGGAACGGAAGCTGCCGCGGCCGGCGCGGTTTCCTGCGGCACAGAAGCGCTGTCCGCATACAGCTTTCCCTGGGTCTGCGGCCCGGCAATGCCGTCTGCCTTCAGTCCGGTGCTTTGCTGGAACGCTTTGACCGCCGTCACCGTCCCTTTTCCGTAGACCCCGTCCACTTTCATCGCGTAGAATCCCAATGCCTGCAGCGCCTGCTGCAGCCGGGTCACCTCGCTGCCCCTGGATCCTTTCCGCAGGGTAGCCGCCAGCGCGGTGGAGGCGCAGGCCGCCACCAGTACAATCACCAGCACGATGGAAATCAGACGTTTCAGCATGAAAAGAGACCTCCGCAGCATGTCCGGAATTAATGTTACAAAATCATGACAATTTTATGATGAAATCGTTGCGAAGTCAAGCGCTGACACAAAAAAGACTCCCGCCGCGGGAGGACGGGGTACCCGGACAGACGAGTCCGTCCTGCTCCCTTCCCGCAGAACGGAAGGCAGCCGAAAAAAATTGCAGGAAAGGCCTTTCGGATGTATAATTCTTTTGACAGAATTCTCCATTCACAGGACGGTGCACACATGCAGGCTTATTATCTCGTTGCCTTTGTTCTTTCCCTTGTGCTGACTGGTGTATATATGGTGATCTGGCACAGGCATTACGATGTGCATATCACCCTGGTTTTTACCCTGGTACCTGTTACCAATCTCGGATTTCTGCTGCAGGCCCAGGCGAAGACCCTGGAAACGGCTCTGGCGGCCACGCGTTTTGCCTATATCGGCGGCTGCTTCCTGCAGCTGATCATTCTGTTTGCGGTTTTCAGCCTTTGCGGCATCCGTCTTTCCCGCTGGATCCGGATGGTATTCATGGGGATCTCCGCCGCGATCTTCCTCTCCGTACAGACCATCGGCCGCTCGCAGCTGTTCTATAAGGATGCGCGGCTGGAAGACGTCAGCGGCCGCCTGGTCCTGGTGAAGGAATACGGGATCATGCACAGCTTTTTCTACGGGGCCGTCATCCTTTTCTTTGTGCTGAGCTTCTGCGCAATTCTCTATAGCCTGATCCGGAAAAACCAGGTCAGCCGGAAAGTGCTCCTGCTGCTGTTCCTGCCGGATGCCGTCTGTTTCTTCTGTTTCTTCGTTGGGCGGATGGTCTTCCCGGACATTGAACTGACCCCCGCCGGTTATGTCTTCGCCCAGATCTGTTATCTGTTCATTGCCCTGCGCATCAGCCTCTACAATGTGTCCGATACTGCCGCCGATGTGATGACGCGGACCGGAAAGCCCTGCTTCATCACCTTTGACCAGCACTTCAACTATCTCGGCAGCAACGATACGGCCAAGGAAGTCCTTCCGGAGCTGAACAACCTGACCGTGGATCTGGGCATCCAGCGCAGCAGGGCCATGCAGGACCTGCTCCTTCCCTGGCTGGAGACCTACCGGGACTGCCCGGAAGACGAGGAGCTCAACCGCCACTTTTACAATAAGGACCACAAAATCTATCTCTTCACCGTCAGCCGCCTTTCCAGCCGCTTCGGATATAAAGGATATGAAATCATCGGCGTGGATGACACACTGGACCGTGAACATATCAACCTGCTGACAGACTTCAACGAAAAGCTGGAGCAACAGGTAGCCGAAAAAACCGCCCATATCGTTGCCATGCATGACAATCTCATCCTGAGCATGGCCACCATGGTGGAAAGCCGGGACAATTCAACCGGCGGCCATATCCGCCGGACGAGCGAAGGTGTCCGCCTGCTGATTGACGCCATCCGGGAAACCGGCACCTTTTCCCTGGAGGATTCTTTCTGCAGGAACCTGATCAAGGCGGCCCCCATGCATGACCTGGGAAAAATTGCCGTGGACGACGCAATCCTCCGCAAGCCGGGCCGTTTCACCCCGGAAGAGTTTGCCGTCATGAAAACCCATGCCGCGGAAGGCGCCCGGATTGTCCATGAAATCCTGAAGGACACAGATGACGACGCGTTCCATACCCTGGCAGAAAATGTGGCCCACTTCCATCATGAGCGTTGGGACGGATCCGGCTATCCCACCGGGCTGAAGGGAGACGCCATCCCGCTGGAGGCCCGGATCATGGCCATCGCGGATGTCTATGACGCGCTTGTCAGCAAACGGGTTTACAAGGACAAAATGTCCTTTGAAAAAGCGGATGAGATTATCCGCGAAGGAATGGGGTCCCAGTTCGATCCCGCGCTGGAACCGGTCTATCTCGCTGCGAAACCGAAACTCGAAGCCTATTACGCTTCGCTGGAATGAGAAAGGAGCCTGCCCATGAACACTGCCATGAAAAAGAGCCTTTCCTTCTGCCTGGTCCTGATGCTCGCGCTTTCCGCGCTTTCCTTCGGCACTGCGGAAGGCACACGCCGGCTGGTCCTGTACTGGACGGATTCAGGGGTGAATTATGAAACCTGCGACGTATGGTCCTGGTGCCCCGGAAAAGACGGCAGGGGCTATCTGTTTGAGCCCTGCGAATACGGCGTACGCTGTACGATTGAGGTTCCGGCGGATGTGACGGAAGTCGGCTTCATCATCCGCCGCGACTGTTCTGAACCCGGCGGAACATCCTGGGGCAGCGCCACCAAAGACTATGAGGATGACCGTTTCGCCATCCTGACCGGAGAGGTAACGGAAATTTATCTCCAGCCCGGGGACGGTATGCAGTATGTCAGTTCCGATGGCGGAAAAACCCTGGATCCGATCCGGCTGTTCAAGCTGGCGGGAATCGTCTCTCCCTCTGAAATCCGCTACTTTATCAGCCCGGCCGTTCGCCTGGAAAGCCTGGATGCTGTGCATGTCCGCCTGGACGGAAAAGACCTTCCCATTGAAAAGCTGTCCAGCCTGGGCAACAAAGTCAATAACGGCGTCATCACCCTGGAGGAACCGCTCAACCTGGCGAAGACCTACACTGTCGCCATCGAAGGCTACGGTGAAGTATCCGCCGTTCCCACCGACCTGTTCGACAGCGCCGACTTCGTAGCAAACTACACCTATGACGGAAATGACCTGGGTGCGGTCCTGCATGGGAATTCCACCGTCTTCAAGGTCTGGGCGCCTACTGCTTCCGCTGTAGTGCTGAACCTGTTTACAAGCGGAGCAGGCGGCGAAGCCTATGAAATCCTGCCCATGACACTGGGGGACAAAGGCGTCTGGAGCGCGGAAGCTCCCTGCGGCCATGGCACGTATTACACCTATACGGTGACGACCGCCGCCGGCACGCTGGAAGCCGTGGATCCCTATGCCCGCGCCGCCGGCGTCAATGGCGACCGCGGCATGGTGGTCGACCTCTCCCGGACGGATCCGGACGGATTCCGGGACAGCACCTGGAATTCCGGCCTCACCAGCTATGAAGAAGCCGTCATCTGGGAAGTCCACGTCCGGGATTTCTCGAACCGGCTGTCTTCCTCCGCGTATCCCGGAAAGTACCTGGCCTTTACAGAAACCGGGCTGACCAATGCCTCCGGGCTGCCTGCCGGTATGGATTACCTGAAGCAGCTGGGCATCACCCATGTTCATCTCCAGCCGGTTTACGACTTTGCCACCGTGGACGAGAGCAGCGACGCACCCCAGTTCAACTGGGGCTATGACCCGAAAAACTACAATGTCCCGGAAGGCAGCTATGCCACTGATGCCGCGAACGGTGAAGTCCGGATCCGGGAATTCAAGCAGATGGTGCAGGGACTGCATGACAACGGAATCGGCGTCGTTATGGATGTGGTCTACAACCACACCTACGCCCTGGATTCCTGCCTGAACCGGATCGTTCCCTACTATTATTACCGCTTCAATCCGGACGGTTCCGCGGCCAACGGCAGCGGCTGCGGCAACGAAACCGCCTCCAACCGGGTCATGTGCCGGAAGTATATCGTGGACAGTGTCCGCTACTGGGCGGAAGAATACAAGCTTGACGGTTTCCGGTTCGATCTGATGGCCCTGCATGATGTTCAGACCATGCAGGCCGTGGAGGAAGCCGTGCACGCGGTCAATCCCGGAGCACTGATCTACGGCGAGGGCTGGACCGGCGGTTCCTCTCCCTTGCGGGATAACTTCCGTGCCAGCCAGGCCAATATCAAGCAGGTGGCCGCTTCCGGGGATGCCATCGGCTCCATTGCAGTTTTCAACGACGCCATCCGTGACGGCCTGAAGGGCAGCGTTTTTGATCCGAAGGACACCGGATACGCCAACGGCTCCGCCAGTAAAGCCAACGCGAACAAAGTCATCTTCGGCATCCAGGGCGGACAGAAAACCAGCGCTGTTTCCTGGGGTGTGAAAAATGCCATGGTGGTCAACTACACCTCTTCCCATGACAACAACACCCTCTGGGACAAGCTGCTGGTCTCCTGCCCGAATGCCTCCGTCGAAGACCGCCTGTCCATGAACCGCCTGTGCGCTGCCACGGTGCTGCTGAGCCGGGGCCTTCCCTTCTTCCTCGCCGGTGAGGAAATGCTGCGCACGAAGGACGGCGATTCCAACAGCTACAAATCCTCCGACGCGGTGAACAACCTGGACTGGGACAGCCTCACGCCGGACAGCGCAGCACTCAGAATGTCCGAATACTACCGCGGCCTGATCGCCGTGCGGAAGAGCCACCCGTTCCTGACCTCCGGCGAAGCGCCTGTCTGCGAACTCCTGGACGGAAACGTGATCGCCGTCACCTGGAAACAGGATGAAAGAGCCGTCGCCTTCGCCCTGATCAATCCCGGCACCGCGGAAGTACAGGCCCCGGTTCCGGAAGGATGGGCCGGTTATACGGTTCTTGTACAGAATGAAACTGCCGCGCCCGAAGGCACAGCGGCGGAAGACTCCGTTGTCCGGGCCGCTCCCAGGAGCGTCACCCTGGTCGTCGCAAAGTAATATTCCAGCCAAACACAAAGCAGCGGCTCCTTCCGGGCCGCTGCTTTGTTATGCAACTTCCGTCACTGACGGTCGTCAGCGGTTTGTCCGGCAGCCCAGTGCTTCCTGCACAGGGCGATGTAGCTCTCATTGCCGCCCAGGAGCACCTGCTCCCCTTCCTTGATCACCCGTCCGTTGGACAGCCGGGCGTTGCACGTCGCCTTCCTGCCGCACCAGCAGACCGTCTTGATTTCCTCTATGGAATCTGCCCACGCCAGGAGCCAGTGGCTGCCTTCGAACAGATTTCCCTGGAAGTCCGCCCGCAGCCCGTAGCAGATCACCGGCACATTTCCTTTGTCCACAATATCCACCAGCAGCTGCACCTGCGCCTTGGTCAGGAACTGGGCTTCGTCCACAATAATGCAGTCATACTGTTTCGCTTTTTCCAGTGTCAGGTCTTCCACAAATTCACATTCCGCCTGCAGGCCGGAACGGGACGCCACAACATGGCTGCCGTCCCGCTTTTCCAGCGCCGGTTTCACCATCAGGGCCTTCTGTCCCCGTTCTTCATAATTGTACTGAACCATGATCGCGTTGGCCGTCTTCGACGACCCCATCGCGCCATACCGGAAATACAGTTTCGCCATTGTTCCTTCTCCCGATTACTTCAGATATTCCGGTCCGAATCCGACCGGCAGCAGGTCTTCCAGTGTCATCTCCCGGTAATCCTCCGGGGTTCGGGCCAGCAGCACCGTCATTTCATGCGGATTGCAGAATTCCCGCATCACCTGCCGGCAGATACCGCAGGGCGACGGATAGCTCAGGTTTTCTCCCAGCTTTCCGGCCACAATGGCAATCGCGGCAATCTTCCGTTCCCCGCAGGCCGCCGCGTGGAAAATTGCATTGCGCTCCGCACAGATTCCGGCAGGATACACCGCGTTCTCCACATTCACTCCGGTATAGATCTTCCCGGACTCTGCCAGCACCGCGGCGGAAACAAAATACCCGGAATAAGGAGCATATGCATTCTTCTGTACTTCCAGGGCCCGCCGGATCAGTTCCTCCCGGTTCAGGTTCTTCATCTGTCTTCTCCCTGTTCTCGTTTTCCAGCAGATATTCACATAAAGCTGATTACCGGCCACTGATCACTGACTGCTGATCACTGACCACTCTAATTATACCCAACTTTCTGCTTCTGTGCTATACTGTCGGTAAAGAAAACATGATGCGCCGCCTGCCGGCCTGAAGGAGAAAAGATATGAATACAAAAGTGCTGACCAAGGAAGCCGTCGCCGGAATGATCGACCATACCAACCTGAAAGCCACTGCCACCCGGGAGGACATCCGCCGTCTCTGCGACGAAGCAAAAAAGTATCACTTTGCTTCCGTCATGGTGAATTCCGCCTTCACTGCCCTGTGCAGCGAACTCATGAAGGGCACCGGCGTGCTCGTGGGCACTGTCGCCGGTTTCCCTCTCGGCCAGATGTCCACCGCGGCCAAGGTCTATGAGGCTGAAACCGCCATTGCCGACGGCGCGGACGAAATCGACTATGTAGTCAATGTTTCCGACGTAAAAGACGGAAAATGGGATCTTGTGAAAGATGAAATGACAAAAATCACCGACGCCTGCCATTCCCGCGGCGCCGGCTGCAAGGTCATCTTTGAAAACTGCTACCTGACGAAGGAAGAAATTGTACTCCTCGCCGGAATCGCCAGGGAAGTAAAACCGGACTTTATCAAAACATCCACCGGTTTCGGCACCGGCGGCGCCACGCCGGAGGATGTCCGCCTCATGAAGGAGACCGTCGGCGACGCCGTTAAGGTCAAAGCCGCCGGCGGAATCCGGGACTGGGCTTCCTGCAGGGCCATGATTGAAGCCGGCGCTGAACGCATCGGCGCCAGCGCCGGAAAACAGATCCTGGATGAATTCCGTGCGGAATAAAGTATTGCAAAACAGCCGAAAAATGTAATACTTTTTTCTTCCTCTTTGCTTGGAATTCTGTTATAATAATCTTATGCAAAAACAGGTGAAAACCTGAAAGGTTTTACAATTGATAAGGAGGGTACCATATGAAAAAGTTCCTGGCTGTCCTGTTAACCTTTGCCATGCTCCTTTCCTTCGCGTCCTTTGCCGCCGCGGAAGATGAAATCCGCGTGGCCATGATCACCGACTACGGTGACATCACCGACCAGTCCTTCAACCAGACCACATACGAAGCTGCCAAGTCCTGGTGCGAAGCCAACGGCGTGGAGTTCAACTACTTCCGGCCCAACGGCGACAGCACCCCCGAGCGTGTTGCCATGGTGGAAAAGGCCATCGACGAAGACTACAACGTCATCGTGATGCCCGGTTATGCCTTCGGCGGAACCATCGCGGAAGCTGCTGCCCAGTTCCCGGATGTCAAGTTCGTCGCGCTGGACGTTGCTGCCGGCGACCTGCTGGAAGCTGCCGTCGCCATGAAGGGCGAAACCTATGACTACAATCCCGCCAACTGGGATCTGGCCAAGTATGTTGACCTGAGCAACGTATACTGCGCGGTGTATCAGGAAGAACTGTGCGGCTACATGGCCGGTTACGCTGCTGTGAAGCTGGGCTACAAGCACCTGGGCTTCCTGGGCGGCATGGCGGTTCCCGCTGTTGTCCGTTACGGCTTCGGTTTCGTGCAGGGCGCTGACGCCGCTGCCGCCGAGCTCGGCATCACCGGTGACGTGGTGATCGAATATGTCTACGGCAACCAGTTCTACGGCGACGCCGACATCACCAGCTACATGGATAACTGGTATTCCAACCTGGGTGTGGAAGCTGTCTTCGCCTGCGGCGGCGGCATCTACTCCTCCGCGGCTGAAGCGGCTGCCAAGGTTGGCGGCAAAGTCATCGGCGTGGACGTTGACCAGGCCGGTATCATCGACGGGACCTACGGCGCCGGCATGACCGTGACCTCCGCCATGAAGGGCCTGGCTGCCACCGTGAACACCCTGCTGTCCGCCATCAAGCTCGGCAAATGGGATGAGTTCGTCGGCAAGATCGACACCCTGGGCCTGGTCGGCACCGATCCGGAAGCCAACTATGTCCAGATCGCTCCTTCCACCCAGTTCGCGGAAGGCAAGTTCACCGCTGCAGATTACGCGGCCCTGGTCGCCAAGATGTACAACGGCGAAATCACCGTTTCCAACGCGATCGATGCGATGCCCGCTGTGACGGTCAAAGTCAACGACCTGGGCACTGTCAAGTAATCCTTCCATTTTCCGGGGATGCGCCGCATCCCCGGTTTTTGAAAAGAGCCCCTGTCTTCTGAACGCATATGGCAGGGGTTCTTTTCAAAAAGGCCAAATTCCTGAAGGGAGAGATCATACATTGGAAAATGCGCATTCCAGCGAATATGCCATTGAAATGCTGCATATCACCAAACGATTCCCGGGAATTCTCGCCAATGACGATGTGACCATTCAGCTTCGTCACGGTGAGATCCATGCCCTGCTGGGCGAAAACGGCGCCGGCAAATCCACCCTGATGAGCGTCCTCTTCGGCCTGTACCAGGCGGAGGAAGGCACCATCAAAAAGGACGGTGTGGAGGTTCATATCAAGAGCCCCAACGACGCCAACGACCTGGGAATCGGTATGGTGCACCAGCATTTCAAGCTGGTGGAATGTTTCAGCGTCCTGGACAATATCATCCTGGGAGATGAGCCTGTCGGAAGCGCGGGTATCCTGAAAAAAGCCGAGGCCCGGAAAAAGATCATCGCCCTGTCCGAAAAATACGGGCTGCAGGTGGATCCGGACGCGAAAATCCAGGATATTACCGTCGGTATGCAGCAGCGTACCGAAATCCTGAAAATGCTCTACCGGGAAAATGAAATCCTGATCTTCGATGAGCCGACCGCCGTGCTGACTCCGCAGGAGATCACCGAGCTGATGCAGATCATGCGCAATCTGGCGGCCGAAGGAAAGTCCATCCTTTTCATCAGCCATAAGCTGGCGGAAATCATGGCTGTGGCGGACCGCTGCAGCGTCCTGCGCAAAGGCCGGTACGTGGGCACGGTCAACACGAAAGATGTCACCATGGAGCAGCTGTCTGCCATGATGGTCGGGCGGAACGTCAATTTCCACGTGGAAAAAGGCGATTCGCAGCCGGGAGACGTGATCCTGAAAATTGAAAACATGACCGTTGCCTCCAAGGTACACAAAAATAACGCGGTTAAAAACGTCTCCCTGGAGGTGCGCGCCGGGGAAATCGTCTGTATCGCCGGCATTGACGGAAACGGCCAGACCGAATTCGTTTACGGCCTGACCGGCCTGGAACCGCTGGTTTCCGGAAAGATCACCATGCTGGGCCAGGATATTACAAAATCCCCGATCCGCGCCCGTTCCATCCTGGGAATGAGCCATATTCCGGAAGACCGGCACAAGCACGGCCTGGTGCTGGACTATTCACTGGAAAACAATTTCGTCCTGCAGCGCTATTTCGAGCCGGAATTCAGCAAAGCCGGCTTCCTGCGGAAAAAGAACATCCGGAAATACGCACAAAAACTGATCCTCGAATATGACGTCCGATCCGGACAGGGGCCTGTCACCATGGCCCGCAGCATGTCCGGCGGCAACCAGCAGAAGGCGATTATCGGCCGGGAAATCGATAGGGGACCTTCCCTCCTGGTGGCTGTGCAGCCCACCCGCGGCCTGGATGTCGGCGCTATCGAATCCGTTCACCGGCAGATTGTCGCCCAGAGGGACGCGGGAAAAGCCGTCCTGTTGGTCTCCCTGGAAATGGATGAGGTCCTGGATGTTTCCGACCGGATCCTCGTGATGTATGAAGGAGAAATCGTCGGGGAGCTGGATCCGAAGAAAACCAATCCGGAAGAAATGGGCCTCTACATGGCCGGCGCAAAAAGGAAGGAGGGGTAAAAATGTCAGCAAAAAGCGGAAAAAAGACCCCTTTTCTCAGCATTCCTGCCGTCCAGACCATCATTGCTTCGGTTCTGTGCATTCTGGCCGGCCTGCTGATCGGCTTCATTGTCCTGCTGATCATTAATCCCGGGAATGCCTGGACCGCGCTGACGGATATCCTGAAGAATTTCTGGAATTACAACAAGCCGGCCACACAGATGAAGAACCTGGGCAACACCCTGGTCAAAACCGCGCCGCTGCTCATGTGCAGCCTGAGCGTGCTGTTCGCCTACAAGGTCGGCCTTTTCAACATCGGTGCCGCCGGCCAGTACGTGGCGGGTGCCGGCGCCTGCATCTTCTGCACGGTCGGCCTGGGCTGGAGCTGGCTCCCCGCCCTGCTCGCTTCCATCGTTCTCGGCGCGCTGGTCGGCGCCATCTCCGGCCTGCTGAAAGCCTACCGGAATGTGAATGAAGTCATCTCGGGCATCATGCTGAACTGGATCAGCCTCTACCTGGTCAACACCCTGCTTTCAGGGGTGAAAAACCCAACCAGTCCTTATACCTACAATATTTCCCTGAAGGTTGTCACGACGGACGGCGTCCAGACCACTGCCGCCAATCCCGGCGCGACGCTTCCCCAGCTGGGGCTTCAGAGTATATTCAGCAATAACAAGTATATCGGCCTTGCCATCATCCTTGCCGTGGTGCTTTCCGTTTGCATCTGGATTCTCCTGACCAAGACAAAACTCGGTTATGAGCTC
>Ga0265301_10005123_pt1 | contig 12977 bp, 7 predicted proteins | sample AusTroGonzalo_MG_2_FD_193488 | JGI IMG/M metagenome (GOLD analysis project Ga0265301, IMG submission 193488) | Bovine rumen microbial communities from tropical cattle in Woodstock, Queensland, Australia - Gonzalo_04 | ecosystem: Host-associated > Mammals > Digestive system > Stomach > Rumen ...
GGGCCTTCACCACCTTCTCTGTCTCAGGGTCACATGCCGGTGACACCTGAATGCGCGAGAGGTCGGCGATGGCGTTGAGGAGCTTTTCGAGGCCACGCTCGGCGGCGATGAGGGCTTCGTTGGAGAAGTCGACGGTGCCGCGATAGTGTGCGCTGAGCACGAAGAAACGGATGGTCATGGGCGAGTAGGCCTTCTCCAGCAACGGATGGTTGCCCGTGAAGAACTGCTCCAGGGTGATGAAGTTGTTGTAGGACTTACCCATCTTCTGACCGTTGATGGTGAGCATGTTGTTGTGCATCCAGTATTTCACGGCAGGGTGTCCCATCGAGGCCTGCGCCTGGGCAATCTCACACTCGTGGTGGGGGAATACGAGGTCGAGGCCTCCGCCGTGGATGTCGAACTGCTCTCCGAGGTATTTGCGCCCCATGGCTGTGCATTCGCAGTGCCAGCCAGGGAATCCGTCGCTCCAGGGCGATGGCCAGCGCATGATGTGCTCGGGCTGTGCCTTCTTCCACAGTGCAAAGTCGGCCTGGTTGTGCTTCTCACCCACGCCGTCGAGGTTGTCGCGCGAGGCGTCCTTGATGTTCTCCAGCGAACGTCCTGAGAGGATGCCGTATTTGTACTGCTTGTTGTAGGCTTCGATGTCGAAGTAGATGCTACCGTTCGACTCGTAGGCATATCCGTTGTCGAGTATCTGCTGCACCAGCTGCTGCTGCTCGATGATGTGTCCTGAGGCCAGCGGCTCGATGCTGGGCCGAAGCACGTTGAGCGCATCCATGTACTGGTGGTAGCGGTTGGCATAGTACTGTGCAATCTCCATCGGCTCCACCTGCTCCACGCGTGCCTTCTTGGCAATCTTGTCCTCACCCTCGTCGGCATCGTGCTCCAGGTGGCCTACGTCGGTAATGTTGCGCACATACCTCACCTTATAGCCGAGGTGCTTCAGATAGCGGAACAACAGGTCGAAGGTGATGGCGGGACGTGCGTGACCCAGATGGGGGTCGCCATAGACGGTGGGACCGCAAACATACATGCCTACGTTGGGGGCGTGGAGCGGCTCGAAGCGCTCTTTCTGTCGTGTCAGTGTATTGTAAATGACTAATCTTGATTCCATAATTCTTGGGGTTTTATTGATTTTGGAGTGCAAAGTTACGAAAAAAGGCGGTAACCACCAAAAAAATGACGGCTAAATCAGCTGGCGATAGACATTGAGCACCTGTGTAGCCACATCGTTGCCCTCGAAGCGCCTCACATATTCGCGACATCGGGAGATGCGCTCTTCGCGCCCTTCAGCACCCACGAGCAGCCGTCTGACGGCAGCAGCCAGCGCCTGTTCATCGTCGGGCGAGACATACAGACAATCGGGCCCGCCAGCTTCCTCCAAGCATGATCCCGTGGCTGCGACAACGGGCAGGCGGGAGTGGATGGCTTCGATGATGGGAATGCCGAACCCTTCGTAGCGCGAGGGATAGACAAAGACCTCGGCAGCCCGGTAGAGGGCATGCAGGTGGTTGTCGGGAACGCCGTGCAGGAAGTGAACGCGCTGGGCAAGTGGCGTGCCGCTGATGCGCTGTAGTATCTGTTCAGAATATTTGGTGGGCTTGCCAACAGCCACGAGGTGGATATCGTCAGGAAGATGGTGCAGGGCATTGACAGCCAGCGCTATGTTCTTACGCTCCTCAATGGAGCCCACGCTGAGTATGAAGCGCCGCGGCAGCTGGTAGTGACTGAGCACCTCGGCAATCTGGTCAGGAGCCACTTCGCCGGCAAATCGAGGCGAGCAGCTTTGGTAGATGACGTCGATCTTGTCGTCGCTGACGCCCCCGAGCTCGATGATGTCCTGCTTGGTGCGATTGCTGATGGCAATAATGCGGTCGGCTTCCTTGCAAGTGTACCTGAACTTCCACTCGTAGATCCTGGTGTCCAACCAGTGGTAGTACTCGGGATGGCGCATGAAGATGAGGTCGTGGATGGTGACAACCGACGGTATGCCTGCCTGACGGATGCCTCGCGGCAGCTCTCCCGTAAGTCCGTGGAAGAGGCTGACGTGCTGGCGCTTCAGGTCGCCAACGATGGAACTGATGCGCCACAGCGACCTCTGTATCGAGAGAGGACGGTTCTGAGGATAGACGAACTGCAGTTGTGACGATGTTTCCACCTGACGCCGCAGGTGGTCACGCCCGGCATCAGGGGTATAGAGTCGCAGTTGCCAGTCGGCAGGTACGACATGGGTCAGGTCGTTGACCAATGTGCGGCAGTAGTTGCCCAGTCCGGTGGCATTTCTGACGATACGTTTAGCGTCGAATCCAATGATGGTTTCCATGTAGTGAAATTGAGAATCCGAGGGCAAAGTTACGAAATCATTGTGAGTAGACAAAACAATCGCCGACATTTTTAGCGTTATATTTGGTTTTTCGGTTGATTTATAGTAACTTTGCACCCCAAATAGGGTTTATAAAACCCAAAACGAACAGAATAATGAAGAAACTCTATATCGAGACTTACGGCTGCCAGATGAACGTGGCAGACTCAGAGGTGGTAGCTTCAGTGATGCAGATGGCTGGCTATGAGACCTGTGAAAGCATTGAGGAGACCGATGCGGTATTCCTCAACACCTGCTCAGTGCGCGACAATGCGGAGCAGAAGATCTATCATCGGCTTGAAGCGCTGAACGCCCTACGCCGATCGCGCCAATCCCAGCTCATCATCGGCGTACTGGGCTGCATGGCTGAGCGTGTGAAGGAAGAGCTGTTGGAGAAGCATGGCGTAGACCTCGTGGCAGGCCCCGATGCCTATCTGTCGCTGCCCGACCTGGTGGCGCAGGCAGAGACGGGCCATCAGGCCATCAACATTGAACTGTCGACGACAGAGACCTATCGTGACGTAGTGCCGCAGCGCATTGGCTTGGGTCACAAGATCGGTGGCTTCGTCAGCATCATGCGCGGATGCAACAACTTCTGCCACTACTGCATAGTACCCTACACCCGAGGCCGCGAGCGCAGCCGGGACGTGGAGAGCATATTAAGAGAGGTGCGCGACCTGCGTGACCGCGGTTTCAAGGAGGTGACGCTGTTGGGACAGAACGTGAACTCCTACCAGCCGTCCTTTCCCCAGCTGCTCAGGCAGGTGGCAGAGGAGGCGCCTGAGATGCGCATCCGTTTCACCACGTCGCATCCGAAGGACATGAGCGACGAGACCTTGCAGGTGATAGCCGACATGCCCAATGTGTGCCGTCACATCCATCTGCCGGTGCAGAGCGGCAGCAACCGCATACTGCAGCTGATGAACCGCAAGTATACCCGCGAGTGGTATCTGGACCGTGTGGCCGCCATCCGCCGCATTATTCCCGACTGCGGCCTGTCGACGGACATCTTTGTGGGCTACTGCTCAGAGACGGAGGAAGACCACGAGCTGAGCCTGAGCCTGATGCGTGAGGTGGGCTATGACTCTGCCTTTATGTTCAAGTACTCGGAGCGTCCTGGCACCTATGCCTCGAAGCACCTGCCCGACGATGTGCCCGAGGACGTGAAGATACGGCGCCTGAACGAGCTCATCGCTCTGCAGACTGAGATTTCTGCCCAGCAGAACAAGAAAGACGAGGGCCACGAGTTCGATGTCCTGGTGGAAGGATTCTCCAAGCGTAGCCGCGAGCAGCTCTGCGGGCGTACGGAACAGAACAAGATGGTGGTGTTCGACAAGAATGGCCATCATATTGGCGAGACGGTGAGAGTGCGCATTACTGGTAGTACCAGTGCAACATTATTGGGCGAGGAGGTATGAAAGAGTTCCTGAACGTGCTGCGGCGATTCGTGCCGCCCTACAAGAAATACCTGGTGCTGTCGGTGGTGTTCAACATCCTGTCGGCATTGCTCAACATATTCTCGTTTGCTGCACTGATACCCATCCTGCAGATACTCTTCCAGACGGGCGACGCTGAGGCGGCAACGAGTGTGATGGCATGGGACTGGGGCAATGCCCAGGCTGTGCTGATGAACAACCTGAACTACTTTGTCAACGGACTGATCCGCGACTTCGGCCCAACGACGACGCTGTTGCTGATAGGGCTGTTCCTGGCAGTGACGACGTTCCTGAAGACAGGAGCCTACTTCCTGACATCGGCCTGTATCGTTCCCATCCGGACGGGTGTGGTACGCGACATCCGTAATCAGCTGTACCGCAAAATCACCTCCCTGCCCTTGGGCTTCTTCAGCGAGGAGCGCAAGGGTGACATTATTGCCCGAATGAGCGGCGATGTGCAGGAGGTGGAAAACAGCATCATGTCGTCGCTGGAAATGCTGTTCAAGAACCCCGTGCTCATCGTGGCCTACTTCGCCACACTGGTGTTCATCTCGTGGCAGCTCACACTCTTCACCCTCATCATCGTTCCCATCATGGGATGGTTCATGGGGATGGTAGGCCGCAAGCTGAAGTCCCAGTCGGTGAAGGCGCAGGCGCTGTGGAGCGACACCATGAGCCAGGTGGAGGAGACTTTGGGCGGCCTGCGTATCATCAAGGCGTTCTGTGCCGAGGAGAAGATGAACGCGCGCTTCGACCGCATCAACAGCAACTATCGCGATGACCTGATGCGGGTGAACATCCGTCAGTCGTCGGCTCACCCCATGAGCGAGTTCCTTGGAACGGTCATGATTGTCATCGTCCTGTGGTTCGGAGGTGTGCTGGTGCTCAACAACCAGACCATTACCGGTCCTACCTTCATCTACTATATGGTGATACTCTACTCCATCATCAATCCCTTGAAGGAGTTCTCCAAGGCGGGCTACAACATTCCGAAGGGCCTGGCCTCGATGGAACGTATCGACAAGATACTCATGGCAGAGAATACGATCAAGGAGGTGGCCCAGCCACGCCAGCTGCAGCGCTTTGAACATGAGATAGAGTTCCGCAATGTGTCGTTCCGCTATGGCGACAATTGGGTGCTCCGTAACATCAACCTCACCATCCACAAGGGACAGACCATTGCCATTGTCGGACAGTCGGGCTCAGGCAAGTCGACGCTTGTCGACCTGATTCCCCGCTACTACGACGTGCAGGAGGGCGAGGTGCTGATTGACGGCATCAACGTCAAGGAGCTGGGCATCTATGACCTGCGCCAACTGATAGGCAACGTCAACCAGGAAGCCATCCTCTTCAACGACTCGTTCCGCAATAACATTGCCTTTGGTGTGGACAGCGCCACGCAGGAACAGATTGAGGAAGCCGCAAAGATTGCCAATGCCTACGACTTCATCCTGGCCTCTGAGCATGGCTTCGACACCAATATAGGCGATCGTGGCGGACGGCTCTCAGGAGGTCAGCGCCAGCGTGTGTCCATAGCACGTGCCATCCTGAAGAATCCGCCAATCCTGATACTCGACGAGGCCACGTCGGCACTCGACACAGAGAGCGAACGCTTGGTGCAGGATGCCCTGGAGCGGCTGATGAAAACCCGTACTACCGTAGCCATTGCCCACCGACTGTCGACCATCAAGAATGCCGACGAGATCTGTGTGCTACACGAAGGCCGCATCGTAGAGCGTGGCACCCACGACGAGCTGCTCTCCTTCGATGGCTATTATAAGAAACTCAACGACATGCAATCGCTGTGAAACAGAGAATACGATACCTGCTGCGCTTCTACTTGCTGACGGTGCTGGTGTTCATCGCAGCCAAAGTGGTGTTCATGCTCTTCAACCATGAGGGGCACGATTTCACGCTGGCTGACATGTGCCAGGTCGTCTGGCACGGGTTGTCGCTGGATCTCTCTACTTCGCTATATCTCCTGGCGGTGCCCTTCCTGCTGACCATTGTCAGCGTATGGGTGAAGGTACCCCAGTGGCTATTCTATGGCTACAATGCCATCATCGCCCTGACAATGGCTTTGGCGTTTGTGGCTGATACCAGCCTCTATCCTTTCTGGGGCTTTAAGCTCGACGCCTCCTGCCTGCAATACCTCGATACGCCTACTGAGGCCATGGCTTCAGTGTCGGCAGGCTATCTGGTGCTGAGAGGGGTTGCCATCGTGGCGTTGGCGGCGCTGGTGTTTGGACTTTATGGGAAAATGGAAAGTAGCGAGAGGAGCAAGGGACTTGGAGTCCGCCTCATAGAGACGCTGCTCTACCTGCTGTTCATCCCCGTTATCATCATCGGCATCCGTGGAGGCCTGGACGAATCAACCACCAACGTGGGACAGGTCTACTACTCTCAAAACCAGTTCCTGAACCATTCGGCAGTGAACCCTGTCTTTTCGTTTCTCTCCTCCTTGGAGAAGACGGCCACCTATGTTCCCGACTATCAGTTGATGGACGATGCAGTCTGTGAACAGCTGGTCGATAGCCTTTACCCCACAGAGAGCATCCATGTGGATACCCTTCTCAACACCTGCCGTCCCAATGTCGTGGTGATTCTCATGGAGAGCTGTGGTGCCATCTTCACTGGCTTGGAAGGACGTGCCGATGTGATGCCACGCCTGGAGCAGCTCATGCAGGAGGGTGTGAGCTTCGACAGCTGCTATGCCAACTCCTGGCGTACCGATCGTGGCACGGTGTGTACCTATAGCGGCTATCCGTCGTTCCCTGTGTCGTCGGTCATGAAGATGCCTTCGAAGTCGCGCCTGCTGCCGGGACTGGCTAAGTCGCTCACTGCCGAGGGCTATGCCACGAGCTATTTCTATGGCGGCGACATCAACTTCACCAACATGCGCAGTTACCTGATAGGCACTGGCTTCGAACAGCTCACGTGGAAGAAGGATTTTACAGCTGAGGAGCAGCAGTCGGCAGAGTGGGGGGTACGCGACGATATCATGTTTAGTGCCGTTTCCCGCCAGATAGCCGACTATGATGCCAGAAAGCAGCCCTTCCTCATCGGGTTCTCCACGCTGTCGAGCCATGAGCCGTGGGATGTGCCCTTGAAGAAGTTCGACGACGAAGTGCTTAATGCCTTCTACTATCTGGACCAATGCATAGGAACGTTTGTCGACGCCCTTCGCCAGACGCTATCATGGGAGAACCTGTTGGTGGTCTTGCTGCCCGACCATGGCATCGACTATCGGGAGGTAGGGGCTGAAGACCCCCGACACGACCACATACCGATGGTGTGGACGGGTGGTGCCGTGAAAGCCCCTCGCCGCATCAAGAGCATCTGCAACCAGACAGACCTTCCTGCCACGCTGCTGGGGCAGATGGGCATGAGCCATGCCGACTACCGCTATAGCCGCGACGTGATGAGCAGCAACTATACCCATAGGGTGGCAGTGCATACCTATAACAACGGTATTATCATGGTCGACAGCACGGGGCGGGCCATGTTCGACCTGACCTCCAACCGGATGATTCAGGGAGAAGGCCCCGATGCCGAGCGCCTCATTCATATCGGAAAGGCGGTACTGCAGTCGGCGGCGAAGGATTTGAAAATGAAGAACTAAGAAGATGAGAAAGATATTGGAGTCATACCTGTCGCCGTTAGTGGCAACGTTGGTCAACCTGTTGTTGGCCTACGTGGTCTATTTCGTGGCACGTATGGCCTACCTGCTCGACAACTGGAGCTACTTCTCAGACAGCCTGACGACAGAGGTGTTGCAGGGAGGACTGGTGTTCGACACGGCAGCCATCCTCGTCACCAACATCCCCTATATCGTGCTGATGCTGCTGCCCCTCCATTGGAAGGAAACGCAAATGTGGCACCAGCTCTGCCGCTGGGTCTTTGTCATTGTCAACGACCTGTCGTTGGTAGTCAACCTCTGCGACTCAGCCTACTTCCCCTACACCCTCAGACGCACCACTACCACCGTGTTCAGCGAGTTCCAGAACGAGGGCAACCTGGGCGGTGTATTCCTCACGGAAGCCCTCCATCACTGGTATTTCATCCTGCTGGCCGTTGTGGTGACCTTTGCCCTGTGGCGGCTCTACACCACGCCGCGCTTGGAGGCCCGCCGTCTGTCATGGTGGCGCTACGACCTTACAACGCTGCTTTCGCTGGCAGCACTTGCCCCGTTTGTGGTGGCAGGTATCCGTGGCGGTTTTGCTACGGCAGTGCGTCCCATCACCATCAGCAATGCCAATCAATATGTCGATCGTCCTACTGATGCGGCCTTGGTGCTCAACACGCCTTTCTCGCTTTATCGCACCATCGGCAAGGCGGTGTTTGTCGTGCCTGAATACTACGACAACCAGCAGGAGATGGAGGCCGTGTTCTCGCCCATCCATGTGCCGTCTGACACGTTGCCGATGACGAAGAAGAACGTCGTTGTCCTCATTGTCGAGAGCTTTGGCCGCGAGTATATCGGTGCACTGAACTGGAATTTGGAGAACGGCACCTATAAGGGCTACACCCCTCATGTGGACTCCCTCATCAGCCTGAGCACCACTTTCGAACGCTCTTTCTGCAATGGTCGCAAGAGCATCGACGGCATGCCCAGCATCCTCTCGTCGATACCCATGTTTGTGGAGCCTTTCTTCCTGACGCCTGCCTCGATGAATCAGGTGTCGGGCATTGCCTCGTTGTTGGGCTCGAAGGGTTATCAGACGGCCTTCTTCCATGGTGCCCAGCGTGGCTCCATGGGCTTTATGGCCTTTGCCCGCAAGACGGGGTTCCAGGAGTATTATGGTCGAGAGGACTACGATGCCGATGCCCGCTTCAATGGCGACGAAGATTTCGATGGCATGTGGGCCATCTGGGATGAACCTTTCCTGCAATACTACTGCACGAAGATGAACGAGATGCAGCAGCCCTTCATGACGGCTGTCTTCACTGCCTCGTCCCACCATCCCTACGTGGTGCCAGAAAAGTACAAGGATGTCTACCCTGAGGAAGGTATCATCATGCACAAGTGCATCCGCTATACCGATATGGCCATAGGCCGATTCTTCCAAGAAGCCAGCCGCCAGCCGTGGTTTCAGAATACCATCTTCGTCCTCACCAGTGACCATACGAACATGAGCGACCACGACTATTACCAGACTGACCTCGGCGGCTTCTGCTCACCAATCATTATCTATGAGCCTGGCAGCAGCCGTGAGCCTTCTGTCGAGCCAAAGATTGCCCAGCAGATTGACATTCTGCCCACCGTCATGGGCATGCTCCATTACCCTGACCCCTACTTCGGCTTCGGCATCGACTTGATGAATACCCCTGCCGACAGCACCTGGGCCGTGAACTACCTCAACGGCATCTACCAGTATGTGAAGCATGGACACCTGCTGCAGTTTGACGGACAGCATACCCGTGCCGTCTACAGCCTTACCGACTCAATGATGAAGCACAACCTCGCAGGCCATCTGCCGCAGCAGCCGCAGATGGAGCGCGAGCTCAAGGCTATCATCCAACAATATATGGAACGAATGACTCAAGACCGATTACAACCTCAATAAGCTATGACAAAAGAAAAGAAATACATCACTGGCGCATTCATCATCGGCATCCTATACCGACTGCTGATGGGACTGCAGGGCATCGACTCCATTGACATGGGGTTCTGTATGACCTTCTATCAGAACATCTTCAGCCATCCCGAGGCGATGACGTTCTATTTCAACTACTACCTGACGGGACTTATAGGCGGCGTGTGGCACCTGCTGTTCGGACAGTTCGGACTGTTAGGCTTCCGCGTGTTGGAGACCATGACCATGACGGCTGCCATCTGGTTGCTCTACCTCTCCTTTAAGCCGTGGTTCCACTCCACCCGTGTAGCGGCAGTGGCCATCTTTGTGAGCTTCCTCTTCCCATCGTTCGTGCTTACTTTCCACTACGACACCCTGTCGTTCCTGCTCATGTCGGCCTCTGTCTACGCCATGTCACGATGGCAGCAGTCTGAGCAACAACTCATGTGGCTCTGGGTGGCTGGCACGATGATTGGCATTGCCTTCTTTGCACGCATCGTCAACGGCTCTTTGGCAGCACTGGTGCTTATTCCCTTTATCTGTGGTTGCCTGCAGTCATGGAAACGGGGCCTAAGACTTGCCTCCTTCTATGGCGGCGGTATTCTCACAGGCTGCGTCGTCGTGTTGGCGCTCATGGTGGCTTTGGGTCACTGGACCTATTTCATGGCAGCCGTCAACGAGGCTTTCGGCACCTTCAACGGTAACGAGAGCTCCGCGCTCAGAGACGCCCTGCCAGTACAGAACTCCCACACTTCGTCCAACCTCTTCAGTGTCTATCTCAAGAGCTACGTCAACATCGGACTTCAGGTGCTGGCCTTGGCAGGCACAGCCCTCTTCTATGGCGACGCTGGTCACCTGCCAAACAAGCTGAAGATGCCTATCCGCCTCCTGCTGTTGGCTATTCTCTTTGTGCTGGTGTTCACCAGTCAGCCCTATCTCTCGGCCATCGCCATCTGCTCACTCCTGCTACTCATTTCAAGAGCCATCCAGCCCTTGGTGTCCTATGTCCTCATCTGTGCCTATCTCTTCCCCTTCGGCAGCGACATTGGCATTCCTGGCATCTTCCACTGGTGTGCCGGACTGCTCATCATGCCCACTGCCTGCTGCTATCGCAAACTTATCAGCAACTGGCAGAAGAACGTGGTATGTGCCCTCGCCGTTGTCATTGCCCTGCTCATGGTCTACAAGATGGTTGTAGCCGCCAATGGCGAGTCGGAGTCACGACTGGCCACCACCACTATTGCCTTGCCAGGCACCCTCAACGTGATGACAGACAGCGAACGTGCAGAACGCTATCGTAACGAGGTAAGTCGCATTCAGCAGTATGGGCAGGACAACCCCTGGCTGCTCATCGCCAACCAAGCCTCTGAACTCTACTATGCCACTGGCAAGCTGCCCTTCACTGGCAACACCCAGATGGGAACCTTCATGGGCGAGGAACTGATTGAGCGACTCGACCGCCAGCAGGCCGACTATGGCAAGTGTCCGCTCATCGTGTTTATCAAGCGGGGACACGATACTGACGACGTGCCCGACTTCCGTCGCGACCTCGAACCTTGGATGCAGAAATACCAATACCGTCCTGTCTATGAGGACGACGACCTGCAAATATTTACTCCTAACCCCCAAAAAGAATGAAAGCAGTCATCTTAGCAGGCGGTTTCGGCTCCCGCATCTCTGAGGAGTCCGCCTATAAACCCAAGCCCATGATCGAGATTGGCGGCATGCCCATTCTCTGGCACATCATGAAGGAATATGCCTATTTCGGCCATAACGAGTTTATCATCTGTGCCGGCTATAAACAGGAGTATATCAAGGAGTGGTTTGCCAACTACTTCATCCATCACTCCGATGTCAGCTTCGACTTCCGCAATGGACGCAATGAGATGACGGTTCACCAGAGTTCTCTTGAGCCTTGGAAGGTCACCATCGTCGATACAGGCTACAACACCATGACAGGTGGGCGTATCAAGCGCATACAGCCCTACGTTGAGGGCGAACCCTTCTTCATGACCTATGGCGACGGTGTCTGCGACGTTGACATCAACAAATTGCTCGACTTCCATCGCAGTCACGGCAAGATTGCCACCCTCACTGCTGTCAAGATAGCCCAGGACAAAGGTATCCTTAACATCGGAGGCGACAATGCCGTGAAGGCCTTCCGCGAGAAAAACCTTGCCGATGGCGCTCCCATCAATGCCGGCTACATGGTGCTGCAGCCCGAAATCTTCAACTATCTCGACGACGATACTACCGTCTTCGAGAAGCAGCCGCTTGAAACCTTAGCCCGCGAGGGACAGCTCATGTCCTACATCCATGAAGGTTTTTGGCAGTGTATGGACAATGTGCGCGAACGCGAGATGCTCGAAAAACTGCTGCGTGAAGGTCGGGCACCTTGGAAACGCTGGGAGCGCACCGTACCCATGAAATAATTGAAACAGAACAAAACAACTAAAGATATGAGTAAGAAAGAAGACCTGAAAAAGCAAATACTGGAACTCACCCGCGAATACTATAGAGAGGTCCACGCCCAGCAGCCACCTTTCGAGGCTGGCAAGACACGCGTCAACTACGGAGGCCGCTATTTCGATGACCAGGAAATGGTCAACCTCGTCGATGCCTCTCTCGACTTCTGGCTCACCGCCGGCCCCTGGGCCCACAAGTTTGAAACCCGACTGGCACAATGGCTGGGTGTCAAGTACTGCTCCCTGTGCAACTCAGGTTCCTCGGCCAACCTCCTTGCCTTCTCGGCACTCACCGCTCCTGAGCTTGGTGAACGGCAGATAAAGCGGGGCGACGAGGTCATTACCGTGGCAGCTGGATTCCCCACCACTGTGGCCTGCATCGTCCAGTATGGTGCCGTACCCGTCTTCGTCGACATGAACCTCAACGAAGGCAATATCGACGTTACCCAGCTGCAAAATGCCCTCTCGATTAAGACCAAATGCGTCATGATAGCCCACTCACTCGGCAACCCTTTCAACCTGCAAGTCGTTGTCGACTTCTGCCGCAAGCACCGCCTGTGGCTTGTCGAGGACAATTGCGACGCCCTCGGCTCCGAGTACTTCATCGACGGCGAGTGGCGCAAGACAGGCACCATTGGCGACATCGGCACCTCATCCTTCTATCCGCCTCACCACATGACTATGGGCGAGGGTGGGGCCGTCTACACCAACAACCCCGAACTCCACAAATACGTCAACTCCTACCGCGACTGGGGACGCGACTGTTGGTGCATAGGAGGTACCGACAATACCTGCGGCTGCCGCTTTACCGGACAGTTCGGACGTCTGCCTCAGGGCTATGACCACAAATACGTCTACAGCCACCTTGGCTATAACCTTAAGGCTACTGACCTTCAGGCCGCCATCGGCTGCGCACAGTTGGATAAACTCGACTATATCGTGCAGCGTCGTCGCGAGAACTTCCAAACCCTCTACGACGGACTTCGTGGCACCCCTGGACTATTGCTGCCCGAGCCACAGAAAAACTCCCGTCCCAGCTGGTTTGGTTTCTTCATCGTCGTCAAGCCCGATGCACCCTTCACCCGCAACGAGCTGACCTCCTACCTTGAAGACCACCGCATCCAGACGCGCAACCTCT
>Ga0265301_10005127_pt1 | contig 12965 bp, 13 predicted proteins | sample AusTroGonzalo_MG_2_FD_193488 | JGI IMG/M metagenome (GOLD analysis project Ga0265301, IMG submission 193488) | Bovine rumen microbial communities from tropical cattle in Woodstock, Queensland, Australia - Gonzalo_04 | ecosystem: Host-associated > Mammals > Digestive system > Stomach > Rumen ...
CCTCGTCGTTCATGCCCTTCGGGTCGGCGAAGCGCTGCGGATCGAAGTGCATGGAGTTCCACTTGCCGGAATCCCACCACTGCCAGTCCTGCACGATGATGTCGACCGGGATCTTGCGGGCGCGGAACTCGCGGAGGTTCGTGAGCAGGTCGTCCTGCGAGGTGAAGCGTTCGCGGCAGTGCCAGTAGCCGAACGCGTATTTCGGGAGCATCGGGGTTTTGCCGCAGAGTTCGCGGTAGGTCTTCATGACCTTGTCCGCGTCGCCGGAGATGTAGACATAGTCGAGCTCCTTCGCGTCGTCGGAACGGAACGTCGTGGAGCTGTCGCCCAGGATGGGCCGCATCTTGAGCATGGTGCGGTCGTTCGCCTCGTTCTGGACGGTCACGGTGTGCTTGCCTGCCGCGAGCTTGACCTTGAACCCGACGACCGGCGGCAGCCACATGTTGCGCTGTTCCACGATCTGTTTGCCGTCGATGCTGACCACATGGCGGCGCGCCATGGTCTGGCCGCAGTCGAGCTGGAACGCGTAATAGCCTTCGCGTTCGACCGTGAACTCGCCTGTGAGCGTGCTGTCGCGGCGGAATTCGCGGCGGCCGCCGACGGACGTGGTCACGTTGACCGTCTGCCCCTGGCCCTCGCCGACCTTCTTCAGTTCGATGGGCGTGTCGGCGGGGTTGAACAGCGTGCGGCTGTAGTTGTGCCACAGGATGCCGTACCCGGCGGTGGAGTAGACGAACGGCACGGACGCCTGCGTATTCACCTGGAGGAGCTGGCGGGGCTGCTGCGCGAGGTTCAGCACGCCGTCCTGGAACTGGCCGAGGCCGAACTGGAGTTCATGGCTGAGGGGTTTTCTGCGGACGAACGTGGAATTGGGGTCGAACGTGGTCTCGATGCAGTAGGAATCCGCCGGGGCGTCGTTCGAGAGCGATTTCGTGAACTTCCGCGCGCGAACGTTCTCGGTAAGACCGGAGGTCGGGGATTGGTTCCTGTCATGAAACATCAGCAGGTTCGCGCCTTTTTCGCTGTCGGCGGCCAGCTCCTCGTCGGTCGCGGGCAAGATACCGCTACTGCCGGGGGCATATTCGAGCTCGACGGTGAGGTCGCCGATCGTGCAGACGAATCCGTCGGCGGTTTCCCGAACTTTCGTGAACGCGCGCGGCTTGGCATTCGTGAGGATGAACTCCGGCTTCTTCGAAAACGCCTTGTTCGGTGTGGCACGCACGCGGACGGCATTGTCGGCGAGCGCCGTGAGCTCGAGCAGCGTGCCGTCCTTCATGCGGTAGGTGAACGATTCCGGGCTGAGCGGGTTCGTGTCGGGATCGGCGGCGGCCGCGGTCAGCGCGAACGCGGAGAGCGCCGCGGCGGCGGAGAATGCGCGCAGGAATGCTTTTCTGTGCGGGAAGAATGCCATGTTGAAATCTCCTCAAAAAACGGATTCTGGAGTGAATATTGCGTAAAAACGTGTCCGGTTTTCCGAACATGTTATAACATACGCGCTGTGAGGAGATTTTTCAACGGAAAAAAAGCCGCATCCGCCGGAAAATCAGGGAAAAATGACAGCCGAACGCGTTAATAACGCCGGAAATAACGCGGGAAATCGAGGCTCAGTCGGCGGAACTGCTGCCGCCGTCTTCCGGCGAAATGAGCTCGGGGAGTTTTTCCAGAATGACTTCGCGGCCCTGTTCGGTCGCGGCATCGACGCCCTTCTTGAAGATGTCCCTGGCGGTCTGGACGGCCTCCTGGCGGGCGCATTCCTTCGCGAGGAGCATTTCCTGTCTGCCGAGCGTAAAGCAGTCGGAAATGCGGATAAGCGTGTAGCTGAGGAGCTTGTCGAATACGACGGCCTCCTTCGCGGCGGAAATGTCGCCGGACTTGATGCCTTCGATGGCGTCGGAGACCTTGTCCTTCACCTCGGCGGCGGAGAGGTTCGATTCGGACGAGGCGGCAAGCGCAGTCGCTTCCTGCGCGTGCAGCATGGCATTGCAGAAGAAGCATAGGAGCGCGACCAAAACAAAGATCGCGCCCGCGATGGTGAAACGTCTTGCCGTGGCTGTCATGATGTCAATCCCCTCCCATAAAGCGCATCAGAGGTGGGTCGTCAGAGGCGGCTTCTGCTGATCGTCGGTCTTGTGGTTCGGCGGCGGGGCGAACTGGACACCGCACTCGAAGATGCGCTCGGAAATGCGGCTCGGAAGGCCGCGCTTGGCGAAGTCGTTGGCGACTTTGATGGCGTTGCGGACGGCCTTCGGCGTAGAAGCGCCGTGACCGATGATGCAGACGCCGTTGAGGCCGAGGAGCGGCGCGCCGCCGTACTCCTCGAAATTGCTGATGGCCTTCACGTCGGCGAAAGCCTGCTGGGCGAGCAGAGCACCGGTCTTCCGGATGGCGTTCTTCATGATGCTTTCCTTCAGCCATTGCCGGATGGCGGAGGCGATGCTTTCGGCGGTCTTCAGGACCAGGTTGCCGGAGAAGCCGTCGCAGACGACCACGTCGGCGCTGTGGAAGAACATGTCGTGCCCCTCGACGTTGCCCACGAAGTTGATGGGCATGTTCGAGAGGATCTTGAACGCTTCCTTGGTGAGCTCGTTGCCCTTGATGTCCTCGCCGCCGACGGAGATGAGGCCGATGCGCGGCTTTTCGATGTTGAGGAACATCTGGGCGTAGACTTCGCCGAAGATGGCGAACTGCGCCAGATTCAGCGGCGTGCAGTCGGTGTTCGCGCCGGCGTCGACCAGGATGAACCTGCCGCCGACGGCGGGCATGAACGTGGCGATTGCGGGACGGTCGACGCCCTTCAGAATGCGCATCCTGACCTTGGACGCCGCCACTGCCGCGCCGGTGTGACCGGCGGAGATGACGGCGTCGGCCTTGCCTTCGGCGGCAAGCGTGGCGCAGACCGTGATGGAGGAGTGTTTCTTGCCTCGGATCGAGGTGGTGGAGGGTTCGCCCATTTCGACGACTTCCTCGGCGTGCACGAGCTGGAGATGCGGGCCTTCCTTCAGATGTTCTTTCTGGAGGTAGTACGCGAGCTTGTCCAGGTGGCCGACGAGCAGGATGTCGACGTCCGGGATGACCTTCAGGGCATCGGCGACGGCTTCGACCACAACGGCGGGCGCGTAGTCGCCGCCCATTGCATCAACCGCGATCCTCATGGAAACGACTCCGGTTGGATTTGAGGGGAAAGATTACTCGGCGACGGTCAGGACCTGACGGCCTTTGTACATGCCGCAGCTGGTGCACACGGAGTGCGGGGCGACGGGCTTGCCGCATTCCTTGCAGAACGAGGCCTGGACGCCTTCGTAACGGTTCGCGGCCTGGCGCTGGCGACGTTTCATCTTCGAGACTTTGCGTTTCGGGACTGCCATGATAAGACTCCTTGTTTGGAAGTTATGATTAAGTTATTGGGCAACATCTTGAATCAAATAATATAGCATGAAAACGGAAATATGCAAATCCAAACCGCGCTTTTGTGACGGAAAACCCGTAATATTTCTCTGTTTCCCCGTGCCGGAACGACAGCCCGGCACGCAAGCTTCGCCTGCACTGTAGTAGTGCGCGGCTTTGCTCGCGCACGATAAAGACATTCTCATGGCTGGATTCAGCTTGCAGCCGCAGCAGCGCGCATGACCTCGACCGGAGCCTCGCGTCCGGTCCAGATGCGGAACGATTCCGCGCCCTGATGCACGAGCATGGGGAGTCCGCCGGAAACGCGGAGCCCGCGTTCGCGGCATCGGACCAGGATCTCCGTCTCGCGGTAAATCGTATCGAACAGGCAGGCGGAGGCGGGTATCAGAGCGGGATCGACCGGTGAACCGTCGCCGTCCTTCAGGCCGAGGCTGGTGCACTGGATGACCAGATTTGCGCCGCAGAACGCCTTTTCGACGGATGGGATGTCGTCGAGCGCGGCGAATCCGCAGTCGAGCGCGGGGGCGTGCTTCAGAATTTCGTCCGTGAGCAGCGCGGCTTTTTCCGCCGTGCGGTTCAGAATGCGGATGCGGGCGCAGCCTGCGTCGGCGAGGTGGAAGACGAGCGCGCGGACCACACCGCCGCAGCCGAGGATGCAGATATTCGCACCCTTCAGCGGGAGCCCGAAGACTTCCTGCACGGCGCGTTCCAGCCCGACGCCGTCGGTCGTGTCGCCGAAGAGTCTGCCGTCGCGGACAGAGACCGTATTCACACTTCCGGCGAGCGCGGCGCGCGGCGTGACACCGTCGAGGAACGGGATCACAGCGTTCTTGTGCGGGACGGTGACGTTGAATCCGTTCAGCGTCGTCCGGGCGCGCTGGAGGAAGCCCGGCAGACCTTCGCGCGTGACGTGGATCGCTGTGTAGTCGGCGTCGATCCCGAGCGCGCGGAATGCGGCGTTGTGCATGAGCGGGGAGCGGGAATGGGCGATGGGATCGCCGATGACGGCGAAATGAAGCGTGGAGCCGTTTGGCATGGATGGGGACCTCGCGATGGTTTGCGCGGTTCGGGCGCGGGTTGCCGTTTGTTTCAGGCGGGGCGGGGGCGGTCAGTTGCGGAACATGTCGCCGTAGGGATTGGTCTCCCAGGAGGTGGGCGAGTTGAAGGGCCGGGGATTGCGGCCGGAACGTTCCTGCGGAGTGGAACAAGCGGCGACGCTCAGGAGGAGCGCCGCCGCGAGGATGGCGGGGATGAGGAAACGGGGGTTCATGGTCAGAACATCATGAACTCGCGCATTTCCATGACCTGCATGACGATCGTGGCGATCAGGAAGAGGAGGGTGACCACCGCAACCGCAAGGAAGAACTTGGATCTGAACATGTGAGCGCCTTTCCTGTGAGATGATGGTTATTCTTCGTCGCCGAAATCGTCGCCGAAGTCGAAGCTGTCGCCTTCGTCTTCCTCGTTCAGGAAGTCGTCATCGTCGCCGATGCCGGAGTCGTCGCTTTCGTCTTCGCCGGTCATGATCTCATTGAAGTCGTGCAGGGACTGTTCACGTTCGGCTGCCGCGCGCTCTTCGGCTTTCTTGCGCATGGCTTCTTCGTGAGCGGCCTTCATGGTGGCGATATCGGACTGCGAGAAGTAGACCACGTCGCCGACGTCCGGATATTCGAAGGAGCCGGCCGGGGAGGCGAGGATGGTGGCAATGGCGGCCTTCGCGCGGAGACGGATGACCTGGGCCTTGCAGACGTACTTGGCGGTCTCGGGGTCGAGGCTGGTCGCGATGGTGAGGAGCGCGCCCTGCGGAACCGATGCGCGGATGTGTTCGCCGGAGGAGCGGATGACTTCGCTTTCGGAACCGATGTCAACCGTGACGTAGCCGAGCTGCTTGTTCACGTAGACGACTTTTCCGATGAGGTCCTTCATGACGTCGTAATTGATGGCAATGGCTTCTTCGCCGTCGCCGAAACCGGTGGGGTCGATGATCTTTCTGAGGCGGATGACTTCCTTTTCAGCCTCGATGCGCTTGCGCTCGGCCTCTTCCGCGACTTTTCTGTAGGTGGAGGTGTCCTCTTCGGCGTCGCCGAGTCTGGCTTCCGCGCGGACCACGCGTTCGCGGAGTTCCTCGTTCTGCTTCTTGGTCTCCTGATAGTCCCTGACGTATTCCTCGACCGTGGTCATGTTCTCTTTGAGGAGGCGCTTGTATTCCTGGGAGCTCAGGTCGGGGGTCCGGGAGTCGGGGGAGATGTGACGGGAGACGGTGACGATGTGGGTCCTGAACTCATTCATGCGTTCGACCGTGTCGTTCGTCTTGTCGCGGAGTTTCGTCAGCGAGGCATCGAGCTTGGAGTTGTCCTCCGAGAAGGGGGCGGTCGCCGAGAGGATGACGCTGTCTCTGTTCATGAAATCGGAGACGTGCTTGTCGCGGGCGTAGAAATACTCCATGCGTCCGACAATGTTGGTCTTGATGTTCTCAAGGGTCTCGTCGTATCCTCTGTACTTGGTGACCTCGCCGATTTCGAGGATGAACGGCTCGTCGCCCACATCGTAGAACGCCTTTTCGAGGACGGTATTGGTCACGTCGGTGAGGTTTTCGGCGATGGCGTTGCGCTGCTTGACGATCTTGTCGACCGCGGCTTCCAGCTTGATCATGGCCTCCTTGACTTCGGCCGGCGTCTTGTTGATCTTGAGGTCGTCGGAGGGGATCGTCGCCGCGGAATCAATCTGCCGGGAGACTTTCTCCACGGTCGCGGCGATGTCCGCCCGCGACTGCGTGATCTGCTCGCGTTTCTGGAAAAGAAGTACGCCGAAGACGACCACGACGATCGCAAAGACGAAAATAAAGATATTGATGACCTTGCTGGCTTTGCTCATTGCCGGAACTCCTGTAAGTGCGTGAAATTTTATTGATACTATATGTACACTACATCCTGTTTGCGCGAATGTCAAATCTGAACCGGCAAAAAAACAGGTCTTTTTTTAGAAAAAAACGCGATTTCCTAAAGAAACGGGTAAAAAAATGGAAGAAACCGCGGAAAAACCGAAAAAGCGGGACGGCGTGTCGTCCGCCCCGTTCATGCAGCGTACAGTCCGCGCTGCGCCCCTCTGGACGTCCGGACCGGAGTCCCGGGGGCGGAGGGGATGCGCGGGCGGGGCGTCACTCCATTCCGTATGCGGCCGCGGCGTCGTAGTTGTAGCTGGCGCTGAGGGAGAGGAGGGTCTTGGTATGGGTGATGCCGGGGATCTGGTTGCACATCTTGTCGGCGATGATGGAGGAGAGCTGTTGCTGGTCCTTCACGCGGGCGATGGCGGCGAGGTCGTATTCGCCAACGACGGCATGTACTTCGACGATGCCGTCGACTGCGAGAATCTCTTTCGTTACGGCCGCGAGGCTCTGACGCTCGACATTGATCAGGATGATGGCAGTGATCATGGTTCAGGATTCCTTTCCTGTTTTCGGTTTATTGATGATGATTTGCTGTTTGTTGAAGAAAGGGGCGCGGGATGATGCGCCGGAAATCTTACACCCGCTAAAATAGCCCATACTTCGGGAAATGCAAGCCGGAAAGCACGAAAAATGCGTTTTTTTTCCGGGAAAGATTGCATTTTCCATCAAAACGGGGCATATTATGTATGCCGGGGCGGTGCGGACCGCTTCCGGGATCGTCAACGGAAATGGACCGGACGGACAGGAATTGTCCGGTTTCGCGGCAACACAGGAGTCGGAATCATGGAAATCACGGCGGGAAGCGCGCTTGGACTGAAACTGGGCGATCTGCCAGAAGGGAACGGCGTGCGGCCGACGTCGGTGCGAGCCCGGCGGGCGTTTTTCGACAGCATCGGCTCCGTCGCGGGCAAAACGTTCGCCGATCTGTTCGCCGGGTCCGGCTGCATGGGGCTGGAGGCCGCCAGCCGCGGAGCCGCCGCCGTGGTCTTCGCCGAGGAGTCGCCGGAGGCTCTGGAGCTCATCCGGCGCAACATCGCCCGGTTCGAACACACGAAATCGCCGGCGAAATTCCAGGTCGTGCCCGGGACGCTGCCGCTGTCGCTGAAAGTGCGCATCGTGCCGCCGTCGCCTGACATCGTGTTCGCCGATCCGCCCTACGCCAAATCCATGGACATGCTGGCGGCGCTGACCTCGGACGACGCGTTCAACGAATGGACGCGCGGCGCGGTCTTCTACTGGGAGCTGCCCGATTTCCAATGCGCACTGCGACCGCCATCCGGCCCGTGGCGGCTGACCGGGATTCGTCAGCTCGGGGCCGCGAGCTTCCTCCAGATGGAACGTACGGACAAGGCGGGGAAATAAAGAGTACGCTGTGCCGGCGCGAAGCCCGGCACTATTTCAGCACACGCAGTGTGTGCTTGAGCGCAGCCAAGCACTACCGCTGTGGAGGCTCTGCCTCCTCTCTGTAAACACGGTCGTAGCGCGGCGACATGACCAGATAGCACGTTTTCCCGCTCAGCAGCGAGGCGGGGACCCGCCACGGGAATCCGCAGTCGTACTGATCCGCCACGAGCTTGCCGCCGGCGTAAATCTGGGCCACGTCGTATTTTTGATTGATTTCGACGAAGCCGGTGGTTCCGGTCACTTCCAGTTTTTTCCAGATCAGCGGACGCACCCCGCCCAGCTTGAGTTCGGCGGCGAACATTTCCGGGAGTTCGAACGGCGCGGCGTCGAGGTCGGTGATCTTCAGCTCGGGGAGGATCGAACGGGACCCCGCCCGCATGGCCGTGAATTTTGTGCCGTCCCACTTCCGGACGTCGTACGCACCGGGCTGGACCGGACGCACGGCCGCGGGTTCGCCTTCCACGAGGATGAGGTCGCAGTCCCGCGAGAAATACAGGTCGCCGCCGAGCCGCCGGAGTCCGAGCGCGTCGGCCCACGGGAGCGTGTAGATGCGGGCCTTCCCGTGATTGAAAATCGGGCCGGCCTCCCGCGTGCCGTCCGCGAACTTGTATTCGGTCATGACGCCCGGGATGGCCGCGAAGAAGAACGTGTCGCCCATGCGGCAGACGGGCTGCGCCGTGGCGTATTCCAGCATCTCGCCGTTGAGGTCCATGTTGAACGGCAGGAAGAACGCGATGTCGCCGGCGACGTCGATGGCCGGGAACACGACCGAACCCGTGTCGAACACGACGTTTTCGAGGTCGGCCAGCTTTGCGCGGCGCTGGTAGTGATTCACGAACACGAAGCCGGATTTTCCGTCGGTGCGGAGCCCCGCGCGGATGGTCGTCGTGTCGTCGCGCTTCACGGGAATCGTGGAGTCGAACGCGGGCATCGGGGCGAGCCTGTCGCCGAAGTCCTGCAGGAAGAGGTGCATCAGGTTCAGAAGCCGGTAGGAGGGGCGGATTTCGCCGTATTCGGAGACGGGCGCCTGGAAGTCGTAGGACAGCATCGGGACGTCGTTCGGGTAGCCGGACGCCTTCGATTCCTGGAATGTCGAGAGCTTTCCGACCGGGTTCGTGCCGCCGTGGTACATGTAGTAGCCGGGCAGATTGCAGCCGCTTCCGACCTTGACGAGCGCGGGCGAATAGACGTCGTACGGTCGGATGATGTAGCGGCGGTGATGTGTGCTTTCGAGGCCGCCGCCGATTTCGCAGGTCGCGAAGGGGTAACGTTCGTAGGGCAGACGCCAGCCGTCGCGGCCCGTGCGCTGAATGGGCATCAGGTCCGCGCCGATCGCGGTGTCGTTCCGCATCTGGTTGAAGAAGAAGTGAGGCGACGGCGGAAGCGGCCGCGTGCCGCCGTTCCACGGGGCGTCGCAGTAGCAGCCGAACACGGGGATCATGCCCGTGAGCGGGATGCGCGCACCCTCGGCGGCGTTCCATCCGGTTGCGGTGAAGAGCGGCGGGTTCATGCCGCATTCGATGGCGATCTGCCGGAGCGTTTCGAGGTGGGCGGCGTTGCCGGTGAGCTCGTTTTCGAGCTGAAGCCCGATGATGGGCCCGCCGTCGGCGTAGAAGAGCCCCTGCAGCTCCTTCGCGATGGCGCCGAACCAGCGGCGGACCTCGGCGAGGTAGCCGTCGTTGTTCGTGCGGGTGCGGAACGGCTTTTTCAGCATCCAGTCGGGGAAGCCGCCGTTGCGGCATTCGCCGTGCGCCCACGGGCCGGGCCGCACGAAGACTTCGAGGCCCTGTTTCTGCGCCTCCAGCACGAAATCGCGGATGGAGAGGTTGCCGGTGAAGTCGAGATTGCCCTCGGTTTCCTCGTGGTGAATCCAGAAAAGATAGGTGGAGACGACCGTGACGCCGCCCGCCTTCATTTTCGCGAGCTCGGCGGCCCACTGGTCGCGGGGGACGCGCGAGAAATGCAGTTCGCCCATGACCGGAATCCACGGCTTGCCGTCGCGGATGAAATACAGGCTGTTCACGCCGATGGAACCGCCGTTCGGATTCGTGCCGCCGAGGCCGAGGTGGTCCGTAAGGATTTCCGGCTTGGCGTAGGGCTGGAATGTGCAGCGGATCGTGGCGGGGGCGTCGGCGGGTTTGTCGGCCTTGAGCGTGCCGGACTGTGCGGCGGCGAAGATTGCGGCGGTCATGAGGAGGGCTCCTGTGAGTTGCTTTTTCATGCGGCGGTCTCCTGAATTTGAAAAATGATGAATGCGTCGTAACGGCATAATATAACGCGGAAACGGGCGCATGGCAAGTTCTTGCCGCGATTTCTTTTGCGAAAAATCGGGAGGATTGCCGGTTAGAAATGCTCGACGGGGCATTCCGGGATGGATTCGAGGAAGGAGCGGCCGTAGCTGCGCGTCATGATGCGCGGGTCCAGCACCACGATGATGCCGGTATCGGTCTTGCTTCGGATGAGGCGACCGATGCCCTGGCGGAACTTCAGCACGGCGTCGGGGATGGAGTAGTCTCCGAACGGGTTGCCGCCGAGCTTCTGGATGCGTTCGCAGCGGGCCTGGATGAGGGGATGCGAGGGGACGGCGAACGGAAGCTTGGTGATGATGACGTTGCTGAGTGCGTCGCCGGGGACGTCGACTCCGGTCCAGAAGCTGGTCGCGCCGAAGATGACCGACGATTTGACCTTTTTGAACTCGGAGATCATGGCGGAGCGGGAGAGCGATTCGCCGTGGACCAGCAGGTTGATGCCTTTGGCGAGGAAGCCGTGGGAGAGGCGGTCCGAACAGAATTTGAGCATGTTGTAGCTGGTGAAGAGCACGAACGCGCTGCCGTTGGTCTTCTCCACGAACATTTTGATCTTCTCCGCCGCCGCGTCGTTGTAGCCGCGTTCGTTCGGCTGCGGCATGTCCTTCGTGATGTACAGCTTCACCTGCCTGCTGTAGTCGAACGGCGAGTCGAGGATGAGTCCTTCGCCGCCCCGGAACCCGACGCGACGGGCGTAGTAGGTGAGGGAGCCTTTCACGGCGAGCGTGGCGCTCGTGAGGATGACGGGCTTGCCGGAGTCGAAGAGCAGGTCGCGGAGGAGGTCCGCCACGTTGAGCGGGGCCGAGGCGAGTTCGGTCTGGCGCGAGCGGGCGTAGCCGGACTTGTGACCTTCGATCCAGTAGACCTGATCGGGCAGGGACATGTTCAGAAACGCGTTGAGCTCCTCGCGGAAATCTGCGCAGTGTTCGAGCTGGTTTTCCAGTTCGAGGCGGAATCCGGCGTCGTCCTGATTGTCGGCGTAGGTCCGGGTGATGGTCTCGACGTCGAGGACCTGATCGGAGATGAGGTCGACGAAGCGGCCCGGCTGCATGATGCGGAAGGTCTGCTCCGGCGCTCTGTCGAGCGTGTCGTCGAACTGCGCGAAGAAGTCGGTCAGCGCCTCGTGGGCGTTCGCGATGCTGTTGCGGACCTGGATGGAATCCTCGCCGGGCTTCATCAGGAGGCCGCGGCCGCTGATCGGGTTGAACAGGCGGTTCAGGGTGCCGCGCACGGCGGACGAGTGGATGTGGATGCCAAGGTGGTTCGCGGCGTTGTCTTCCAGCGTGTGGGCCTCGTCGAACACGACGGCGCAGTGTTCGGGCAGGGGGCAGTTGTCCTGCTGCTCGATGCGGCTGATCTTCAGGTTGGTGAAGAAGAGCGCGTGGTTGGTGATGAGCAGGTCGGCCTTGTCCCACGAATGCCGGGCGCGCCAGTAGAAGCACGAATGGAAGTTCTGACACTTGGGGCCGAGGCAGGTGCCGGTCTCGCAGCAGACGCTGGTCCACAGGTGGGGATTGATGCGGAACGGGACGTCGGAGACCGAGCCGTCGTGCGTGGTGCGGGCCCAGTCCATGAGGCTCTGAAGCTCGTTGACCGGGGCGTCGGCGGGAAGGATTTCGTTGCGGTGGCTGCCGGCGGCGAGGGCAAGACGGCGTTTGCAGAGGTAGTTGCCGCGGCCCTTCGCGACGGCGAAGGTGAAGTCGACGTCGAGGAGGTTCTGCAGGAGCGGCAGGTCCTTCTTCGCGAGCTGTTCCTGCAGGTTGATCGTCTCGGTCGTGATGAGCACGCACTGGTGCATGGCCTTCGCGTGGTAGATCGCCGGGACGAGGTAGGCGAAGCTCTTGCCGACTCCGGTCGGAGCCTCGACCAGCAGGTTGCGCCCGTCCTGAAACGCCTCGGCGACGGCGCATGCCATCTCCGCCTGCTGTTCGCGGCGTTCGTAGGGGCGCCCGCCGAACTGTTCCGCCTTCTTCAGCGGGGTGTCCTCGGAGAAGAAGGCGGCGGTGTGCGGGAGCGCATCCGAAAGGGCAACCCCTTTCAGCTCATGGTCGACGACCGGTAAGATCACGGTGGATTATTGCGTGATGTTATTTCGATTTTTCGGGTTCTTCGGTGCTGAGCTTGCAGATGGAGCAGTGGCGGCAGTCGAACTCGGCGGGCGGCTCGTAGCGGATGCCGGCCTTTTTCGCCTTGTGCATGTTCAGGAGGTTCATGCCGGCGAGGATGAGGCCGAGGAGGATGAATCCGCCGGGGGCCTGACCCATGACCGCGAATCCGTTGTCCCAGCACTGCATGCCGATGCCGAACAGCGTGCCGGCGGCGAGGAACTCGCGGATGCAGCCGAGGCAGACGAGCACGAACGTGAAGCCGAGGCCCATGCCGAGTCCGTCCGCGGCGGACGCCAGCAGGCCGTTCTTCGACGCGAAGGCTTCCGCGCGGCCGAGTACGATGCAGTTCACCACGATCAGCGGCAGGAAGATGCCGAGCGTCTGATATGCGTCGGGCGCGTACGCCTGCATGAGCAGCTTCACCACGGTCACGAACGTGGCGATGACCACGATGTAGCACGGGATGCGGATTTTGCCCGGGACGAGCTTGCGGATGAGCGAGATCACGAGGTTGCTGCCGATCAGCACGAACGTGGTGGCGAGGCCCATGGCGAGGCCCTTCACCGCGTCGGAGGACGTGGCAAGCGTGGGGCACATGCCCAGAACGAGCACGAGGACCGGGTTTTCTTTCCAGAAACCTTTCGTAAATTCCTTGAAGACACTCATGTCAGTTTTCCTCCTTGTTTTCAGCCTGTGCAGCGGGCTTCGCGAGGTAATCGCGGACGGCGGTCGCGGCGGCCCAGACCAGATCGCAGACGGCGTTCGAGGAGTAGGTCGCGCCGGAAACGAAGTGGA
>Ga0265301_10005129_pt1 | contig 12965 bp, 14 predicted proteins | sample AusTroGonzalo_MG_2_FD_193488 | JGI IMG/M metagenome (GOLD analysis project Ga0265301, IMG submission 193488) | Bovine rumen microbial communities from tropical cattle in Woodstock, Queensland, Australia - Gonzalo_04 | ecosystem: Host-associated > Mammals > Digestive system > Stomach > Rumen ...
GGGCGTTACACTGTTGGTGTTAATCCATCAAACAGAAATCAATTTATTGTGACAATTGATGGGTTGTCGGCATCGGAATGCAAGGCGTTGGTGACCAAGGCATGGACGGATTCTGTGGATGGCGCAAATGGTAATTGCGTCAGTATGGGCAAAGATAATTCTGTGTCCATTGTGTATGGAGAATAATTATTGGCAGATGTTATAACGGTTTCTTTGGTCGAAGATGGAACAAAGTTGATGCGCTGGTTTTTGCGAAAGTTCCCGGCGATGCCAAACCGTGATTTTTTCAAGCTTTGTCGTGGTGGACAAATTCGTGTGAATTCTGCGCGGGTGGATTCTAATCGTGTGTTGCGTGCGGGGGATGCGGTGCGTATTCCGCCAACAATTGCGATGTATGCTAAACGTGAAAATGTGAAAAAAACAGAAAGCGGTAATGCGTTTTCTATGTCTGACCTGGAGGCGTTGCGAAAAACAATTATTTATAACGATGATGATTTGGTCGTGTTTAACAAGCCGGCCGGTTTGGCGGTTCAAGGGGGCACGGGTATTCGCAAATCTATTGATAAAATGGCGACGGCTTTATTCCCATATGATAAAATTTCGTTGGTTCATCGGTTGGACAGGGATACCAGTGGTTTGTTGGTTGTTGCAAAAAATCAAAAGGCGGCGCAAAGTTTGGCAAATGCGTTTCAATCGAAAACTGCGCATAAAGAATATTTAGCTTTGTTGAACGGAACGGTTTCGCCAAAGCAGGGCGTAATTGATAATTACATGATAAAGGGCCAGGTGTTTGATAGTCCGGATCGTATCAATGGGGGTGTGGGTCAACGGCCACAACGTGCAATTACAGAATATAAAGTTTTATCGGATGCGGGCTATGTTTCGTGGGTGTTGTTTTCGCCACGAACCGGGCGCACGCATCAATTAAGGATTCACAGTGCACTCAGTTTAAATGCGCCGATTGTTGGTGATGATTTGTATGGCACAGATAAAAAAGTGGATTCTGGGTTGTCAACGATACTTGCAACAAATAAGTTGTTTTTGTTCGCGTATAAGATAACATTTCATCATCCGCGGACGAATAAATTAATAACATTGCGTGCAGATGTTCCTGAATTTATGAAATCTGTAATGCGGTTTTTGGAATTTCAATTGCCGGAATAAAAATGACAAGACGTAGAAGAATAAAATTTTGGTTGCGATTGATAAGCCTGTTTTTCTTAGGTTTGGGTGCGGCCATTATTATCGCGTTGTCCCAGGTAAATTTGGAAACTTTGCGTGGACATGTTTTGGGCGTGTTAAGAAATGCCACAGGATATCCGGTACAAATTGATGGGGTGGTGTCTTGGAAATTTTCATTAAGGCCACGTATAGAATTAAACCAGGTTCGTATTCCAAATGCAGATTGGGCAAAAGAAAAATATGGATTTGCGTCTGAACGTATGGATGTGACATTGGATTTGATTTCTTTGTTGCGCAGTCGTCCGACGATTCACAGTGTGAAATTATATGATACTGCAATCAGAATCGAAAAAAATGCAAAGGGCGAATCGTCTTTGCAACCAATTGAAAAAGAAGTTGATGCAGAAAAAACAAAAGACGATAAAATTTCACGTTTCCCAATCCAAGATAGCCCATTTGGAAAAATTGAATTTGCTAATCTGTTGTTTAATAACGGGGAATATAAATTTTTTATGCGTGGTATTCAATTGCGATATGTGCATGCCGCAAACCAACGCGAATATCATGGTTGGATAAAGCCGCGTGATGATGTTTATCCGTTTATTGTGTCGTTTGATGAATATAATGAGACAAGAAAAATTTATCCTGTGAAATTGGCTTTGTCTACGGGTGGAAATGCTTTGATTGCGGATGTTGCGTTAGAGTTGAAAACCAAAATTCCAATTGATTTTGTCGTAAAGGGAGACATTGTTGATGTGCGTGCAGTGCGTGATATTTTTGATATTGATTTGACAAGTTTGCCAAAAATTTCTGTGGATATATCAGGTGGTTTGGTTGATGAAAATACATTGGTTATACGAAAATCGTCCATATCAATGCGTGGAACAGAATTGAATGTTTCTGGGACTTATGATTGGGGTAAAAATATTCCGGTGGTAAAATTAAACGTGTCGTCAAGGAATCTAAATTTAGTCAAATTGGTACCTGAAATGTATTCTGGGTGGGTGCGTCCAAATCGTGAATTAAATGTTTTTCAAGATATGAATTTACATGGCGCAGATATTCGTAAATTTGATTTAGATGTAAATGTGAATTTGAAACATTTTATTGTCTATCGCGATATGGATTTGGTGGATACCAATATAAAGTTGATATATAAAAATAAAAAGGGTCGTGTGGATGCCGATGTTGGTATCGCCAGTGGTGTTATGCGTGTTGGTGGTGATTTTATTATCGATGAAACGGGGCATATTTATATTAAAGCTGGCGTAAAAGCAAATGATTTTATGATTGGTAAATTGATGCAAGAAATCAGAATCCGTGATTTCATTGTTGGATTGCCGTTGAATATAGATGCGTATTTCGAAGCAAATGGAAAAACGATGTCTGAATGGATGCAAACTATTACGGGACCGGTTGTTGCGTATTCTGTGGGTGATGGTTATGCGTATCCGCAATTGGTTGAAAATATTTATGGTGCGGACGTGTTGACTACTTTGCGTCATGATATCCAAGATTTATTCAACGAAGATAAAAAGCATGACAAGGCGCGTATTTCATGTGTGGTTGCCAATCTGAAAGTGCGTGATGGTGTTATTGAAACGGCCAATGGTGTTGCAATTGAAACTAATTCTATTAATGCGCGTTTGGCGGGCGATCTGAATTTGGGTAACGAGACGATTGATTTGGCTTTGACAACGGTGCCGGTGCGTGGGTTAAAATTGTCTTTGACGGGTAATGTGGTGAATACGGTTGAAATAGTCGGTAATTTGGCAGAACCAGATATCCAAATAAATGGTGCGGCATTGACGGGCAAGGTTGTGTCGGCCACAGGTATTGGTTTATTGTTGATGCCATTGACCGGTGGAGTCAGTTTCGTTGCAGGATTATTTGCGGGTGGTTTGTTGGAAAATTGGTTGGCGGATAGTGAACCTTGCAAAACTGCATTGAAAGATGGTGCGCCACGTATAGATGGTGACCCTGCATGGATGAATGTGCCGGTGGCAGATTTGGCAACCAGAATTATAGAAAATAAATAGAGGTAAAAAAATGATTCATGTTTCTGAAGTTATTCAATTAGGAATAATTATTGTGTTGGTTTGGTATTTTTATAAAAGGTTGATACAAAATACGGCATCTGAAAAATTGGTGCGCGGTATTTTAGGTTTGGTGTTGTTGTGGGTGTTCAGTTTTGTTTGTACGATGTTGCATTTTAATTTGTTGGGTGGATTTATGCATTGGGTTGCATTGTTTTTATCAATCAGTTTGATTGTTGTTTTTCAACCTGAATTGCGTAAATTTATTGCGTTGATGGGTAATATCCAAGGTTGGCGTAAATTATTTGCAGGTCGTGATGGTGGTATGCGGACGCGTGATACATCGTCATTAGATGCAATTGTCAGTGCGGTTGAATATATGTCCGGAAAGCATACAGGTGCGTTGATTGTATTCCCGTCGACATTGGATGAATCTGTTATTGAACGCAAAGGCGTTGCGGTGGATGCAAAAATTACCAGTGAATTATTATTGACGATATTTTTTAACAAAACGCCGTTGCATGATGGTGCGGTTATTGTAGAAAATAATCGTATCGCGTATGCGGGGGCGATATTACCTTTGTCACAAAATAATCTGAATTGGAAATATGGAACGCGGCATCGTGCGGCATTGGGTTTAAGCGAGGTGTCGTCCGCCACGGTTTTGGTTGTGTCCGAAGAAAGCGGGGATATATCCATTGCCGAAAAAGGAAAAATAACTAAATATGATGATGTGAAAAAATTGCGTGCAAAGTTAGAGAAAATTATGAAATTGTAATGTTTGTCAATATTCAAGTCGCCGCCAATGTCGTGTTGGCGGTGTTTTTGTTTTGTGGACTTTTGCTCTTGCGCCGAATCGGTGTTTTTTGGTAGAATGCTTTTCAGAATGTAGGAAGAACACGATAAGAAAAGATAAGTTAGGAGTTTTATTATGGAATTTTCTGTTTTTCGTCAGGTTTTAATCCGTGCGTTGGGGCATATGCAATCTATTGTTGAAAAACGTGCGACTTTGCCGATTTTGATGAATGTAAAGTTAGAGGTTGCAGATGATTTGGTGTTGTCCGCGACTAACGTTGATTTGGAATTGGTTGAACATGTGGCGGCGGATATTACTTTGGGTGGTAAAACGACTGTGCCGGTCCAGATGTTGTATGATATTGTTCGCAAATTGCCTGATGATGCGGAAATTTCTTTCAAACAGGTTGGTGATCAGTTGGTCGTGTCCAGTGGTCGTGCGGTTTTCCATTTGCCCAGTTTGCCTGCGGAAAATTTCCCGGCTATGGCGGGCAGTAATTTGACCACAAAATTCCAAATGACCACGGGTGATTTGGCGCACTTGATTAATCAAACTAAATTTGCAATTCCAACAGATGATGTACGGTATCATTTGGGCGGAATTTATTTCCATATCGCCGAAGAAGGCAAAAATAAAATGTTGACGGCGGTTGCAACCGATGCGCAACGTTTGGCGCTGTGTTCTATGGTTGCCCCGGCGGACAGTGTTGAAATGCCGTCTGTGATTTTGCCACGTCGTGTGATTGGTGAATTGTCAAAATTGTTAGAAGATGCCAATGTCGATGATGTGTTGATTGAATTGTCAGATACCAAGGCGCGTTTCACAATTGGTTCTGCAATTTTGACCAGCAAGTTGGTTGATGCACAATATCCAAATTATCGTGTCGTGATTCCAAAGGGTAATGACAAGATTGCCGTTATGGATAGAAAGCAATTTGTTAATGCGGTGGATTTGGTGTCGGTTGCGTCTGTGGATAAAACGAAATCTGTGCAATTGACGTTTTCTACTAATAAATTGGTTATAAATGCGTCCAGTCCAGATGCCGGAACCGCAACCCAAGAATTAGATATTGAATATAATGGGGACAGTTCGTTCACGGTTGTGTTTAATGTAAAATTCTTGTTGGATGTCGCAGGCCAGGTAGAAGGTGAAAAGTTCCAAATGGAAATGCAGGATGCTTTGTCGCCGACCACAATGAAATCGACAGACAAAAAGACGGATGCGTTGTTTGTGTTGATGCCAATGCGCATGTAAAAAAATTAAAATTTATGGATTCTTATCACGGTTGGGCTTCCTTATGTAGCATTTGTACACTACGGAATCCCAACCGTTTCTAATAATCTCACAAATTTTAATTTTTATGGTATTGCGTACACTGCACGTGCAAATAACTTTGCATCTGTGCTGTTTTTTTGTGTGAAACGCATTTTTTCTTGCATTTAACAGTGTGTTATTTATAATTTGTCGGTAAAATTTATAACAATAAGGATTTATTATGGCTTCATATATTGCAAATGATATGCGTGTGGGTTGGGTTATTTCTCATAACGGAAAACGTTATTCGGTGACTTCGATTACTAAGGTAAAACCAGGTAAGGGCGGTGCTTTTGTTCAGGCGGATTTGCGTGATATCGATTCGGGAAACAAGGGTGGTGATCGTTGGCGTGCCGAAGATAAGGTTGAAAAATTGATGGTCGAAGATTTGGAATGTCAATTTTTATATTCTGATGGGACGGACGCGTATTTTATGAATCTTTCGGATTATGAACAATTTACGATGCCAACCGATTCGTTGGGTGATCAAATGAAATTTTTGGCACCAGAAATGATGGTTCGCGCAAACTTTGTCGAAGGTCATCCGGTGTCCATTACTTTGCCGAAAACCGCAATTGCGACGATTGTTGAAACAGAACCGGCGTTAAAGGGGCAAACCGCGACGGGTTCGGGTGGAAAACCGGCAATTTTGGATAATGGTGTTCGTGTCCAGGTGCCTGTTTTCGTGGAACAAGGTGAAAAAATTGTTGTAAATACGGAAACTTTAGAATATGTGGAACGCGCAAAATAATCATATTTTTTCAATAAAAATATAAATTGGTGAATTTTTTCACCAATTTTTTTATGTTTCAATTTTTTTTATACGATTTTTGTGATATAATATGTATGCAAACAAACAATGAAACGATGAGGAAAAGAAATGAAAAGAACAGTAGTTTTTGCTGGGGTTATTGGTGTGCTGTTGGCGGGAACGGTTGCGGCCCGCGCGGATAATGATACGCCATATTTTGCGCCTGATACGCCGGCGAATTATCCTGGATTTACCGAACAGGCCCAGACAATTGGTACTGGGGCGAATGCACAGCAGTTTGCGGCGGGGTCTATAAAGGATGATTTTATAAAGCTTGCTACGACAAAATATGTTGATAAAAAAGTTGATGATGTGAATGATCAGGTTGTTACTTTGAACAATAGTGCCAATACTGCGAATACGGCGGTGACTGCAAACGAAGATGATATTGATGACTTGGAAGAAAATCGTCAGGTTGTGCCACAAACAAATACTTGCAGTGGTAATGATATTGGCGAAGGTCAAAATTATGCCGCGTGTGGATATATTTCATCTGGGGGGACGGGAACGAATCAGGCCAGCGAGTATGCGTGGGTTAAAATCGCGGCCGAACCATGTGCAAGTAATGAGACTTGTTTGGCGACAAATTAAAAAATATTATTCATGATATTTCAGAGATTATGCCAAAGGGGGTGTTTTTTGTGAATTGGCAGAGTCTTGTTCAGTGAATATGTGATTTTTTGTGTGGGATGAATCGCGGGAACCCGCGATTCTTTTTTTATAATTTGTTGTATGATTTGAATACTTCGCGGATTAAAAATATACATGTGTCGCGAATTTCGTCGCGGGCCGCATCAAAATATTCGCGTGGATTGAAATTTTGTGGATTTGTGGCCAAATCGCGCCGTACCGCCGCCGTGGTTGCTAATCGCAGGTCGCTGTCTATATTTATTTTGCATATGTTTGTTTGTGTGGCGGCGAATTTTAATTGTTCGATATCAATTCCCATTGCGTTTTGTATATCACCACCGAATTTGTTTATTTCAGCAACCAGGTGTTCCGGGATAGTGGACGCGCCATGTAAAACAAGCGGTGTTTTTGGGATTTGTTCTGTTATTTGTTGTAAAATGTCGAATTGTAATTTTTCGTCCGCGTTGTGGCGTTTATAGGCGCCATGACTGGTTCCGATGGCGATTGCCAAAGAATCGGTATGTGTTGCATCAACGAATCGTTTTGCTGTTTCGGGGTCGGTGTATGCGGATTTGGTGCTGAATGTGTTTTCGTCTTCGAATCCGGCAAGTTGCCCCAGTTCTGATTCGACCGATACTCCGCGTGCGTGTGCGTATCGGACAATGTTTGCGGTGGCGTCGATATTTTCATTTATGTCGCGTTTGCTGAAATCCAACATGACACTGGAAAATCCAATATTAATTGCGCGCATGCATGATTCGACAGATGAACCATGATCCAAATGCAGTGCGATTCGTTCGTATGGGTCCAAACGCAGGCCTGAAATCATCCCGATTAACATATCGGGGCCCATATATTTTAATGCCGATTCGGAAATTGCAATAATAACGGGACTGTGTGTAAGGCGCGCCGCCGACACAATTGCCATGATTGTTTCCATGTTATACGCATTAAATGCCGGAACCGCGAAATGGTTGCGCATTGCGGAATCAAAGGCGTTTTCGGTGTTAATCAAGCCTAAATCGGCGTATTTCATGGATTTTTCTCTCTTTGTGGGGGATTGTAGCAAAGTGTCCGCGGTTTTGGCCAGTTTTTTTTTATGAGGGCGGCTTGACTGCGCAATTTTTTGTGTAATAATTAAAGGGAAGTGGATGAAAAATCATCTGCAAAAACAATTATAAAGGATGAAAATATGAAAAAATTTTTAGCTTTGATTGCGTTGGTTGCAGTTGCTGGTTGTGCAAGTTATTATGATTATTACAAGGGCGGTGTTCGCTATACCCAAGATGGCGAAGATTGTATTTATTACAGCGGCGAATTCGCGCGTCATTATTCTAACAAGGTTAATGCGGCGGATTTGGATAAAAAGATTGTTTATCGCAATACTCGCTGTGCTGACTTGTATGCTCGTGATATGGCGGGTCAAGAGGTGCGCAACGAACGTCGTGTTTTGACGCCGGCTGCCGAAGTGGTCGAAGCCGAACCGGTTGAAGCGCCACGTACAATCGTTGTTAAACCTGCGCCTGTTAAAAAATCATGTGGTTGCAGTGCGTGTGCCAAGAAAACAACAAAACAATATGTGATTGTTTCTGGCATGTAATGGTTTGCTGTTTGGAATTTAGCGCTGTTCGGTTGAATGGCGCTTTTTTTGTTTGAAAATGGGCGTGTTTTGTGATAAAATTGTATTACAAGGAAAAGGAGTTTTTATATGAAAAATTATGCGAAAGTTTTAGTGTTTGCCGCATTGGTGGCTTTGATTGTTGTGCCGGCCCAGGCGTTGGAAGTGTCGCCATCTATGTGTGCATTGATTGGGCAAATGCAAAAAGTGTTCAAATTGTTAAGAATTTTGGCGTTTGTGGGCGCGGGATTCTATATGGCTAGTTGGGCATGGGATTATATTGTTAATGCGGGTGGTAAAGATGGTATTATTGCCGACGTTAAAAAGAAAGGTATTGGTTTGTTGGTTGGGTTTACATTATTGTTTGCCATCGGTGTTGTTATTTCGTTCTTGTTGGGTGCAACCGGTGATGATGGTAAAGGTTGTATCACCGAAGGTTGGAAATAATTATATAATCCGTAAAAGATTTTCAGGTGGCGATGCGCCACCTGAATTTTTTTATAACAAATTATTTTTTGTCGTCTTCTATATTTGCCAATGAATACAAAACAGATGATATTAGTGATTGATATGGGACGTGTTGTTCATTTGCGAGTTCTTTTATTTTATCCAAAATCGCGTGTGGGATGCGCATATTTATAACGCAATCAGATTTGTTAAAAGTGCGATATGCGGCGTATTCTTTTAACAGTGCTTCGATGTTCATAATGAACAATTGTTGCATAACATTTGGCATATTTTACCCCTCTATACCATGTTCAACACAGGCGTCATTACCAGTGTCTTTACTGATGACTATAACAATGTATTTACAGTTGTCAATACATTTGTAAAGGCGGCTGTAATCACGGGTGTCAGCACGTTTGTGGTGACGTTTGTAATGGCGGTTGTGTTGCTGAAATAAATTTGATTTTTGTGTTTTTTATGTCTAATATTTGTGTGCGCAAATGCGCGGATAAAAGGAAAGGATTTTTAATGCTGAAAAAATTATTTTTTGGGATTGTTTCATTGTTTTTGTTGGCTGTGCCGGCGTGGGCCGAATTAAAGGTTGATATTGTTGCCGGTAATGTTGACCCCATATCGATCGCAGTGCAAAATGTAGAGGCAGCCAAAGGGGTTGCAAAATCTGATGCGGAAATGGTGAGAGAGGTTGTTGAAAATGACCTGAAATCAACCGGGCTGTTTCGTATGATTAATAAAGATGCGTATCCCCAATTTGTAAAATTTAATGATATGCCTGATTTTAAGTTGTGGTATGCGATAAAAGCCCAAGTGTTGGTGCAATCTAAAATGACCAAGATGAAGGGTGGAATGTATAAATTAGAATTTTATGTTTGGGATTTAAATGGTAAAGAACAGATAGAGGCGCAAAGTTTGGCCGCATCGAAAAAATCTATTCGGCGTATGGCACATTTGATGGCGGATGCTATTTATGAAAGATTAACGGGCGAGGTTGGGTATTTCGATACTCAAATCGTGTTTATTGCAGAAACAGGTGATGTTGCAAATCGTGTTAAACGGATGGCGATTATGGACCAAGACGGATATGGTATGCGGTATTTGTCTGATAAAAATACTTTTGTTATGTCACCGCGGTTTTCGCCAAATATGCGGACGATAATATTTCTATCTTATCGGGATGATAAACCTATGATTTGGACATTGGATTTGGACAATGGCGCGCAACGGCGATTGGGCGAATTTGGTGGTATGAATTTTGCACCACGGTTTTCGCCGGACGGTAATAAGGTCGCGATGTCTTTGGTACGCGATGGCGATACGCATATATTTGAATATAATATTGAAACACGTGAATTGCGTCAGTTGACATTTGGACATTCGTTGAATACCAGTCCTTCTTATTCGCCGGACGGAACGCAATTAGCGTTTAATTCTGATAAGTCTGGCAGTCAGCAAATTCATGTTATGGACCTGAATACGGGTAATGAAGAACGCATAACGTTTGGGGCGGGGCGGTATGCAACGCCGGCATGGTCACCGGACGGTCAATTCATCGCGTTCACCAAGATTGCTGATGATACATTTTATATCGGCATTATGGGGCCGGATGGCAAACGCGAAAAGATTTTGGCGGGCGGTTGGTATATGGAGGCCCCATCATGGGCACCGGGATCCCGTCGACTGGTTTATTATGAAACGGAAAAATCTGATGATGGCCAGGACCGTATGAGTCATTTACGCAGTGTCGATATAACCGGACAAAACATATATGATATTGATTTGCCGGACGGGGTTAATGGTGTTGAACCGACGTGGTCGCCAAAGTTGCAATAGTCATGTTGATAAAAGGAAATTGCTTTTTTATTGTTGCATTATTGTGCGCGTTTGTGTCGCATGGTGCCCATGCCGTGCCGGCGGTTGTGAAGTACATTGTTGATGGTGATACTTTTTCTGCGGGTGTAAAGTTAGAAGATGATACAATGGTGTCTGTGCGTGTTCGGTTGCGTAATGTTGATACGCCGGAATTGCATGGCGAATGTGTGGACGAAATTGTTGCGGCAAATGTCGCGAAAAATCGTTTGGCGGAATTATTGCCGGTGGGCAGTGTCGTTGAATTGGAAAATGTAAAGGATGATAAATACCTGGGGCGGATTGATGCGAATGTTCGGGATTCACGCGGTCGTGATGTTGGGCGGGTTATGGTTCGCGAAAAATTAGGACGACCGTACAGTGGCGGCAAACGCGTGTCTTGGTGTAAATAAAAAATATAATGGGTATCTGCTTGGTATTTGTTCAATTATGTAGCATTATGTATACTGCACTTATAAATAACGTCGTATCTGGCCTTGTTATATTTTTTTATTTGTATTAAGAAAGTGTTATGCGCTGTGGCGGTTGATGGCCGCGTGGACTTCTTCTAAACTGGCGGTTGATGGTAACAGGTTCTCGAAATACACGTTTGCGGTGCCGGGGGTAATACGGCCACTTTTTGGCCAATAAAGTCCGGCGTCTGTGCCGACGGGCAATATTGGTAATTTTAATTCGTGGGCTAAAAATAATAATCCACGACGTAATGCAGGACGCATGCCGGGTTTAACGCGGGTGCCTTCGGGGAATATAATTAAATTTTGGCCGTTCATGATTTTTGTCGCAACGCGTTCGCTTAATTTGCGCATATTTGTGTGGCCGCGTTTGCGATTTACCGGTTGCAGACCAATTCTGTAAAACGCCCAACCATAAATCGGAATCCAAATCAATTCACGTTTGATAATAAAAAACGGGTTTGGAACATTCATATATAAAATCGCAATTTCCAATATCGACATATGTTTGGCGGCAATAATCGCCTTGCCATCCAGACGCATGTTGGTATCCGGTTTGGTTGGAATACCGTTTTCTTCGGTTGGTGGATAATGAACCTGGTACTTTATGTTGCCGATTATGCGCGCAATATACAGCACACCACGCGTTTCAGCCGTGACGATAAAACGACATAGTTTTTTTGATATTAAACTGAGGCACAGTATTGGTGACCATGCAACAAAATAAATACCAAGTATGGTTCTGAAAATAATTGTTCTTAACATTTTTACCCTTCTTTGATGCCAAATAAAGTGACCAGATATTTTACATATTCAACCGTCCAACGTTGCAACCGTTGTGATGCGGGCATACCAATTAATGGTGCCGAACACGTAATTAATTCTGTTTTTGGAATTTCATGATGAATCAAGTGAATTGCACGTTTCATGTGTTCTTCGGTTGTGACAATTACAATTCTATCAAGGCGTTTTTGTTTGACAATCTTTTTTATTGCCAGTGCGTTTTGATATGTTGATTTTGATTTTGTTTCCATTGCAACCTGGGCATTTTTGGTGTCGAATTTATGGCCACCAACGCCGATTATGTGAATTTGAGTAAATGGATATTGTTTTGTTTGCTGTAATGCAAATGGAACACGACGTGCGTCACCGGTTAAAACAAAAATATTATCATCCGGTAATATCGGACCGCATGTCATGGGCGATGTCAGTTTATATATCATGCCGCCCAGCACGAAAATTCCCAATATCAATAAAGATGGTGTGAATATTTTCATTTAACTGTTTTTCAGAATATTTTTTGTTGTGTGTTTTGTTATGTATGTCGCAAAAATTGTAATTGCGATTGGCAGTAATATTAATAATAACCAATCAAAAATATTTAATCCAATCATTGCCATTAATCCTACCCTGGCAGAATGGGCCGCCGCGTTTATCAGGAATAAAAATGGTAATGCCAATGCGAATCCGTAAATGGTTGCGCGGGTGCAAATGCGTGCAACGATGATTTGCATTTGTTTTGCAACGAACGAATCGCTGGCCCCGATTTGGTTTAATATTTCCAATTCACGTTTGTGCAACATTGCGGTGTTATGTGCAATATATGTGATACAGATTGTAATTGCGCCCAATGCAACAATTAAAACCAATGCGGAAATTGCGATTAAATACCATCCTGCGCGAATCGGGGTTGCCAATGCATTTTTGTGGGTTAAAAATTTTGCGTATGGGGTGATTTGTGCTTTTACAGATTCCATGTCGGTGCGGGTTGCAAATTTAACCTCCCACATTTGGG
>Ga0265301_10005130_pt1 | contig 12964 bp, 10 predicted proteins | sample AusTroGonzalo_MG_2_FD_193488 | JGI IMG/M metagenome (GOLD analysis project Ga0265301, IMG submission 193488) | Bovine rumen microbial communities from tropical cattle in Woodstock, Queensland, Australia - Gonzalo_04 | ecosystem: Host-associated > Mammals > Digestive system > Stomach > Rumen ...
TGTCAATCAAGGCGACGTCATCCTCATCCTCAGCAATGAGGACCTCGACATGCAAATCCTCAACTCAGAGGCCAACCTTGCCGAGAAGGAGAACATCCTGCGCAACACGATGATACAGATGGAGCAGCAGAAACTGAGCATCGAGCAGGAGAAACTACAGCTACAGATGGACGTGAGCCGCAACCGCCGTACATACGAGGCGCAAAAAGCCCTCTTCGACGACGGTCTCATCGCCCGCGAGGACTACTACAAAGCCGAAGAGGATTACCAACTCTCCGCCAATCGCCTCAAGCTGGTGAACAACCGCGCCAAGCAGGACAGCCTTTACCGCTCGGTGGAAATCATCCAGATGCGCGAGAGCCTCGACAACATGCGCCTCAATATGCAGATGATCCGCCACCGCAAGGACAACCTCACCATCAAGGCCCCCATCGACGGCGAATTGGGTCTCTTGGATGTCGTCCTCGGTCAGTCAGTAGGGGCGGGGACCAAAATAGGACAAATCAACAACCTTGACAGTTACAAGATTGAAGCGCAAATTGATGAACATTATATTGACCGCATCACGCCTGGCCTGGAAGCCACCTTTGAGCGGCAGAGCGAACGTTATCAGGCACAGATTCGCAAGGTCTATCCCGAGGTGCGCGACGGCAAGTTTAAGGCCGACTTCAAGTTCATGGAGCAGCAGCCCGACAACATCCGTAGCGGCCAGACCTATTACCTTAACCTGCAGCTCGGTCAGCCTGTGGAGGCGATGCTTATCCCACGTGGAGCTTTCTATCAGAAGACAGGTGGCAAGTGGATCTACGTCCTCTCGTCAGACGGTACCAAGGCCATGAAGCGCGACATCCGCATCGGTCGGCAGAACCCGCAGTATTACGAGGTGATCGACGGCTTGGAACCCGGAGAGAAAGTGATTACATCAAGTTATGACAATTTCGGGGAAAGCGATGTGTTGGTGTTCTAATAATCGTACAATTAAAACAACAATTCAACAAAATAAGAGTTAAACCATTAAACATTGAAAGCAATGATGATCAAAACAGAAAACCTCAGAAAAGTCTTCTGCACGGAAGAAATTGAAACCACGGCTTTGGACGGCGTTTCGTTCGAAATCAACGAAGGCGAGTTTGTCGCCATTATGGGACCCTCGGGCTGCGGCAAGTCCACCTTGCTCAACATCCTAGGCCTTTTGGACAATCCCTCCGGTGGCAAGTACGAACTCCTCGGCCATCAGGTGGGCGACCTCAAGGAAAAAGATCGCACCCAGTTCCGCAAGGGCAACATCGGCTTCGTTTTCCAGAGCTTCAACCTCATCGACGAGCTGAACGTGTATGAGAATATCGAGCTGCCGTTACGCTATATGAACATCCCTGCAGGGGAGCGCAAGCAGCGGGTGGAGGCCATCTTGGCCCGCATGGACATCAGGCACCGCAGGGATCACTTCCCGCAGCAGCTCTCGGGCGGTCAGCAGCAGCGTGTGGCCATCGCTCGTGCCGTCGTGGCCAACCCGAAGCTCATCCTCGCTGACGAGCCTACCGGTAACCTCGATTCCAAAAACGGCAAGGAGGTGATGGACCTGCTCACCGACCTCCACAAGGAAGGCACCACCATCGTCATGGTAACCCACTCCCAGCGCGATGCCGGCTATGCCGACCGCGTCATCAACCTCTTCGACGGAAAGATTGTCGAGGATGTGCTGTCCCAGTTGTAATACTACTTCATTTTTATTGTAGAAAACTGCATTTCAGCGGTTTGTCTTTTTTGAATAGTGCTGAGTTTTTTCCAAAATTGCAAGAAATTGACAGTTTTGGAAAAAACTCAGACTAATGATAGGGGGCGAAATGGTAAAAATCAAAAGCATTTTTGCGGTTTTGGAAATTATGTGTACTTTTGCACAAACAAAACTAAACCATGAGGTGCTTTCAGGACATATATGAAGCAATTGCCAAAGAAGGCTTTACTGAGTCGACACTTCATGCTATTGACGAACTTGTAAATCAGATAGAAAATGGATCCACAGACCTTCCTCGATTTAATCTTCGAGAGCATTCAGGAGTCTGCAAGGCAGGCTCGGCTCTCATCGGGGCGTCCATCGTCGCAAGCTACGCTGAAAGAAGCCTTGCAACAGGTAGCCATGCTGGAAGCGGCCAAGGAAGCCCAAGCAATTGGGAAATAGACGAATTGCAAGAAAAACTCATTGAACAATGGGCAAAGGCTGCCCGTTTATGGGTGGAGGCTTCAGACGACATCGTTCGTAATGGATTTGGTCCGATGATAGCTGAAGGCGCAGAAGCAAAAGTTTATTACAGAGAAGGTTCTCCTGCTGTACTGAAAGAGCGAGCTTCGATTTATTCCACCACACAAAAGGCTCTTGATGCCATTGCGCTCCATAATTACATCTTCCCTGAAACAGCCATGCATGTGATTGGCTTCACACGTGACTCGGACAAACTTTTTCGCGTAATCCTTACACAACCGTATGTCCGTTGCCAACGGCTTGCCACAAAGGGAGAAATAGACAAACTTGTTGCGGAAAAGGGCTTTCATGACAATTGGAAAGGACAAGGGGTGAACTATATCTCAGACCGCATAGCATTGGAGGACATGCATCCCGCCAATGTGTTTATTGACGAGGTGACCTCACTTCCTATTTGCATCGATTGCATCGTCAAATTCGTGAAGAAATAGAATTGCGTCACTGTAAAGTTTCTTTACACCCACTGTAAAGATTCTTTACACTTTTTTGAGAGTGGATTTTTTTAATTTATTGGTTTTTAATGGTTTGTAAATTTGGCACGGCAATTGCTATGCTGGAAGCATTATTATAAACTGTAAAAGCATAATACGATGGAAAAAAGAACTTTTTTGATGGCATTGCTCGTTTGCCTGGCGATGCTTGGCGCAAAGGCGCAAAACAAAAACATGTACAAAGCGGATACCATTGTGGACGGAAAAGGAAACGTAATAGTCAATGTGTACTCGACACAAACCGTTGTGGACGGAAACGGCAACGTCATTACACGCGACTACGATGTGGCGGCGTTTGATGAAATCAGCATAATATTGCCCGCTACGGTCAACTACACGGTGGCGGACGACTATTCCTGCCGCGTGACCCTTGACGAGAACCTTTTCGAATATCTCGACATCCAAGTAAAGTACGATTGCCTCAACCTTAAACACGACAAAAGGTATGACAACATCAACCTGAAACCCACGGAGTTCGTCATCGAAATCACCGCCCCAACGGTTGAAGAAATCAAATTGGTGGGCAGCGGTGACTTTGTTTTCGTTACTCCGCTTGAAGCCGAGAAACTAAAGGTCAGCACAGCGGGTTCGGGAGATGTGGTTTTCGAGGAAACCGTCAAAGTTCAAGACCTTGATATGAGCATAGCGGGTTCGGGGGATGCCGTTTTCAAGGAAACTGCCGCCATTCATGACTTTGCGATGAGCATTGCCGGCTCAGGAAAACTAAAGTGTAAGCAGCTCATTGCCGACCATTCGCATTTGAGCGTCGCTGGTTCGGGCGACATGGAAATCGAGTCGGGGATGATCAAGAGCGCGAAAGTCTCTGTGGCTGGCTCAGGTTCGATAGAGACACATTGCCAAATAGAATCAATGGACTACAGCATTGCAGGCTCGGGGACTATCAGATACCTTGGCGATGTCAATGTGAGTGGCTCAAATATGGGAGGCGAACTCCGTCGGATTGATTTGGAAAACAAGAAAACCGAGAAAAAGTGTTGCGATGAAAAACAGAAAAAGACCAAAACTCAAGGTATTGCTCTTTGAAAAGTTGGTGATGCTTTTTGGGCTTGAAAAAGTGGAAAGATTCTTCAAAATATTCGATTATAAATCATTCAAATAATAGTGCTATGACTAAGAAAATGTTTTTTACTACACTAATCGTTTTTATGGCAGTGCTGGGCGCAAAGGCGCAAAACATCACAGGCCGTTTGGCTGACGAGGACAACAATCCCGTGGCTTTCGCCAACATCGTGCTGAAACAGGCACAAAACGACAGCCTCGTGGCGGGGCTGACCTCCGACGAGAACGGAGCATTCTCCGTAGATGTCAAGGAGGGAAAATACATCCTTATTGCTTCGGCCATCGGCTACGAGCGGCTGACCGTCCGTTGTGGGGCGACTGCCCTCGGAACCTTGTTGATGCCCAAAACTACTGAACAATTGGACGAAGTAGTAGTCGAGGCTTCGAGGGTCACCGAAGAGGCGGGACGTTTTGTGGTGCTGCCCGACCCCAAGGAGGCGGAAGTCTCGGGTCGTGGTCTGACCTTGCTTGACATGCAACAGCTGCCTGGTTTGGAAGTGGATGTGGCCATGCAAAACATCACCATCGACGGCGGCACACCTATCTTGCAAATCAACGGAAAGGAAGTGCCGCTTAACCGCTTCATCAATGTCAGGCCGGAGCAAATCCTGCGCATCGAGTACAGCAACGACCCCGGCATCCGCTACCTCGACCGTAATGCGTCGGGCATCATCAACCTTGTGCTGAAGGAGTCGGACGACGGCGGAAATGTGATGGCAAGGATTCAGTCGGCCTTCACCACGGGCTTTGTGGATGGCTACCTTATGGCCGCCCATCACAAAGGCAAGTCGGAATTCTCATTGCAGTACAACTTGAGCCACCGCAATTACAAAAATGTACCTTACGAAATGACAGACAGTTACCTTGCGGAAGAACGCACGATGGAGCGTTATCAGGAAATGAATTTCCCGTTCAATTACATCACTCACAACATCACGGGCGAATACACCTACCAGCCCAACGACAGCACCATGTTCGTGGCTACCCTGCGCGACTACATCGACAACAACCATTGGTTCGGGACGGGCACCATCACCGAGACGGAAAACGGGACGACCACCCAGATGGACATGAACAAACAGACCGACAGAAAAGGCAACTCGCCGACGCTGGACCTGTTCTTTACGCACAAGATGAGGAACAGGCAAAAGATTGAGTTGAATATGGTGGGGCAATACTCACAAAGCGATTATTACAACAATCTGATTTACAGGGATTCGGAAAGCGAATGGGAATATCCCACAAAGGTAATGAACAATGGTTATGCCATCAGTGGCGAGGCGGTTTACGGCAAACAATTGAAAAAAGCGGAAGTCCGCGTCGGACTGCAATACCAGCACAACTTCGCGAGCAACGATTATGTGATTTACGAAACCCAAACCGAAATGACCAAGGATAACACCTATCTTTACACCAGCATCGACGGCAATTTGAGCGATAATGTGATGTATTCGTTGGGGACGGGCGTCAAGTTGTTCTCCGTGACCGACGGCATTGACACTCGACGCTATGTTCGCAACTTAAGCACGGCGAGGCTGTTTTGGCGCATCAACCAGCATTGGTCGATCAATGCCAATGCGAGGTTCATCCCATACTTGCCTTCGTTGAGCGAACTCTCTCCCGTGTTGCAGCGTGTGGACGATGTAGAGGCCATTCAAGGCAACGAGTCACTGCGGCCTTACAACACCCTGTATGGTTCATTGCGTTTGCGTTACAATAACAAGGGGTGGTTTGCGAGTATGATTCCAAGTTATTACAGGAACTTTTCGCCCACTGTCCGCGTGTATCAATACGACCCCGAACTTGACCTTTTCGTTGGCACACCACAAAATACCGACTATTACCAGCGTTTCATGTTGAAGGCAGAGATAGGTGTCAAGCAACTGTTTGACCGCCTGAATATTACGCTGAACGGCAAACTGAAAAAAGAGGAAGCCAAGGGAGAGGAATTCTATCACGACAACCTCAATTTCAGCAGCGGCATCAAGGCGCAATTTGTTTGGAAGCAGTTGGTGGTCGGCTGCGACTTCGACTTCACGCCTGAATGGACTTTGTTCGGCGAGGATTTGTCGGGAGGTGAGATGTCGCAAAGCATCTATGCCGAATACAACTGGAAGAACCTGAATGCGAGCGTGGTATGGCATTGTCCATTCAACAAGAAAGGCTATATGTACCAGACCAGCAACCTCTCGGCGGTGCATCCCTACACCCACACCAACTGGACCAGCGACAACGGCAACATGGTCGTGTTGGGTCTCACATGGAAGTTCAACTATGGAAAGGCGTTCAACAAAGGCCAGAAGACGCTTTGGAACGGTGGGTATGATGATGGTATGGTGAAGTAAGAAAATATTCATGACACTTGTTCGTTAAACATCATAAAAACAAACTATCATGGCACGAATTTTCAAAAAAGGCAAGACCTCCTTGGTGTCTTCCATTCTCAACATCCTCGGCCTGACGGCAGCCTTCGCCGCCCTCTACATCATCCTCGTGCAGGTACACCACGACCTCACCTACAACAAGGATCTCAAGGACAGCGACCGCATCTATTGCCTTGTAAAACAGGAACAAAACTATAATGCTTATTCTTCTTACCTGTGCCGCCCGATGGGAGAGTATGTCCTCAACGCTTCTCCCGACATCGAAGCTGGCGGCTGCGGCAAAATCGCGGGCAATCCCATCATGGTTCGTGTAAGCGAGGAGCAATCGCCTGTGTCCATCTCGGTAGCCGCCATGAACCAAGGCGCACGCGATGTGTTCGGCTTTGAATTGGTAGCGGGCAACTGGGACGATCTGACGGGCACGGGCTTTGCCCTCTCGGAGTCGGCTGCCCAGCGTCTTGGTGTCCAAGTGGGCGATGTCATGAAGTATTTCGATGGCTCATCGTGGCAGGAAATATCCATCGTGGTCATCTATAAGGATATGCCGAAGCACAGCGACCTTTCATCTTTCGAGATGCTTGCTAATATGGGCGATAATTTCATCAACGAGTGGAAAGAGTTTTCGTTCAACTATTTCCTGAAACTTCGCAAAGGTGCCGACCCCAAGGCGATCACCGAGGTTGCGAAGCCTGCCGTCAGGCAGTTTTTCAAGGAAGTACAAGGCGTTGATGTTGCCGCTGAAGAGGCCAAGTTTGGGCTTTATCCTGTGCTGCTGACCGATATGTATTTCGCTCATCCTGGTAACTTTACGCCAGGCAAGATGGGCAATAAGACCACGACGATAACGCTGCTTGTCATTGCCATTCTCGTGGTGGTTATCGCATTCATCAACTACATCAACTTCTTCTTCGCGATGGTGCCCGTCCGCCTGCGCAGCATCAACACGCGCAAGATATTGGGCAGCAGCCGTTTCCAGTTGGTGATGTCATCAGAGGGCGAGTCGGTGCTGATGGTGGTCATTGCCTTGGGTTTGGCGGTGGCCGTGGTCACGCTGTTCAGGCAGTCTACTTTGGCCTCGCTGATTGACACCTCGCTCAGATTTAGCCACAATTGGGGCATTGTCGCCTTGACCGTTGGTTTGGGATTGTTCATTTCCATTGCGGCGAGCATCTATCCAGCCTTGTTTGCCACCTCGTTCAATCCCGCCTTCGCCTTGAAAGGCACCCTCGGCACCACGCAAAAGGGCAAGGCCTTCCGCATCGGCTTGATTGGTTTGCAGTTCACCGTTTCCATGGTGCTGATTATCTGCTCGATATTCGTCCACGAGCAGCGCCAGTATATGATGAACCACGAAATGGGATTCAATCAGGAATGTCTGCTGCAGTCGAAGGTGTCGATGAATCTCGCCACTCACCGCGAAGCCGTGGAGAGCAAGTTGCGGACTGATGCCGCCATAAAAGATATTGCTTGGGGTAACGGTGATTTCATACGAGATTCCCGAATGAGTTGGGGACGCAAAGTGCGTGGCGAGGATGCCGGTTGGGAGGTTTATCCCGTTTCGTGGAACTTCCTGCGTTTCATGGGTATCGACATCGTGGAAGGTCGAGATTTCACCGAAGCCGACGAGCAATCCACTGGCACCTATATCTTCAACGAATTTGCACGTGACTATTACAAAATTACTCTTGACGACCAGATTGGCGGCCACGATGACCAAATCGCTACAATTGCCGGCTTCTGCAAGGACTTCAACTTTGCTTCGCTGCGTTACGGTATGAGACCTTTTGCCTTCTATGTCTATGGCAATGACCCGTGGAACATTACCAACATGTTATTCATCCGCACCGAGCCAGGCGTGGATGTCACCGCTTTGATAGAGCGCATCACCAAAGCCCTCAACGACCTCGATCCCGACTTGGGTGAAGGGATGTCATACGAAGTGTATCCTTTTTCGCAATCGATTGAGAGTCAATACAAAAAAGAGCAAAACCTTTCCAAGTTGGTAAACTTGTTCACCATCTTGGCCATCGTCATCTCGCTGATGGGCGTGTTCGGCCTCGTAATGTTCGAAACGGAGCATCGCCGCAAGGAGATAGGTATCCGTCGTGTGCATGGTGCCACGGTGCAGCAGATTCTGGCCATGTTCAACTCGCGCTTCGTGAAGATTGTGCTGGTGTGCTTCGTCATCGCTGTGCCCGTGAGCATCATCATTATGCGGCGCTATTTGGAAGGCTTCGCCTATCAGGTACCGCTCCATGTCTGGGTCTTCGTGCTGGCGTTTATGGCGGTCTTGGGTGTGACTATCGCAGTCGTTACCTTACGCTCGCTTAGAGCCGCAACGGTGAATCCGGTGAAGTCGTTAAAATGTGAATGATATGAAAAGAATCTCTGATAATCTCATAAAAATCCTCTCCCTTGGAATAGGTCTCGCCATCGGCATCGTGCTGATTGGCAAGGTGTGCTTCGAATTGTCATACGACAGTTTCTATAAAGATGTGGACCGCATCTATATGATTACTGAAACCATCATCTTCCAAGAAGGCGATGACCCCGATGACTACGTCGGGACTTCGGGTGCCATTGCGCCTGGATTCAAGGCGGAGGTTCCTGGCGTGGAAGCGGCTACGCGCTATTCCAATCTGCTTGACGGCAAACTCTTTGACAAAAATGACAATCTCATCACGGGCCAATGCATCGGAGCCGACACTTGCTTCTTCGACTTCTTCGACCGGGAATTCCTGGCGGGCGACCCAGTGCAGGCTTTGCGGCAATACAATGGTGAAATCGCTGTCAGCCGCAGCTTTGCAGAGAAGTTGGGCGGCGTGAACGAAGCCATTGGCCAACAAATCTACAGCGAGGTTTGGGGACCGAAAACAAAACTGACTGTGGCGGGTGTGTTTGAGAATTTCCCGAAGAATGGCAGCGTTCAATGCGATATCGTAATGAGCATCACCGCATTTGGGGAGTGGAGCATCAACAACTGGTTGGGCAACGATCGCTATCGCGGTTATGTCAAACTGGCTCCTAATGTTGATCCCAACAGTTTGAAGGATGCCATCCGCAAGATGCAGGAGGCACACCAGCCTTTGGAAGAGTTGGAGCGCGATGGTTCTACAATTTGGTATTCCCTGAAGCCACTTGCCACCATGCACCGACAGGAACCCAAAATTAGAAACTATGTGCTGATTCTTTCGGTGGTGGCCATATTGCTACTTCTGGTCTCTCTGATGAACTACCTGCTGATGGCTGTTTCGGATGTGGTGCGCCGCTCCAAGGAAATGGGCGTCAGAAAGTGCTACGGAGCCAGTGCAGGTAGCATCTATGGGATGCTCATCAAGCAAACGACCTTGAACCTGTTGGCCGCTTTAGGAGTGGCGGCCTTGGTGATATGGGCTTTCAACGGGGTCATCGAATCATTGCTGGGTGTGTCGGTCAAAAGCCTTATGGTGCCGCAAACGATTTGGACGCTCGTCGCCGCAGTTGCTTGCATCTTCCTCGTCTCGGCCCTCATTCCCGCTATGATGTTCGTCAGGATCCCTGTCTCAACGGCTTTCAGCGGCTACAAGGAAAACAAACGCCGCTGGAAACTCTCTTTGCTAATGGTGCAAATCGGCATCAATGCCATTCTGCTGCCTATGGTCCTTGTGGCCGACGGACAATACGACACTGCGCTGAATGCCGATATGGGCTATGATTACGAGCAGTTGCTGTATTCGCCGCTGAAGGGTGCTGAAAAGGACAAATTGATACTGGTCATGGACAAACTGCGTCAATATCCCGAGGTGGAGGCCGCTGAACTGGCCCATTGCATCCCTTTGTACAAGTCGTCGGGAAACAACATTATGCTGCCCGACAATCCTACGAAGTATTTGATGGGCGTATGCGACCAATATATGGCAACGGAGGGGTTTTTCGATGCAATGGGCTTCCGTTTGGTTGAGGGCAAAGCACCTTCAAAACCAAAGGACGTAGCCGTGAGCCGTAGCTTTGTGGAAGAGATGAACCTTTATGCCGACTGGAGCGACGGTGCTGTGGGCAAGGACATCCTGATTTCGGAGCACAGCGATGGCGACGACGACGTTTACACCGTTTGTGGTGTTTATGAAGATTACGTCATCGGCTCGATGTTGGGCAACGACAAGCGGGCGAGCATCCGTTTCTGCTGGAATTTGGATTGGAACTATGGCCCGGAAGACTGGTCGCAGGTGATGAAAACCCTTGTGGTGAAGGTTCGTGAGGTGAATCCCGAGACCATCGCGAAGGTGAAGGCCGTCATTGAGGAATGTCTCCCTGAGCGGAACAATGTCGAAGTGATACCCTACACTGAATTGATGAAGAAAGAGTATACCACTTTGTTCCAGATGCGACGCACGTTTATCATCGGTGCGCTGTTTGCTTTGGCGATAGCCTTGTTTGGTCTGATAGGCTTTGTCCGCGACGAGTCCAACCGCCGCAGCAAGGAAGTCGCCATCCGCAAGGTGAACGGCGCGGTGACGGGTGAAATCATCCGCATGTTCGTGGTGGACGTGCTGAAACTGGCGGTGATTGCTGTCCTTATGGGTATAGCCATTGCCTACTTCGTTGCAGGAAAATGGCTGGAGTTGTTCTCCATGCGCATCAGTCTCTCGCCTATGTATTTCATCATCGGAGCCGTTGCGGTGCTTCTTGTGGTGACGGTCGTGGTGGTGTTGAGCAGCAACCGCGTGGCAAGGATGAATCCTGTGAAGTTGCTGAAGAATAATTGATATGGTGAAAACTATTGGTTGTCCGACTTGCAAAGCTCTTCGTAAAACTCATGTAACCTTTTGATTTCGACGGAGGGGAAAGGTGTGGATTTGAGGATGCTGAAATGACTGTCTTCTGTAACAATATATTCTGCATTGGAAACTATTGCACAATCCACAAACTTGTTGTCATCCGGATCTGCGGTTATCATGTTGAACTGGTAATGAGCATCAACCCTGATGACATTATTTGCACGTAAAATTGTTTCTATGGCAATATTTGCAGCAAGTGGTGACATGTGAGAGGCAATGATTTCTTCATATTCCTCCAGTATACTGTTCGAAATGCAAAGCGTATATTTACCTAAAACAAAGTCTTCCCAAACCTTGTAATAGGTACTTCTTCTCGACAAAGACTGGAGCAAACAATTGGTGTCGAGGACAATGTAACGGTTCATGGTATTGGCTGATAAGGTGTACGCATGTGTTCGTGGCTCCATTCGGAGACTTTTTCCTCAGTGAGGTCGCCGTTGTCCCAAAGACGGTCGATTTCCTTTTGCAAGCGCGAGTTCAGGAATTGCACGATGACATTCTTCAATGCAGCGACATCCTCTTCTTGAGTAAGACAAGAGAGCATGTTGAGTACTTCATATTGCGCAGGTGTAATAGTGGCTATCTGTCCCATGGTTTGTTGTGTTAATTCCGACAGCAAAATTATACAATTTTTTGGAATATATGGAACACAGCCCTTTTTTTTCAGAAAAGGTATAAAACGCTATTCATTATTTTTGTATACCTTTGCCAGCGAGATGGCAGCTACATGCAAGCTACGTGCAAGCAAGATGCCTCGAACGTTGTGTGGTTGATGTACACTTATTGCTCGGTTGTTGTTCGGTATATCACCGAACAACAACCGAAGAAGAACCGAATAACAACCGAACAACAATCGAATAACCGACGAGACATCTACCTTGCATTTACGAGGCAATAACGATGCATCTACGAACGAAAACAGAAAGGAAAAAGCGACCATGAAGAAAAAAGAACAGCCACAAGGACTCAATTTCAGCGGAAGTCTCCGTAAAGCGGGTGTTACGTTTTACCAGAAACAGGGAAAGACGATAATGCGTCAGTCCACCTCATACCATAAGAAAGGCTGCACTCGAGCTCAGTTTGTGCAACGGCAGCGTATGAGACACACTATGGCGCTATGGAAAACATTCCAAGATTGCGACGCGATGTTCACAGAGCACCCGACGGTCTTTCGAGGATTTTCCTCGTTGGCCAACCGCTTGCCTGCTGTTTATGCCACCAAGGACGAAGCAAGAAATGACCTTGCGTTGCTGATGCCCGACATTCCGGTGAGCGAAGGCACTCTGACTCCCATCAAACAGTATTTGGGCGAAGTGAATGGTGTTGCGGCCCTGTTGACCGACCTTAAGCTAAGTGGTATCAAGCCTGATGATGCATTTTGGCTATACACGGCAGAGCAGCGTATTAATCATACTCTTATCACGGTGGATTTCGAGATGAGGAAGGTGAAGGTGAACGAAATGACACAGACGGAAACGGGTTTGGCATTGGTAGGAGAGGAGTATGCTGACGACAACAAAGGCTGGGCTTTGGTTCATGTCAGGAGAGCCCGCTGCTCGTCGCAGGGCATTGTCACCCGCTGCACCCTTTACCAGAAATACACCACCGACGAGGCCCTGGAAACCGCCATCAAGTCGTATGGCAAACTCGTGAGAGAAGATGCGTATTTGTCACCGAGGAGATAGATTACTTATACGAACTGCATAAAAATCCATAAAAGCATCCTTTTTTCCTTGTTTGCGACGATTTATTTGTATTTTTGCCGCAAAATATGCGACGATATGGTGTAAATAACGTTGTAAAAACGAGAAAAGATGTATATACACGAACATGAGAACTGGACGGATTTTCGCTGGTCGCCTGAAGCGGTGGCTTTGCTTTTGGATGATGTTTGTCGCGAACAAGGGAAACTGGTTGGCCGGTTAAGCAACT
>Ga0265301_10005131_pt1 | contig 12963 bp, 7 predicted proteins | sample AusTroGonzalo_MG_2_FD_193488 | JGI IMG/M metagenome (GOLD analysis project Ga0265301, IMG submission 193488) | Bovine rumen microbial communities from tropical cattle in Woodstock, Queensland, Australia - Gonzalo_04 | ecosystem: Host-associated > Mammals > Digestive system > Stomach > Rumen ...
ATTCCTACTCTATTTCCTGCCCTTCTTCCTGTTGTGCTATTTCGTGTGCCCCAAGCGCTTCAGGAATTATGTCATCCTGCTTTTCTCCGTCGTCTTCTACGCCTACGGCGCCCCCGACTTCATCCTCTGGCTGCTCGGCTCAACGGTGGCCAACTATTTCCTCGTCAAGCTGATGCATAAGACGAGGAAGCCCTCGCTGAAGAAGCTCTATTGCGGTCTGGCCGTCGCGGTCAGCTTGGGGCTGCTGGTCTATTACAAGTACGCCAACTTCTTCATCGACAACCTCAACGCCTTAACCTCAGTCTTTGGCGCCAATCCCATCAGGATGGCGAAGGTGCTGCTGCCCATCGGCATTTCGTTTTTCACCTTCCAGAGCATCACCTATGTCATCGACACCTATCGCGGCCACAACGCCCCGATGGACAAGCTGAGTGACTACATCGTCTACATCATGATGTTCCCCCAGCTGATTGCCGGTCCCATCGTCCGCTATGGCGACATCGAGGGCGAGATCCGCAACCGCCACTACAGCAGCTCCGAGTGTCTGCAAGGGCTGTTCCGCTTCGTCATCGGTCTGTCGAAGAAGGTGCTGATTGCCGACGTCATCGGCGCGCAGGTCGACACCTTGCTAGCCACACCCTTGGCCACGATGGATACCGGTACCGCCTGGATCACCATCGCCGCCTACACCATGCAGCTCTATTTCGACTTTGCCGGATACAGCGATATGGCCATAGGTCTGGGGCGCATCATGGGCTTCCATTTCCCCGAGAACTTCGACAACCCGTACAATGCCGCCAGTATCACCGAGTTTTGGCGCCGTTGGCACATCACCTTGGGTGCTTTCATGCGCAACTATCTGTATATCCCGCTGGGCGGCAACCGCTGCTCCAAGGGCAGGATGTACTTCAACCTTTGGGTGGTGTTTCTCCTCTCCGGACTGTGGCACGGAGCCTCCTGGAACTTCGTTGTGTGGGGTGCTTATCACGGATTGTGGCTCGTGCTTGAGCGCATGGGATTGAAGAAAGTATACGAGAAGATCGGCAAGCTGCCCAGCGTCCTCATCACCTTCATCATCGCTATGGTGGGTTGGGCCTTGTTCCGCATCGAGGACTTGGGCGAAGCCTTCACCTTCATCGGGCGGCTCTTCGCCTTCGATTTCAGCAGCTTCGGCATCCAGGCCGATGCGCAGTTCTACACCATCCTCGTCGTCGCCCTTGTGTTCTCGTTCCTCACCCTTTTCCCCTTCGGGAAGAAGCTGCAGGATGCCGTGTTCTACAAGGAGTATTCGACGCTTGGCACTATTCTTGTGTGGCCATTGGCCATCTTCATGCTTTATTTCTGTATTGCCAGTATCAACGCGGTGGGATTCAGTCCCTTCATCTATTTCAGGTTCTAAAATGAAAAAACAGGTTTTCATCATCATGGGTTTATGTCTGGCCGCTCTCGTGGGGCGGGCCCAGAGTGACCAGGTTGTGTTTTCTGCCCGAGGGGGCTTCTATGACAACGTGTTTGCCCTGCAGCTGAGCAACAACAACCCCCAGCACCACATCCGCTACACCACCAACGGCAACCGTCCGACGGCGCGATCGGCAAGGTACACGGGGCCGCTGCAATTGGACGAGAACCTTTATTCCACTTCGGATATCTACACCATACAGATGTCGCCCGACAATATGGTCTATGTGCCTGAGTCGGTAAACCATTGCATCATCATCCGTGCGGCGGTCTTCGATCAAAACGACAGCTGCGTCAGCGAGGTGGTGACCAACAGCTATTTCATCAAGGCCTTGGGCTGCGACACCCACGGGTTGCCTGTCGTCTCGCTCTGTGCCGACTCGCTCGACCTCTTCGATTACGAGCGTGGCATCCTCGTGCCGGGTATCTACTTCGAGCCAGATTCCCCCAGTTGGACGGGCAACTATTACCATTCCGGCGAGAAGTGGGAGCGTCTGGCCAACATTGAGTTTTATGAACGCTCCGACAACAGCGGCATCAACCAGCAGGCCGGGCTGAGAACACACGGCGGCAACGCCCGACGCGGACCGCAGAAGGGACTGAAGGTCTATGCCCGCAAGGAATATGGTGAGAAGCGCTTCCGCCACAAGTTCTTCGAGTCCATCCCCAACAACAGTTTCAAGCACCTGGTACTAAAGCCCTTTGTCGACCAATGGTTCTGGGCCGGGGTGGAGAACAATATCTGCCAGATGATGGCCCGCGACCTCAACGTCGAGTCTCTGGCCACGCGTCCTTCGGTTCTTTATCTCAATGGCGAGTATTGGGGCATTTATACCGTTTGCGAGAAGCCCGATGCCCATTATCTCGAAGACCACTTCGGCTTCGACAATGAGGAAATCAACGTCATCGGCAGCTGGCATGGCGACAACGAGAACGGCGACAACAGCGGCTTCCTGCGGATGATGAGCTGGCTCGAAGACGCCGACCTGAGTGATGATGCCAACTATGAAGACCTCTGCAGCCTCATCGACATCGACTGCTTCATTGACTATTACTGTCTCGAGCTTTTCATCGCCAATACCGACTGGCCCGTCAACAATATGCGTTGCTACCAGTTCTTCGACCGCAAGTGGCGCTGGATCTTCTATGACGGCGACAACGGTTTGCAGGATCTGGACTTCGACGTCTTCGACAATGCCACTTCCACTTCCAACGTCGGCTGGCCCAACGACCTGAAGTCCACGCTAATGTTCAGGCGCCTTCTTGAGAATGAGGGCTTCAAGAAGAAGTTCCTGCTGAGGCTGAACGAATTGATGGAAGGCCCTTTCCGTTACGACAACACCAAGCGCTACTTCGAGGCTGCCACCGAGGTGGTGAGGGCCGAAGTCCCCAACCAAGCCCAGCGCTTCAACCGACCCAACAATTTGTCCCATTGGGAGAAGCTGATTGCCCAGCAAGACCATTTCCTACAATGCCGTGTTGCCGACATGCACGAAAAGATTTTCACCTTCTTCTCTGTTGGCGACAGCATCATGGAGGGCACCTACGCCTGCTACCCCAACCCCTTTACCGACCAAATCCGCGTCAGCTTTGTGGCCAGCGGGCTGGGACGTGAGGACGTTGCCATCTTTGATATGTTAGGACGTAAGGTGTATGGCGACGCTTTCTACTATATGGAAGGCGAGAACAGGATTACCCTTCATCTTGACTTGCCTGCGGGTGTGTATGTGCTGAAGGTGGGGAACCGCGTGCAGCGGATTATGCGTAATTAGCCTTACTCCAGTTTGTAGACTCCGTTTTTGATTCTGTCGTTCACAATCCATTGGGCGTCGGATAGGGTTTGCTCTTCGACGCTTCTGTGGTGCTTGGCAGCTTTCTCCTCGATTTGTTGCATCATAATGGGTTTGCTCTTCAGCTCTTTCACGACTTCCCCGATGAGCCTTTCCACTTCTTCCGGGTGCTTCCTAATCTGCTTGGCGGCGATGATCTCTTTGATTCTGGGGTTACGTTCCTCGGGGAGACTGTCGGCACGCAGTAGGGCGAAGTAGCGTTCAGGGTGGTCGAGGACCAGCCGGTTGGCGATGCTCCAGAGCTTATGTCTTTCAAGGCTGTCGGCTGTCGTTGCTCCCAGAGTGCTTATGGCTAGGCTGTCGATGATGCGGGTGTAGGTGAGGCCGATGTCTTTCTCGCTGAAGCAAAGGTTGAGGATGGCTCTTTCGGCAAAGTCGCCTGTGCCTTTGTTGAGTTGGTTTCCTGTGGTGAACCACACCACATAATCGAAGTCGAGGAGCTTCTCGACGAGGTCGAGTTGGATGACTTTGGCGGTTTGGTTGAGGCTGTCGCCGGAATAGGCGGTGGTGAAGTAGTACCAGAACTCGGTGTCTTCAAACAACTCGTTGAAGGGTACAAACTGGTTCATCGACCAGAAGTAGGAGTTGCCGATGAAGAGCACCTTGGGTTTCACCGAGGCGGAGTCCTGAAGGATGTTGACGAGGTGTCGGGGACAATAGCCGTATTGATGCTTCAAGGGGAAGGTTAGGTTGAGGAGCTCTTCAAGGTCGTTGTCGTAGTCGTGGTCGCGTTCCCTGATGGGGTAGGCTTCGCCGATTTCGATCTTGGGCAGCGTGATGCCTTTCAGCGTTCCCATAAGGTGAGTAAGTGAGTCGACGGCATAAACAGAGGAAAAGATCCAGTGGGCGCCTGCCTGAGGGATTAGGGGATAGTCGACGGTGTCCTTCATCTGCTGGAACCAGCGGGTCATTTCGATATGGGGGAATCCGGTCCCCTCGAAGCGTTGGCTGAAGAAGTCGCAGGCATTGAAGGTAGTGGTGTCTCTTTCGCTTTTGGGAAGGAACTCGGGATAGAGGAAGCTCTTTTCGGGGGCGATGAAGACAAGGAGGTCGACGCCGTTCTCTTTCAGGATGCTGCGAGCCCAGTTGAGGTATTTCACCTCGTGGTTGAAGGTTTCGCGAGCCTCGTCGACGGAGGGCTGCCAGCACAGCAGCTCCTGTCCGTAGTAGTCTCTCACGCTTTGGGGATAGAAGAGCCAGTCTTCCTTGCCGGCGACAACATCTTTGGCGTAAGTCTTGCGGTAGCAGTCCCAGAGGTATTGGTTGTAAAGGCGTATAATGGGTTCTCGGAAGCCGATATGCTGGCTGGTGTATGCCTCCGCTTGTCGGGCATATTCGCCCGAGCGGTAGCTGTCGAGGCTGAATACGGGATTTTCCGTCGCTACTGTGACGCCATTAAGGGGCTTCATGGGGAACCAATGGAACCACCCTTGCAACATCGGCAAGAAAACCACTATTGCAAGCAGGGCGAAGAGTATGATGCCATATTTCGGTTGCCTCTTCATTCGTCAGAATCGGAAATAGATGAACGGGTTGAAGTCGGATACCATCAGCGAGCCGACGGAGAGGATGAATAATAAGGAGGTGACGACAAACATCAACCAGCTGCGCTTGATGGTATAGCTCTCGGCAAAGATCCGGTCTTGTAGTTTCTGTCCGCCTTTCAGTAAAGTGATGAAGGAAAACACGATAGCCAAGGCAAATATGGTCCAGAAATGAGCATCCAAAGCAAGCGCGGTCCCGCCCTTGAAAGCAAACAGGGCCTGATAGAAAGCACCAGCTTGTTGCACCCCATCGGAACGAAACAGTACCCAGCCCAGATTGACCACAAGGAACGTCAGCAGCATAGAGGGCAGTTTGCCCATCTTGTCGAGCACTTTGGCCATACCTAATCGGTCGAGGATTTGGAAAAACCCATGGAAAGCACCCCACAGCACGAAAGTCCAGGCGGCACCGTGCCAGAAGCCCGAGCAGAGGAAGACGATGACGAGGTTGAGATAGGTGCGTGCAGCGCCTTTGCGATTGCCGCCTAAAGGAATATAAAGATATTCCTTCATGAAGGTGCCAAGGGTGATATGCCAACGGCGCCAGAATTCGGTGATGCTGCGGCTGGTATAGGGGTTCATGAAGTTCTCCGGGAAGCTGAATCCCATCATTCTGCCCAAGCCTATGGCCATATCGGAGTAGCCCGAGAAGTCGAAATAGATTTGGAAAGTATATGACAACATGCCTATCCAGGCGGCTCCAGTGGAGAGTCCGCCACCCATACCAAAAGCTTGGTCGGCAACTTGTGCCAGAGTATTGGCAATCAGAACTTTTTTTGCCAGACCGATAACGAAGCGATAGAAACCCGTCATGCGGTCTTCCATGGTCGACTGCCGGTTGACGATTTGGGCGGCAACGCTGTTGTATCTCACGATGGGACCGGCGATGAGCTGCGGGAACATCATGATATACAGCACGTAATCGGTCAAGCTGCGGCTGGGTTGCGTGGTGCCGCGATACACATCAATGGTGTAGGTGATGCTTTGGAAGGTGAAGAACGAGATGCCGATAGGCAAAGCCACTTCGCGCCATCCAACAGGTGCGTGATGCATCCAACCTAACAGGGTGTTGAGGTTGTCAACGAAGAAGTTGGCGTATTTGAAATAGAGCAACAACCCCAAAGCCATGATGATGGATAAGGCGCACAAGAGTTTTTTCTTTGTGGTAGAGACGGTGTGCACACCGTCTGTACAACGATACATCGCCTTCACCAAGAAATAGTTGACAATACATTCTCCAACAAGCAGCAATATAAAGCCGGGGGCACCATAGGCATAGAATACCAACGAGGCGAGCAGCAGAGTGTAGTTGCGGAACCGTTGGGGCGTGATGAAGTAGGCCAATAGGAAAATCGGCAAGAAGAACAGGAGGAATATGTTGCTGCTGAATACCATAACTGTCTTATTCTTGTTCTCGTTGTTCGTCTACCCAGATAGCGTATTTGGCGTGCCCTTTCAGGAGTGAGTCAAGGTTTTTGTTCTCTTCCTCGGCTTGCTTTTTGATGCTCTCGTACCATTCCGGGGCGCCTTTGATGCGTTCGATGGTCTCCTCGATGAGTTTCTCCATGCGTTGGTGATCGTGGTCGAGGAAGGCAAATTGTGCCGTCTCGCAGAAGCCGAACATATAGTTATAGGCATAAGGTGCTGTGTTGATGACCATGATGAGGTCGGCTTCATCAATCATCTTGTAGGCTTCCAAATACTCTGAAACCTGCCTTTGAACTCAATGTCTTTGGTGATGACCTCGTCGTTGTATTTCCAATATTCGCAGCGATTGAAAGCATCCGAAAAGCACGACTCATGCAATTGGATGAAATAGCTGTCGGCAATCACGAGGAGGTTGGGTTTTCTCATGGTGGTGTCACTGAGGGTCATGATAGGTTGAGGCAAGGCGGGTTTTCTTAGTGGAAACAATAGGTTCATCAGGTCTTCCAGCTCTCCGTCTTGCTTCGAGTAGTCGGTTTGTTGGTTCTCGTCGAGGCAGACAATATGCGGCAACTCTTTCCCGATGAGGCTCTCTATCTTTCTCAGTATTGAGTCGGCCACAAAGGGGATGGTGCTCTCTGACCAATGGGTGCCATAAAGCGAATAAAGCGGATATTCTGTCTTGCCTTTCAGCGACTTGAAATAACTCAAGAAGTCGATGTGCGGGATGTTGTGTTCTTTAAAGAGTTGCGAGTAATAGTCCTGGACACAAAAAGACATGACTGAGTCGCGGTAGCATTGTGGCATGTATTCGGGATAGACCCAGGTCTTGGAAGGCGCTTCCACAAAGAGGAAAGCCGTGTTGTGCTTCTTCAAACTGTCGATGAGCACCAAGGTTTTTTCGATGTCTTGTCGTGCCCTGGCTTTAAAGTAATCTTCCGAGCCGTAACACCCTTTGAGGGTCTTGCCGGTTATCTCGTTGAGATACATTTCGAGGTAGAGTTCCCCATTTTCGCCAAAGACGATGTTGTCGTTGGTCGTTTTATGGAATAGCGAATACAAGCATTGGTTGTAGGCTCTGATGCAAGGTTCGCGAAAACCGCCGTTTTGCTTGGCGTAGGCTGAGAGGTAGTCCTGGTATTGACCCTCAGAATAGCTCTTCCAATTCAGTTGCACTTTCTCGGGTTGCTCGACAAATCCCGACAGCGTCAAGGGCACCCAATGGGTGAAGCCTTGGACGAGGACGGCGACACAGGCTGTGATGAGAAGCACGAACTGTATGAGAAAAGCTTTGTTTTTCATACCTTAGAACCTGAAATAGATAAACGGACTAAACCCGCTGGCGTTGAGGGCGCCGATGCAGAAGACGAAGGCGCAAATGCTGACCACGAAAGCGAGGATGTGCTGCCAACAGTTGTAGTTTGTGAAATAGACTTTGTCCTGGACTTTAAGGCCAAACTTCGTGAGGGTGAAGAAGGAGAAGAAGGCGGCTACCAGCATAGTGACATAGAGATGCGGGTTGTCGGAGAAGTGGAAGGGGGTGAAGTCGAAGGCGAAGAGGCGCTTGATGAAGAGCCAGGAGAGGTCGATGCGTTCGATGCGGAAGAAGCATCGGGTGAGGACGATGATGAGGAAGGTGAAGAACACCGCCGGGATGCGTCCAATCCGCTCGTTGAACTTCTTCAGGAAGAGCTTGTCGGCACAGATGAAGATGCCTTGAAGGGCACCATAGACAACGAAGTTCCAGGCTGCCCCGTGCCACAAGCCTGAGATAAGGAAGCAGAACCAAAGGTTGAAGTATTTGCGGGCTTCGGTCTTCACGCGGCTGCCGCCCAAGGGGAAGTAGAGGTAGTTCTTGATGAATACGCTGAAGGTCTGGTGCCAACGACGCCAGAACTCCGAAATGGTGGTGGATACGTAGGGGTTGTCGAAGTTCTCGGGGAACTTGAAGCCCATCATGCGGCCCAAACCGATGGCCATATCGCTATAGCCAGCGAAGTCGAAATAGATTTGGAAGGTGAAGGCGAAGATGGCAATCCAGGCGCTGGTGGAGTCGATGGTGGCAATCCTGTTGGCGATGTCGGCCAGCTGAGCAGAGGTCAGCACGTCGTAGTTGGAGGGGCCCAGAATGCTGTCCACCTGGAAGCCGATGACATCGGCGATGAGGACTTTCTTGCACAGACCGATGACGAAGCGGTAAAAGCCGTGCAGCCTGTCGGTATAGAGCGACTCACGGTTGCGGATCTGGTCGGCGATGTCGCAGTAGCGCACGATGGGACCGGCGATGAGTTGGGGGAACATGACGATATAGAGCATGTAGTCGCTCAGCCGCTTCATGGGCTCATTCACCTTGCGATAGGTGTCGAGGGTATAGGTGACGCTTTGGAACGAGAAGAAGCTTATTCCAATAGGCAACAGTATCTTGGTCCATTGCAGCGGTTCGGCGTTGAACCAGCCTAACACCGAGTTGATGTTCTGCATGGTGAAGTTGCCGTACTTGAAGAAGAACAGCAGCCCGATGCTGATGGCGATGCTGATGCCGCAGAGCACTTTCTTCAGTACGGGCTTCTCGGTCTTGTTCATCCAGCGCACCAGATAGAAGTTTGCGATGACGGAGACGATGAGATGGATGATAAACTCGGGAGCGCCCCAGGCGTAGAACACCAGCGAGGCGAGCAGCAGGAAATAGTTGCGCGTCTTCTTCGGCAGGATGAAGTACACCAGGAAGAAGACCGGCATGAAGTAAAGGAGGAATATGTTGCTACTGAATACCATAGTTTGATTGCTTTTGTCTTGCGAGCTTCGATCGTTTGGTGGGGATACTGTCTTTCAGCGCGGGGAAGATGTTTTCGGGGTAGTTGTCGATGAGCCACTGTGCGTTGTTGTGTACCACTACGTCAAGGGGTTGCCCCTGTTCCTCGCTGGTTTTCTTCAGTCCGGCAATCCAGGCCGAATCACCGTAGATAGTTTGTTCCACGTTTGCGCTGATGGCGTCTATCTCTTCGGGGTCGTAGCAGAGGGCGAACAGCGCCTGTTTTGTGAAGCCGTTGTTGAACTTGTAGAGCTGTGTCGTGCTGTAGAACAGGACGACGAAGTCGGTGTTGAGCAGTTCGTCCACCAGGTTGACTTCCTTCACCCATTGGCGGGGAGGGTCATAGAAGATGCTGCTGTTGTAGTACCAATAGGGGTAACGCGAGAAGATTTTCTGCATGGGAGTTTGGTAGACAATGTTCCACCAGAACGAGTCGCCGACGACAAGCATACGAGGTTTTACTGCGGTGCTGTCGTTGTCGGTGTTTGCGGTGGCATAGTAGAGCTGTGGCTTGGGCAGCGGGTGGACGAGGTTGAGTAGTTCCTCGAGATCCATATCGGCAGGCTCGGGGTCTTTCAGTGTTCGGGAACCGATGACGAGGTTCTGCATATTAATGCCGCCCAGGTGCTCCATATATCGGATAAGCGTGTCGGCTGCGAAGAGGGCACCGTATTTTGTCCAATGGGTTCCGGTTTGGGGAAACAGCATGAAGTCGGCGGTATCCTTCACTTTCAGGAAGTATTGCTCCAGATTGAGGCAGTTGACGCCGAGACGCTCATATTCCTCGGCACAGAAGAAGCGGGCCGACATCTTTTGGTCGCTGGTGAGCTTGGTGACGGGTTGGTCGGGGAGGTGTTCTGGATAAACCATGTCTTTGGAGGGTACGATGCAGACGAAGAGGTGGCTGCCATATTGTTCAAGGATGCGTTGCAGCTGGTAGATGCGTTTGGCTTCAGCCGCCAGCTGACGGGTCATCTCCTCGGCATTGCCGGCATGAAGAAGGTATTGAACTTGATAGTAGTCGTTGACCGCCCAAGGTTCATAGAGCCAGCCGTCTTTGCCTTGGACTAGGATACCTCGGGGAACGTAAGTCTTTTTGTAGCAATCCCAAAGATACTGGTTGTAGCTGCGAAGGATAGGTTCGCGGAAGCCGAAATTCTGCTTCAGGTATTCCTCGGTTCCGCTTTGGAAGCTACCGTCGGCATAGCTCTTGAAGGTGAGCTCGGGCATAGGTTTGGGCACTTCCACTCCTTTCAGCTTCTCGAAATCCAGCCAATGTGTGGTCTGCTGGATCATGAAGGAGAAGAGCACCAGACCCAGCAAACCGCATAATAGGATGTAAATGAGATTCTTCATTCAAGGTCAAATAATCTGCAAAAGTACAAAAATTCTGATTAATTCTGTACTTTTGCGGCATGAATACGAAGAAGATAGAACTGCTTTCGCCCGCCAAGGATGTCGAGGTGGGCATAGCCGCCATCAATCATGGTGCCGACGCCGTTTATATCGGCGGCCCCGACTTCGGGGCACGCGAGAAAGCCTCCAACAGTATCCAGGATATCGAACGCCTTTGTCGTCACGCAGCGTTGTTTGACGCCAAAGTGTATGTGACACTGAACACCCTGTTGTATGAAAACGAATGGGAACGTGCCAGGAAGCTGGCCTATGACTGCTGGAACGCGGGCGTCGACGCCCTCATCGTGCAGGATTTGAAGCTCCTCCAGCTCGACTTGCCACCTATCCCGCTGCATGCCAGCACCCAATGCGACAACCTAACATTGGAACGAGTGCAGCAGTTGGAGCAGATGGGTTTTCAGCAGGTTGTGCTGGGTCGCGAGCTGAGTCTGGAACAGATTAGGGAAATCCGCTCGAAGACCACTGTGCCGCTTGAGTTCTTCGTTCATGGTTCATTATGTGTAAGCCACAGCGGACGCTGTTATCTGAGCCAGCATATCGGCAACCGCAGCGCCAACCGAGGTGCCTGCGCCCAACCCTGCCGTTTGCCTTGGGACTTGCTTGACGAGAAAGGCGACGTGCTGATCAGGAACCGGCACCTGCTCTCGCTGAAGGACCTCAACAACAGCGCCCACCTGGAGGAACTCATCGATGCTGGCATCACCAGCTTCAAGATTGAGGGTCGACTGAAAGAGGCCGACTATGTGAAGAACGTGACGGCTTACTATCGCCGGAAGCTGGACGAGATTATCAGGCGACGCGATGATGTGGAGCAGGCCTCGCTAGGACATTGCGACTACGCCTTTGAGGTGAATCCCGAGAAATCCTTCAACCGTGGCTTCACGGACTATTTCATCAACGGCAGACAGAAGGGGATAGGTTCGCCCTTCACACCCAAGTCGATGGGAGAGTACATCGGCGAGGTCAGCTGGTGCAACCCGCTTCGTATGGAGATTGATACGGAAAAGGTTTTGCATAATGGAGACGGACTGTGTTTCCTGAATCAGGACAATGAACTGGTGGGTCTGCGTGCCGATGTGGTGAATACAGGTAAAGATGGTGTGCCCACCGTTTCGACCAACAGACCGCATGGGGCATTCAAGGGCGCGAAGATTTACCGCAACCTCGACCTCGAATGGCAGAAACAGGTGGATGCTTCGACGGGCAACCGCAAGATTGATATTGAATTGATTTTGTCGGAAACGGAAACAGGTTATGAAATGATGGCCACCTGTGGAGATATGGCGCACCGCGTCTCTACAAATGTCCTTTGCGACAAAATCGTAGCGAACAACCCCGAGAAGGCCACCGAGAACATCCGGAAGAAAGCCCTTCAGTGGGGCGATACGGTGTTCAATCCTGTGAATCTGGAGCTGCGTTTCAGCGAGCCTCGGCTTATTCCAGCTTCGATGATCGGGGAGATGAAACGTGATTTGGTGACGAAACTGACGGAGGAATTGATTGAAAAACACATCAACAACCGATTGACCTCGCCCATAGAGAGCCTCGCTTCACTGAGTTCCGTTCCCAATGACATGGTCGCTACAGACCCAGACGAAATCCCCACCCACCTGATGACCTGCCACCATTGCATCCGCTACGCCAACAATATGTGCAGCAAGGAGACGGGTCAGCGGGCCACACCTTTATATATCCGCAACGGGGCGAACACCTTCCGTCTCGATTTTGATTGCAGGAATTGTTTGATGACGGTTTCTGCGGTTACCGATTGAGCACCAGTTCGTTGTATCCGAACACTACCTCCAAGCCTTTCTCTTTGAAATAGGCTCTCACCTGTTTTTCGTCCCATTGGGTTGCTGCCAGGATGAAGTCACCACCCCAGGCGCCCAAGGATTTCAGCACACCTTCAAAGTCGGAGAAACGCTTTTGCACGGGCTCCTGTCCGATGCAGCGGCTGATGATGCGTTCGTGGCATTGCATCAGCAGGCCGAAGTCGTCGAGGGTCTCGCATTTTGGCAGACTGCGGCTGATTTCCGAGACAGCTTCTATGTCTTTCTGCAAAGCCTCTGGGTCAGCTTTCTCCAGGAAGGCTTTGACTTCTTTGGAGGAGTTTTGCTTTTGGCCTTGATAGATGAAGAAGAGATGGTCGGCGAAGGGAGGATTGAAGGCTATAGGTTCAACTTTAGGTGACGGCCCTTCGACGGGCTCAGGGACCTTAGGAAGCTGGTAATAAATCGGGCCGTCCGCTGTGGCGCAGGCGATGTCGTAGCCGGAGCCTCCGAAGGTGAGCTTCAGCAGATCGTAGGGGTCGACTTTGGCCCAACGTGCGAGGTTGGAGATGAGGGTGGAACTGCTGCCGAGACCCCATTCGGGATTGAAGTCCAGGCGGGTCTCAAAACGAGTGCAACCCTCAAAGGCTGAGGGATTCAACTGGCGAACCGCTTTCAGTATTTGAGCT
>Ga0265301_10005136_pt1 | contig 12957 bp, 5 predicted proteins | sample AusTroGonzalo_MG_2_FD_193488 | JGI IMG/M metagenome (GOLD analysis project Ga0265301, IMG submission 193488) | Bovine rumen microbial communities from tropical cattle in Woodstock, Queensland, Australia - Gonzalo_04 | ecosystem: Host-associated > Mammals > Digestive system > Stomach > Rumen ...
AGCACGACGGCCCCGGCGGAGTCCGTGACCGTGACGGCCGTGTTCGCGGACGAGGGGCTCGGACTGGCCTCGCAGCAGTACCGGATCGGCAGCGGCGCGTGGCAGGACTACGTGGACGGCGTGACCGTGACCGAGAACACGACCGTTTATTTCCAGGCGGTCGACACCGCGGGCAACGACGCGACCGCCAGCTATGATGTGACTAACATCGCGGACATCACCAAGCCGGTCGTCTCCAACGTCGTGGCCAGCATCACGACTCTGACGAATCAGAACGTGATCGTGACCGCCGACTTCACCGATAACGTCGGGGTTGCCTCCAGGCTGTACAAGCTCGGCGACGGCGCGTGGACCGCGTATTCCGACGCAGGCGTGGTCGTGACCGGGAACAACACCGTTTCCTTCAAGGCCGTCGACACCTCAGGCAACGAATCCGACGAGGTCAGCTGCGCCGTTACGAACATCGACAAGGTCGCGCCGACCGTCACCGGCATCACGCCGAGCACGACGGAGGCCGATGTGACGTCCGTGACCGTGACGGCGAACTTCGCGGACGACGTGGCGCTGGCGGAATCGCTGTACCGGATCGGCGACGGCGCATGGACGGACTACGTCGACGGCGTGACCGTCACGGCGAATACCACCGTCTATTTCAAGGCTGTCGATACCGCCGGAAACGAGGCGAACGGCCAATACGTGGTCACGAACATCGACACCACCGTGCCGGATACCACGAAGCCGGTCGTTTCCAACGTGAAAGCGGACATCACCGCGCTGACGAACCTGGACGTGACCGTGACCGCGGACTTCTCCGACGACGTGGCGGTGGCGAACAGGCTGTACCGGATCGGCGACGGCGCATGGCAGGATTACACGGATGGCGTAGTCGTGGGCGAAAACGCGACAGTCTACTTCAAGGCCGTCGACACCACCGGCAACGAATCTGACGTCGCCAGCATCACGGTCGACAACATTGACAAGATCGCGCCGGAGAAGCCGGTCGCGTCGGCAAACGTCACCACGCCCACCAACGGCAGCGTGAACGTGACCGCGACGTTCGCCACGGATTCCGTGAAGAACGAATACTCCATGGACGGCTCGAACTGGGCGCTGTATCCGGGCGTCGTGAAGTTCGACGACAACGGCTCGGTGTGGTTCCGTGCGACGGACGAGGCGGGGAACGTCTCCGAGGCCGCGGAATACACGGTCGACAACATCGACAGGGTGCCGCCCGTGAAACCGTCCGCATCCGCCGATGTCACGGAGATGACCAGCGGCAAAGTGACCGTGACGGCTGTCTTCAGCGAAGATTCCGCCGTAAAGGAATACTCGCTGGACGGCCTGCTGTGGCAGGATTACACCGCGCCGCTCGTATTCAGCGCGAACGGCAAGGCGTATTTCCGCGCCGCGGACGCAGCCGGGAACGTTTCCGAAATCGGCGGCTACGAAGTCACGAACATCCATGCCGTCGACCCGGACAACAAGCCGGACAACGGATGGAACGACTACCTGTACGACAAGAAGAAAGGCTGGAACACGAAGGCCGGCGAGTTTGCCGCGAACACGGTCGTCGGCAACGGCGAGATCAGCCTGGACGTGGCAGGGACCATCGACAAGGACGGCAGGCACAACCTGTTCGGCAACGATGGCACGAAGATGGACACCGGCGACGTGGCGAAGCTCAGCGTGGCGGACGCCGCGAAACTGACTTTCACGATCGATTCCAACGCCGCCGGCACGTTCTATGTGTACGAGGACGGCAAGGACAAGAAAGGCAACCGGAAGCAGATCAAGGTCGCGAAAGTGTCGGTCAAGGCGGGACAGACCGCGACGCTGAGGGACGTCTGCCTCACCTCCACCGGCAACTACTACGTCGCGATGACCGCGAAGAACGTCAAGAAAGCCGGAACCGAGGGGCTGTACAACGTGAGCGTCACCAGCAGCACGTTCTTCGTGGATGCCGACAGCGGCGACAACAACACGGCGAAGGATAGTTTCCTGGCTTCGATTGGGCGCGGCGCGGAGTCCATTCCCATCCATCTGGACAGCGACCTGATGGCGGGCAGCACGGAGTTCAAAAACTTCGTCGGGTTCGGCGACACGGCCGACTACATCAAGCTGGATCTCATGTCGAGCGCATACCTGAGCTTCAACCTCACGGGCGAGGGCGACGGCACGGCGAAATTCACGATCTGGAAGTGCGACACGACCAAGAACAACAAGATGTCCAAGGTCGGCGGCGTCACCACGCTCAACGCGAAGAACGGCTACAAGGCGACGACCAAGGCGCAGTTCCTCGAAGCCGGCGGCAAGTACAAGTACTACATTTCGATGGAGTGCTCGGATGCCGCAAAGGGCAAGGGCGTCTACTACAATGTCGCGGTCACGCCCGAAACCGTGTTCTTCGACAGCGCGGACAACGGCAAGAACAACGCCCTGTACGACAAGAAAGCCAAGTCGTTCTACACCGAGGACAGCAGCCACCACTTCGAGTCCACGGACATCGTCGGCGGCACGACGAATGTCCTGCTGGACAGCGATCCGGTCGGCGCCGACGGCTACGAGAACTTCGTCGGGTACGGCGATGCCGTGGACTACGCGAAGATCGAACTGACGGGCGCAGGGAACCTGAGCTTCGAGCTTAAGGCGACGGGCGACGCGACGTTCGTGGTCTACAGGAAAGGCAAGGACAAGAAAGGCAACGACACGCTGGACGCCCTCCAGACGACCAAGCTCACGCTCGCCAAGAACACAAGCGTGGTCGCCACAGCCACGAACGTGCTTGCCGGACTCGACGCCGGAGAGTACTACATCTCCATGACTGCGAAGAATACGAAGCCCAACGACAAGGGCAGCGTGTTCTACAACGTTAAGGCGAACTTCACCGCCGCCGTCAGCGACGCGGAGCTCGACAGTGCGGTTGCCGCCGCCGGATTCTCCGCAGGACTTGATTTCCTCCAGGATGACAAGTCCGCCTGGCAGAACATCAGCATGCTCGCGTGAGCTGAATCACTGCAAACTTAACGAAACGCTTTGCCCTCGGAATCGATATCGGTTCCGGGGGCAGTTTTTTTATCGACTTTTCGTTGTCGGAAGTCCCTGGATGATTTGACTTTTTTCAAGGAGAGTGATATATTTTTTCGGAAACATGCTGACGCATAGCTTTTGAACTGATGGGAGGCAACGAGTCTATCCATGCACCTGCGCATGCAATGTGGTGAAAAAGGAAAAGCCTCCATACAAATTAAGTTTGCTGGGAAAACGGGTCATGCGTGCCATAGCCCATGAATTCCGGCATACGCAACAGCATCGCCTGTGGGACACGGATATCCCAAAGGTTGAATGGGAGGCAAAAAACTCCCCGGCTTCCCCCAGGGATTCAACAGACAAAGCTATGATTGAGGTCTACCGTAACGATCCAGGCGAAATTGATGCACGACAGTTCGCAAATAAGTTCGAAGACGCTTTTGATGAAAAGTTCTTACGAAAGATCGGAAGACTCGCTCTTCGATATCACAGACGCCACGCCAAGGAATACATCCAGGCGATGTCGGACTACTATAAGAGCACGGGGGAAAAAGACTCCGCTTCAAGTAAGCAGTGAGCAACTATCCTATAATTGAGCGAGGCATAACCTAGGGTTATATTTGGAATGTTTCACTTTTTTTGAACGAAATTGGAGGTAGAAGATCATGGGCATAGGTGGAGGTATCATCGGCGGCATTCTCGGAGGAATGTTCGGCGGCTGGTGGGGTGCCGCAATCGGCGCATGGATCGGCGCATCAATCGGCAAATCCGACACAAATCAGGACAAACAACCGCTGGAGACGTATTGCGATATCTTTCGCTGTTTGGGGCAGCTCGCAAAATGCGATGGTCTCGTGACGCAGGACGAAGCTGAACTGGTGTCCAATTTAATTAAAAAGCTGGACATCCCGCAAGACAGCAAATCCGGCATGAAACAGGCATTCAACGCCGGGAAAACACAGACTGTGCACGACTTCACTTTGGCAATCCGTAGGATCGCGGCACGAATTAAAAACATGGATGCCCGCCGTTCTCTGTTGGAAGTCCTCTGCACGTTAGCCATCGTGGATCATTCGCTCACGCAGGATGAACGCATTCTGCTGACAATCGCGGAATCGGAGTTGAATCTGCCTGGTTTCCTGCAGCAGTTCTTTGCGGGCAGTTCGTCCGAATTTTCCGGAAACGCCGAACACGCGTCCTCGTCCGGACGTGATTCAGAAAATGCAGGCAGACGGAGCCGCTTCGCTGATGACGTCATGGCAGACGGCATGACGCTGGACCAGTGCTATGCAACGCTCGGCTGCACGAAAGATGCGTCAAACGAGGAACTCAAACGCTGTTGGCGGGCCAAAGCGAAGGAATTTCATCCGGATAAGGTTGCGGCAAGAGGCCTGTCTGCCTCCGTCATCGAACATGCAAAAGTGCAGATGCAGAAAATCAACAACGCATACGAGGCGATTTGCAAGTCGCGCGGAATCCATTCGTGAGTTGACAATAATGATGCCAGCCGAACGGGTCAATTTGGCCCGGTTCTGGAGGGGTATATGCGAGTAGACCTTGAAACGTTTCGTCGTGTGACCTGACAGGGTCTCGCTCTTGTGCGGAAAAAGAGAGCAGGCTCTCCAACTTGCCGCAAGCGGGTTCGAAAGAATGCAGCCCCGGGAGGGGAGATGAGCCCTGATTCACGGGGGCGGAATGCTGTTTTTTGAAGAGCAGATGTCTTTGGACAACGCCCCGCTCGGATTGTCTTTGCTGTTCCTGACGGCCATGCTCTACTCCGTCGTAATCGGCACGGTCTGCACCCACCATGTTCCGCATGTCCTTTTGAACTCTTGAGAAAAACATGATTAGCTCCTACTTGAGCTCGCTTTTTTGTCGCATGAGCTTGCTCTTCCTCAAATAAACCTAAAGCACCCGGAGGAGAGAAGACGTTCGTCGATCTCCTGTCTGGCTTTTCCGCACTCCGAAGGTTCGACTGATACAGAGAGGAACGTTATTAACGTATTTATGACATTCCTTTTCGAAAAAAGTCCGAGATTCCCTGCTCCGGAGCTTGACTTTTCCCGTGAAGGAGTGTAAATTTGTCTTTGGAACCTGGGGTTGCCACACGGGAATCCCGGTTCCGTGCTCTTTTCATCGGTTATTTCAGCAAAAGTTTATGTAAACCGACCAAGTTTCAAATCTGCTCTTTTGCTCATGAGTGTAGAAAACCAGCACAGGATTATTGTGTCTTCGTGTCTTGCTGGGCATTTTTCTGTTCGTCTCATGAGCGGGTTCTTGGTCGGACCTACATAAACGCGTATGGGGAAGTGTCCGGCTTTTTTTGTATCCGGGCGATTTCCCTTCTTAACATCCCGACTGACCAATCCCCAACCAAGAAACACTAATAAACCACGAACGGAGATTCCGAACGAGTATTGGGGAATCGACATGACGAAGGTGCTGATTCCGTCCGCGGGATGGCTCTATGTACATGTCGCAATCGACTGGGGATCGAAGAAACTCCTTTCGGTGAACCCCAGTCTGACCAGCAAATCGTCCGACTGGATCGACACGCCGAACGAGGCGGTGAACGTGCAGTTCCCCAATGGGATCCGCGAGGCGGAATGGCTCCCTCATCTGGTCAGCGACAACGGGTGTCAGCCGACCTCGAAAGCATTCAACAACGCCTGCCGCGAATTGGGAATCGAGCAGATATTCGCCAGCTACAGCAACCCGAAGGGAAACGCCGACACCGAACGTGTCATCCGCACCATCAAGGAAGACCTGGTCTGGCCTCGCGAGTTCGACAGTGTCCAGGCTTTCGAGGTGGCGTTGAAACAATGGGTGAAAGATTATAACGAGGATTTCCCCCACTCGGCGCTGAACTATGAAACGCCCTGCGATTACGAACGGTGGTTCTATGCGTCTTTATCAAAATAAATCCATCAACCCGGCATTACGGATTCCCTTAAACCGCGGAAACAGACTTTTTTCCCGCTTTTCCGTAATGCTACCCTTGACAAATGGGGTGCATTACAGCTGGTCTCCGCCGTCTTCAGCGAGGATTCCGCGTCCAGGGAGTATTCTTTGGACGGCAAGGCATGGAAGGCGTACACGGAACCGGTCCTCTTCCTGGAAAACGGCATCGTGTATTTCCGCGGCACGGACGAAGCCGGGAATATCTCCGAAACCGTGACTTACGAGGTGACCAACATCAGCCAGGTGGCGCTGGACAAACCGATCGCCACGGCTGACATCACGAGCCCGACCAATACTGCTGTTCATGTGAGCGCGGTATTCAACGAAAATGCCGTCACCCGCGAATACAGCCTGGACAGCACAGAGTGGTTCGCCTACACGGGAAGCATCGAATTCACGGAGAACGGTTTCATCTTCTTCCGCAGTACGGATGGGGAGGGGAATGCCTCCGAGATCACGATCTTCCAGGTGAAAAACATCGACAAGATCGCGCCGGCGAAGCCGACTGCCTCGGCGGATGTGACCGATCCGACCAGCGGCGCTGTGCGAGTCTCCGCTGTCTTCAGCGAGGATTCCGCGGCCAGGGAATATTCTTTGGACGGCAAGGCATGGAAGGCGTACACGGAACCGGTCCTCTTCCTGGAAAACGGCGCCGTGTATTTCCGCGGCACGGACGAAGCCGGGAATATCTCCGAAACCGTGACTTATGAGGTGACCAACATCAGCCAGGTGGCGCTGGATAAACCGATCGCCACGGCTGACATCACGAGCCCGACCAATACTGCTGTTCATGTGAGCGCGGTATTCAACGAAAATGCCGTCACGCGTGAATACAGCTTGGACAGCACGGAGTGGTTTGCCTACACGGGAAGCATCGAATTCACGGAGAACGGTTTCATCTTCTTCCGCAGTACGGACGGGGAGGGTAATGTCTCCGAGATTACGATCTTCCAGGTGAAGAACATCGACAAGGTCGCGCCGGTTGCTCCGACCGCTTCTGCAGATGTCACTGCCGCCACGAACGGCGATGTGCTGGTTTCCGCCATTTTCAGCGAGGATTCCGCTGTCAAGGAATATTCGCTGGATGGCGAGAATTGGCAGGCGTACACGGAACCGGTCCTCTTCACGGAAAATGGTTCCGTCTTCTTCCGCGGCACGGATGCGGCAGGCAATGTCTCCGAGGTCACGGCTCTCGAGATCGGCAACATTGACAAAGTCGCGCCGGAAGCTCCGGCCGCCACGGCAAACATGGCGAACGGCAACATGCTTGTTACTGCCGTTTTCAGCGACGATTCCGTCCTGAAAGAATACAGCCTTGACGGCCAGAAGTGGCTTGCTTACACCGCAGCCGTCGTCCTTTCCGCCAACGGTTCCGTCTTCTTCCGCGGCACGGACGCCGCCGGCAATGTCTCCGAGGTGACCACCTGCACGGTCGACGACATCGTTGTGCCAGACAACAGGCCCGACGACGGCAGAAACGATTACCTCTGGGACAAGAAAGCCGGTTGGAACACCGCAAACATCCATGTTTCGAACACGATCACCGGAAACTGCGAGCTCTCTCTGGACGAGCCGGGTTCCATCAACCTGGATGACATGCACAATCTGTTCGGCAACGATGGCACGAACGTGGATTCCGGCGACGTCGCGAAGATCGACGTGGAATCGGTCGCGAAACTGACTTTCACCATCGACTCCACCGCCGCCGGCACGTTCTACGTGTACGAAGACGGCAAGGACAAGAAGGGCAACCGGAAGCAGCTCCAGGTCGGAAAGGTCACCGTCAAGGCAGGCCAGATTGCGACGCTGAAGGACGTTTGCCTGGTCCCGGACGGCAGCTACTATGTCGCGATGGTGGCGAAGAACGTCAAGAAAGCAGGGGCCGAGGGGCTGTACAATGTGAACGTCACCAGCTGCACGTTCTTCGTCGATGCCGACAACGGCGGCAACAACGCGGCGAACAAGAACCGCGCCGTGTCGGTCGAGCGCGGCACGACGTCGATCGTCCTGGACAACGAATTGATGGCGGGGAACGCCGCATTCGACAACTTCGTCGGATTCAACGACAGCATCGACTATGCGAAACTTGCCCTCGCTTCGAGCGGATATCTGAGCTTTGACCTGAAAGCCACGGGCGCGGCGAAGTTCACGATCTGGAAGCAGGACGCCAGCGGCAAGCTGTCGAAGGTCGGCGGCGTGACAACGCTGAACGCGAAGAACGGCTACAGCGCGACGTCCAAGGCTCAGTTCCTCGATACCTCCAAGTACATCTACTACGTTTCGATGGAGTCCACGGACGCCGCCAAGGGCGGGAGTGCGTACTACAACGTCGAGCTCAACGACAACTCCATATTCTTCGACTGCGCCGATCATGACCTGATAAACGGGTTCGTGTACGACAAAAAGAAGAACCTGAACAAGCATCTGAACGAGTTCCAGTCGAACGTCCTGTCCGCATCCGGCGAAACGGAGATATTCCTGGACAGCAACGAGATTATGGAGGACGGCTACAGCAACTTCGTCGGATACGATGACAAGGCCGACTATGCCAAGTTGCGCCTGTCTACGGCCGGTGATGTCACGTTCATGATCGACACCACCGGCGCGGGGACGTTCACCGTCTATCAGAACAACGCGGCGAAGAAGAAACTCGTGGTCATCGCAAAGACCGAGATCAAGGTCGATGCCGGAGCCGTGATGCTTTTCGATCTTGATGCCGGCGACTACTTTATCTCCATGGCGGCGAAGAAGACCGCCGCCAACGATAAGGGCTGCGTGTACTACAATGTCACGGCGAAATTTGAATCCTCCGTTGCCGATGCCCGGCTCGAAGCTCCGCTCGCCATGCCGGAAACGGACAGCTTTGGCTTTGACCGGTTCGGCGCGGATGCGCTCGCGGATGCTTCCGTATCCTCCATCGCCGAGCCGGATGGCAAATCCGCCTGGCAAAGCATCGCCACCCTGGCGTGATCCTCTTTCTGAAAGCTTAAAAAAACAGCCCGCCGCTTTCCCGGAGGCCGGCGGGCTGAACCATCCTCGCAGTACGGCGTGGGGATGATCAATATCGTTTTTTTTGTTTTTTTGAGTCGTGCTGCTTGAAAATGAGGCAAAAGCGTTGTATTTTGCTATGTCATATTATATAAAAACGAGAAATCATCATCGGGCGGCGCGGCTATTCCGGTTTTGAACTCCAAACAAGATCATAACGTTTTCGCAAGGCTATCAAACCATGGCTAGATACGATGTGCTCGACAGCAGGACCAGCACGGGACTGATCCTGAACAAAGACTCCATGTTTGTTTCCAGCGGGGGTACGGCGAACAATACCACGGTCAATTCCGGCGGCAGCTTTCACATTCTCAAAGGCGGCGTGGGGAGCGACACCACGGTCAATTCCGGCGGCACCCTCACTGTCTTCCGCTATGGGGCTGCCTATGGCATCGTGGAAAACGGAGGATTCGTCGATCTGCGAAAAGACGTGGAAGCGACATTTGCAGCCAATGCTTTCAGCGGGCTTGTCCTTTCCAAAGCATCCGCGTCTCTTCATTCCGGGACCACGGCGAACAGCACGTCTGTCAGCAACAACGGTTTCCTGCATGTTTTCTCCGGCGGCATCGCGAACAGCACCACGATCAAAAACGGCTGGCTGTATGTCTCTTCCGGCGGCATCGCAAACCATGTCGAAGTCAACTCCTACGGCTGCATGTGGATCTATTCCTGCGGCTTTGCGGACGACATCACCATCAATGCCGGTGGCTCCGCCTATGTTTCCTCCGGCGGGACAGCGAACAACATCGCCATCAACGGCAGCGGCAGCATGTTCGTTTTCTCGGGCGGCACGGCGAACAACATCGCCATCAACAGCAGCGGCAGCGTGTTCATTTCCTCCGGCGGGACAGCGAACAACATCGCCATCAACAGCAACGGCAGCATGTGCATTTCTTCCGGCGCCCTCACTGAAAACACCAGGATCAACAACTATGGCAGCGTGTTCATTTCCTCCGGCGGCACCGCGCACGGCACTATCGTGACGGGGAGCGGCTTTTTCTGTGTCTCGAGCGGCGGCACGGCGACCGGGATCAAGGAAGATGGCGGCTATGTCCATGTCGAGGACGGAGCGGAGGTGTCTTTCCTTTCAAACATGTTCAGCGGCATTGCGTTGGACGGGCAGTCCGCCACGGTCCATTCCGGGACCACAGCCGTCAGCGTTACGGTCAATTCCGGCGGGAGCATGAATGTCTTCTTCGGCGGCATCGCAAACAATGTCAAGGTCACCTCCGGCGGCAGCATGGCTGTCAACTGTGGCGGCATCGCAAACCATGTCGAGTTCAGCTCCGGCGGCAGCATGGGAATCGGCAGCGGCGGCGAAGCAAATGACATTGCGGTATCCAGCGGCGGAGCCTTGATGATCGATTGCGGCGGGATGCTGGCTTCGGCTGCGATTCTGAGCGGCGGAAGGATCTCGGGGTATTACGATTGCAGCGACATTTCGTTCGAATCCGGCGCGATCCTTGATTTCAGTCTTGCCTGCTATGACCCGGAGAAAACGGACGCCCTCGTGAAAAATCTTTCCTCCGTTCAAAACGGACCCGTTTTTACGGTCACGCTGGGGGAGGGACAGGGGGAGGGGACCTACAAACTGGCGGATGGCGTGTCCGACTTCAAGGAGACGATTTCCATTTTTACTTCCGGGACGCAGATCGGCTCCCTTTCTCTGGACCAGGCCGTGACGATACGGGGCGCGAGTTTCACCCTGAGCCTGAACGACGGCGACCTGATGCTGGACATTGAGGCGGAAAACCCCAATGCCCAATATGTCTACCTGGATTTCGACGGGGAAAACGACATGCTGTACCGCAATTCGGATTTGGACCTGTCCATTTCCGCGACGGTACGGAATCCGTTTTTTACGGAAGCTCAGCAGCAGGCCATCATCAATGAACTGTCCGAGAAATACCAGGATAAGGATGTCGTTTTCCTGCTGACCCGTCCCGAAATCGTGCCGTATTCCACGCTTTACTTCGGATTGAGCTCGGATTTCTCGGATTATGGCGATTACTTCGGGGTGGCGGAGGGGTACGACGGAAACAACCAGGACAATCGCGACAATGCTTTCATCTTTCTGGACAAGACCTATTCCACCGGGCAGGTCGTCTCGGTCGCGTCGCACATGCTGGATCAACTCATGGGGTTTTCCTATTTCGTTGACGGCAATCAGGAACTCGGCAAGTATGCGGAGAACAAGACGCTGCTGTCCCTTTCCTCCGGATGGGATCAGCATGATCCGTACAACAAGTACTGCCCGATCGATCCGGAGACCGGGTACAGGTGCCTGACCGGCTGCACCAATACCGCCGCGTCGCAGATCATCTATTACTGGATGGAAAAGGGAATGCTGGATTTCACGCTTTCCCTGGAAGATTCCGATGCCCATGTCAGCAACAGCAACAGAAATATCGTAATAGAGAATACAGATGATCCGGTCAATGGGCATCTTTCATTTCACAAGGTCAACAACCTCCTGAGCAATTTTGTAATGGGAGATGAAGACTGCATCGCCGCGTTGTGTTTCGCCGCCGGAGTGCTCCAGAATGCCAGTTATGGCCCCGGAACGACTTGGTCGTGGTGGAAAGAAAGGCTGTTTACCAGGTCCGGTTTTGAAAATACAGTGACGTTTCGGTATATGCCCAGTGTCAACTGGCCCGCGGTGAGTGATAGCTATCAGGGGGCTTATCTCAGGCTGTCGGACGACGATTTCCTTGTGCGGGAATTGCTTCAGGGAAGACCGGTCGGGATCACGATCAGAAGCCAGGACCATTGTCTCGTGCTGGACGGATATGACAGCTCCAGAAACATGTTCCACCTGAATTACGGATGGGGTGAATCAAGCAATGAATGGGTTACCCTGCAGGAAATGGTCGATCTGCGGGTGGACGAGGCGATCTACGGGATCACGCCGATCGTTTATGCCGATCTGACGATCAATGATCTGACGGCATCTGACGAGACCGTGAACCTGAACGAAGATGTTACACTGTCTTTTACGGTTTCCAACGAGGGAAAGGAAGTGTCGAAAGCGGCTGCGGCTTACGTCTACTGCGGAGACATGCTTCTTGGCGAACTGGGATTGCAGTACATATCACCCGGGTATTCCCGCAAGTGTTCCCTTACTGTCAATGCAGCTCAGCTGCCGCTCGGGGAAAACGACTTGAGAGTGGAGATGGAATCGCAAAATGGAGGCGGCATTTCCGTTTCATCCGTGACCATCGACCACAGTGACAATGCCGCTCCCCGCCAGCCGGTCGTTGCCGCGGATGTTTCTGAACTGACGAATGCGGACGTGCTTGTCTCCGCCGGATTCAGCAGGATCGCAACGACGCAAGAATACAGTTTTGACGGCGAAACATGGTTCGCCTATGACGGTCCCGTCCGGGTCGTGGAAAACGGCACGGTCTTCTTCCGCTGTACCGACGAGGACGGAAACGTCTCCGAGGTTACCTCGTGCGAGGTGAACAACATAGACAAGACTCCTCCGGGAAAACCGGTCGCCTCTGCGGATGTGGTCGCAGTGACGAACGGAGACGTGCTGGTGTCGGCGGTTTTCAGCGAGGATTCAGTGACCAAGGAATACAGCCTTGATGGCAAACGTTGGCAGGCATACACCGGTGCCGTCAAATTCAGAGAGAACGGCACGGCTTTCTTCCGGGGCTTGGATGAAGTTGGCAATGTTTCCGAGGTAACGGAGTATGCCGTGACGAACATCGACAAGATCCCGCCGGAGAAGCCGGTCGCCTCAGCGGATGTCATCACGGCAACGAACGGAGATGTGCTGGTGTCTGCGGTCTTCAGCGAGGATTCCGCAGTCAAGGAATACAGTCTTGACGGCGAACAGTGGCAGGCATACACCGGTGCCATCAAGTTCAGCGAGAACGGCACAGTCTTCTTCCGCGCTATCGATGAAGTTGGCAA
>Ga0265301_10005138_pt1 | contig 12953 bp, 31 predicted proteins | sample AusTroGonzalo_MG_2_FD_193488 | JGI IMG/M metagenome (GOLD analysis project Ga0265301, IMG submission 193488) | Bovine rumen microbial communities from tropical cattle in Woodstock, Queensland, Australia - Gonzalo_04 | ecosystem: Host-associated > Mammals > Digestive system > Stomach > Rumen ...
GTCTCTCCAAAAATACGCATACGATATTCAACACCACTTATTAAATCTGCGTTATATTCTCTTAATGCTCTTATGCTCATTGCTTCTACGTCCTCAATTACACCATCGTCAAACTTAATAGCCATATCCTCTGTATCTATGTTATATTTCCCAAATTCACTTGAAGCATAGCATACTGCTCTTATTAAATCATATATAGCACTTTCATATCCTATCTCTAATTTCTTTTTACGTCTTGCAAGTTTAGAGTTAGAACTCATTACTGCTGTTGCAGTTGTTAAATTAGCACCGTCAAACGTATAAAAGTTGTCCCCTAGTCCTACTTTATTACTTAAAATATTAAGGTTAGTATTTAACGTGTCAATCTGCTGTGTTGTTCTTAATTCTCCTGTATCATTTTGTATTAAGTCATCTTTTGTCGCCCCAGTTGGTAAAACGTATATGTCTGTGTCCTCTGGGTCAAATGTTAGTTTTTGTGTTCCGTTATCATAGTTTAGTAATTCGGCTCTTACAAATGTTCTTCTTCTTCCGTCTTTTATTTCAGTTTTTAACGCATCAAATGACAAATCTACCGCTTTTAAATTATCAATAGCATTTGCATAATGAGGTATGCCAAAAGGGCTATTGTTAAATAAGTTGTTTGTTAATAGTGGTTCAAATATACTAAACCATTTTATATTTGATTTTGTATCAAATTCAGATTGAGTCAATTCGTCTGTTATCTCTGTTAAGTTTCCGTTATTATCTGAAAATAAATGATTGTTTATAACATAGTTTCCTTGCTCATTTAATCTATGTACTGAACATATAACATATTTTTGACCTTTTATATACTCAACACTTCCAAATGCACACTCTGTTATTTCTTTATTGTTCCAAGTAAGCGGATATATCCAATCAACATCTACTATATCAATTCTTGTCTTTGCTTCGCTTACATCTAGTACCATTTTATCTTCATTTTCTACTATGTCATATACACTTACAACAGTTGCACACGTTCCCAATGCTCCTGACTTCTCGATTGACTGATTAATTATAACATTCAAATTTAAGCTATCTAACAATTCGTCATACTGCTTTTGTGTGTTGTCATCTTTCATTGTAATTTTGCATTTTTCACTCCAAAGAATATCACTCCAGTCCTCGCTTATCTCTTTTGCCATGTTCATTGTAAATCTTTTCTTGTTTACTCTCTTTTGTCCGTTATAAATATAATAATTGTGAAACGATTTTACATTTCCTTGATACCAGCTTTTCCATTGTGTAATATAAGTCTTTATTGCATCTTTTACATCTGGATTATAATTGTAAGTCTTTTGTAAAAAATCTTCTAATTTCATTTTTACCTCCTAAATTATCACTATATGATATATTCTCTTATACTCTATATAGAAAGATTTAACATTTTGTGCAATTATTGCGCTTTTATGTTCATCATAAACTTGTCATAAAAACTAAAATATGAGTATTCGTTAGCATCTAGCGAGTCAATATCCGTTGTTCCATCGTCTAGCCTTTCGTCTTGTACTTTGTCATTCCATAACGCCTCTGTATACGCCTCTATTAAGCCTTTACACTTCCTTAATATCTTTCTTTTACTTAAACCAAATAATTGGCAATCTAACTCTATTCTGTCCACTATACGCCCTTTAACGCAATCATCAACTTTTAATAGTATTCCATTTTGCCTTAAATGTTTGTTAAGCCCATACGTTAATACTTGCCCTAATGCCCCATAATCAGCAAAACAATGAGTAACTTTTCCATATTGTTGTATTATTTCATTGTAAAACTCAACAAATTTCTCATATAGAATATCTGGTGAATAAACACCCTCTATTTTCTTTTCATCTAACGCCCATACTTCTCTAAAATATGGCGTTATTCCATTGCAAATAAACCTTGTTGTACTTGTATTTGCTCCATAGTCTATTCCTATTGATATTATCATAAAATTGATTTTATTGCCATTTTCGTCCATTGCTTCATCTGTTATATATTGGCTTGGATTGTCTGCAAATTGTCTGTATATAATTCCCTCTGCATTCTTCCATTGCCCTAGTATTAGCCTATCATAATATACTGTCCCTGCATATTCCTTACATAGATTGTCAACAAACTCTTTACTTAAAAACGGATTGTCAAATATTGTGTAATGTTGAACATATACATCTAATCCTTTTTCTTCTATCTGGTCTATAAAGTCTTTCTTTAACCAATGGCTGTTGTTCTCTGGGTTTAATGCTCCATCAAAACACGAATAATCTTTGTCGAGTGAAGCTTGTATCATAACAAATACTTCTTGATTCCATTTTGCTATTTCGTCTCCATAAGCATATTTAATTGATGTACCTTGTATCTTACTTACTTGGTTTATTTTTTCACAGCCTAAACAATATACCTGCTCTCCAAATATTCTAGCTGTATTGTCGCTACTTATATTGCCTACTAGATTTTTCCCATAAATCTGTCTTAACGGTTGCAATACATTACGTTCTATTGTTCCTTTAGATACACCAAATATACAATATAGTCCATCTAGTCCTTTTCTTTCTATTATTCGTTTAGGTATAATATAAAGATTGTCTAAAAAAGTTTTGCCACATCTTCTAGCTCCTACTTTTAAATTGAATCTGTGATGTGCATTTCTTATAAACTCTTTCTGCTTATCGCTTAAAATCATTTATACGCCTCTTCATTTATTTTACTTAATAAGTCTTCAACCTTTTTCAAATCTTCCTTATTTGCCTCTCCTCGTCTTAATTCAAGCACTTTTAATTCTTTATCTAATATTATCCCATAAGCAGTAGCCAAATCTTTTATATTTGTAAACATATCTATATTATCGGCTTTTGTCTCAATAGCATTTAATATTTTATCAAGGATTCTTTTTTTTGTTTCGTGTTGAGTTTGCATATATTCTAGCGTAGATTGAGTGTTTTCTTGCTTTTTTTCTTCGCTTTTTTTCGTTATGTCAATATAGTTTTCATCTTTAACGATTCTTCTTACAGTACTTTCATTTACATTATTCATTCTAGCAGTTTCACAATAATTTTGATTGTCGATATAATCAGCTATAATTTTCTTTTTTTGTTTATCTGTAAGTTTAGTAGCCAATTATATCTCCTCCTTCAAATATGATAATAAATCTCTTTTACTTTTAAATTCTTCTGTTGTTTCATCTATTTTTATAATAAATGTTTTGTATATCTTGTCCTTTTTATATGTTCTTCTTTCCATATAGAATATATTATACTGCTCAGATAATTTTATTAATAATATATTTATCATTTTGTCTATATTCATTTATTTCTTTTCCTTTTACTTATTGCAATAGCCTGTCCCTGTTTAACCGCTTTACTTCTTTGCTTATATACTTTACCTGTCTTTCCGATACCTGTATCCACCTTTTACTTTTCTAATTGGCATATTATTTCTCCTTGCTAAAATCTTCAACCATTTTACAACCCTTTGCTAATTTTCTTTTTGTTTCTCCTCGTTTTGCCATTATTAACGCCCTTGCCAAATCATCTATAAGTTGATGCCTAAATTCATCTGTAACTTTGCTTTCATAACTACTGTTCATTATATCTATAAGTCCAAATTTAATATGCAATAATTCATGAACCAAAGTCTTTTCAAAATCAAAATCTAACATTCTGCTTCCATATTCTTCTTTGCTTACTATTCTAATAGAAGCGCTCTTAATTGAATTACTCCAATTTGTTTCCCCTATACTATTTTCTGTTTCTAGATCACTAAATTTGCAATTATATCTTAATACTATCGCCCAATCTTGCAATCCCAACCTTTCTTTCCATTCTTCTAATAATTTTTTTATATCATTGTCCATTTATTCACTTCCATTATATCAATATAAACGAAAAAGAGCAATACTTACATAATATTGCTCTCAAATTCATCTTTTGGGTAAAAATTATCGCATCTAATAGCAATAGTATCACTATTTACTTTGCTTTCACTTTTTATTATTTTTATATTTAATTTCTTTCCGATACATTCCTTGCAAAACTTACAAACCAACTTTTCGTATTCCATAAGCTCCGCCCTCTTTTAGTATATATCATTTGTGATTTTTAGTCAACTATTAGTCAACTATAATTTATTCTCCAATCAATATAGTATTAAAACTTGATACTAAATAAGCTTTCCCATCTTTGCCTATTATTTGTATCTGTTCTCCTTCATAATCCGACCATGTATCTATATCTATTTCTAATTTTTCCCCATTAATACTCGTTATTGCTTTTGTATATGTATGTTTTGTATCAATAAATGTTTTATTGCCAAAAATTCTTGGATATAAAATTACAATCGCACCAATTATGAATACAATTACAAAAACTATAATATATATTCCTAGTTCTGTAAGTCCTTTATTATTTTTCATATTCTCACCTCACAATCCTAATTCTTCTAACGTATATTCTTTATCTAGTTCCATACCTTTGTACATTGTGCCTTCTGAGAAATATGGCAATCCAAAACTATTACCAATACCACTACAATAAAAATATACATATTCTTCTCCCTTGTAATGATGTTTTGCTATGCTTTTGATTCTATTTTCCCACGGTTTAATAACCGCACTCAAATATTCTTTTTCTTTCTCATCTAAAATAGGTTTAGGTGGTATGTATTCTGTATATGTTGGGATTTCGATTTGTTTTATTGATGAATTTAAAAGACCACCACTACTCATCCAGTAGTTGTCTTTCATTTCTCTCCATTCTGCAGGGCTATTATCAAGCTTCATGTATTTTTTACCATATCCAGTATATATTTTAGTTCCAATAGGGAACTCATTTAATTCTTTTTCAGTTAGTTTCATAATTGTTCCTCCTCAATTCGTTTATTCCAATAAATTTAATATTTCTTACCTTAGCATCTATTAAATTTTGTTCATTTACTTCAAATAATCCTCTCGTATAAATATTACAATTCATGTTGCCTCTCATTGCCATACTAATATCATAATTATTTACGCAAGGATGTTGTATATCTCCCCTCAATCTTCTTCACCTCTAGCTTTCTTGAAATAATATTCTCTAATACATTCTTTGCATTCAACATCTTCTCTGCATTCTTCACAATACATATTCATATTAAATTCAGATATATCTTCTGCCATTAAATCTATAACTTTATTTGCCTTATTATACAAATTAATCAAATTAATTACAGCATTTCTAAATTCATGAAATTCATCATGAGATATGTCTATATATTCCCAATTCTGTCTTTTTTTATCTTCTTCCGATATGTCATAACTAATATGATAATTAATTACTTTCATCATTTCTTTTTCATTCATATAATCACTTCCCTATCTTAAATTGTCCACCATAGCCTAATATTGTGTTTTCTCCATCTGTCAAACCTAATTCATCATAAATACTTTGTTCATCTCCACTATTTAGAAAAATATACAAGTGCATTTTTCTTGCTAATTCTAATAATCTTTCATAAGGTATTTCATTCATGTAATCACTCCCAACCTATATCCTGAACTCCTAAATAATCTAACATATCAACATAGCAATTATTACAAATTGAGCATAATTTACGTTGTCTTATCCCTTTAATATAATCGTTAGTATTTATGTAGACATTCTTCTTGCTTTGTGTATTAACATATTCTCCACATTTAGCACAAAAACTGTTTCCATTTTGCATACGCATTAAAAACGCTTTTAATTCATTATCATTCATTTTTCTTATTTCTGATAATTTCATATAGTCACTCTCCTAAAAGTTCTTTTAATCTATTCTGTAAATATATCAATTCCTTAACCATAACTTCATCTTCATTTCGCATATAAATTTCTTCTTCATATTTCAAATCATCAATGAATGTTCTTATTTTTTCTTTAGATATAGATTCATTTTCTATGTAATTTAAAAGAAACTTAAATAATTCAAGCCTTTCTTGATATACTGTAGTATTTTCTTCGGTTCTAATTGTAACTTCTTCACATTTTATCCAATCTTTTAATATTTCTTTAGCTTCTGATAATTCCATTAGTCATCATCTACCTTTCTTGTACTTACGCTAGACCAAAATAATATAGAAAAAAGCACTATCCACCATTTTTGAAATACAACTGCTAAAAATGTAAAACATATTAAGGCAATAACATTTTTTATATATACCATAATAACTAACACAATATCTTTTTTACTCATTCCAACCAATCTCCTCACATTTTTTATTTATTGCTTTTAGTTCTTGCATTGTAATTCCCCATCCTTCATCATCTGTTATATCCAAAATTTTATCAGTTAAATTGAATGAAATTGTTTTATCCATATCGGCATTGTAATATTCTTCCCAAAAGCCATCATATATAACATCTTGTATTATTTTTACATATCCTAACTCTTCAAAAAGTTTATCAGCACTCATTATTAATCACCTAGCTTTCTTCATGGTCTTTTAATGTTAAAATAAAATCATTAGCTTCATCATCTGTATATGAAATACTAAAACCATGTATTGTTTCTATATTCATTTCATTTACTATTTTTACAAGTTCATCTTTATTCATTCTTCATTACCTCCTAATCTATATTCCATTGAAGAAAATTGTTCCTTTGTAACAATTCCTAATAGGCTTGCCCTATTTGCTTTTATCGAACTTATAATATTGCCAAGAATGTATTCATTGTCTATATACCATGCCGTTTCCATTGGATTTTCACCATCTATATCATCCTCATCACATATAACAATATGAACTATATCTTTTACTTCTATAAGGTCTATTATGTTTGATGAATGCTTTGTAATATCTTCTTTTTTGATTCTTAAATATTGATAATCCAGTGTATCGCCAACATAAATTCTATATATTACATCTTCAAGCCTTTCCCCATAATATCTAACACATTTATCGATTTCAACAAACTTGCCTATAATACCATCCTTACTTCGTACATATTCTCCTACTTTAATTTCACTCATTATTCAGATACCTCCTATAAAATTACAGTTGGATTACTTAAATCTGGCTTAATGTTCTTATCATAAGTAATTGTTGGAAAATATACTGGATTGCATATCCTGTTTTCTTTAAGTTCTTCATATTTCCCTTTTAAAACTAATAATTCTTTATACTCTTTCCATGTAATTTGTATTAAATCTTCATCTTTCATATCTATTTTTCCTCCTCTAAAATAGCAACTTCTAAATTTAAAAAACTATATGTATCCCAATCCTCATAACAATCACCTAACCATTGAGTGAATCCCCCAACAAGTGTTTTAAACCCTCTACCTTCTTCATAGATATATACTTCATCTTCAAAAACTATTTTTCTTGGTATTTTTTCGTTATTTGCGATTTTATTTAATAATTCAATCAATTTAATTTTCTTCATATTCTTCCTCCTCTAATAACTCACAAGTTGGATATGCTCCTTCGTTCATTTCACTTCCATGAATAAGTTTTTCGTCAAATTCTTTTTCTGCCTTTTCGATAGCTTCTTCTTCCGAATCTGCTTCAATTTCGAAAACTAAATCAATTTCTCTCCATAAGCCAACTTCATATTTCATATTTATCCTCCCTTATAAAAAATAATATATGTGGGATAGGATTTAATATTTAAAATTGAAATTATTATAGTAATCTTTATAATTCCCATTTCTGCTAACTGCAATACTAGATTTAATATGTTCAATTTTCTTTCTAGGTATAATATACCAATCTTCATTCTCGGTTAATATTGCTACAAAATCTACTCTTTCATTTTGAGAAACAACATTCTTTTTTTCACTTCTTGGATATGAAGTTTTTAAACATACATAATTTCTATTTTTACTATCAATCCAAGATTTCTTTACTTGTACAGAATAAAAATTACCATCTTTTTCTATTATAAAATCATAAGGTTCTATATTAAAAATAGGTCTTGATATGTGTATATTATTTTCTAAACATTTTAAAACAAATTTTTCTTCTGTTTTATATCCATTTAAAAGTTTGCTATTATAATCATTCATTATCTTTTCCCCACATAAATATAATTCGCACAGCCTAGCTCTGTGCGTGGACTAAGTTTTTTTGCTTAGCAGGGTGTCTTTAAACCGTAATTTAATACGTTAAAACCTGGAACTGGTTATTGTCGGATTTTATCCCTTGTTCCGACTGCAACGTCGACCGCGATACCACAATCCCCATGGGAACGTCACGCATACATGGGAGTATGCCAAGAACCCCTTTTGTTTACAACTTGAGGGCACTCTGTTGGGTTTTAGCGTCTTTTCCTTGACAAAACAATAAATTGTTCTTCTAATATCTTAACTCTTTCTTCTAATTTCAAATATTCTTCAATTCTATTGGCATACATTCCCCTGTGATTTTCTAAATCTTTTTCTAGCTGATGACATTTTCTCATATAATATTTCAAAGAATTTGTTATATCAGCCAAATTTTCAATCATTTTAGTTTCATACTCATTAAATTCATTCATTTCTGCTCCTCCAATAAATCAGATATTTTTATCTTTTTGAATTAAATCATAAAAATACTCAACTGTTCTAGCTAATACTCCTACACTAACACAATGGCTGTCAAAAATAGCTTCTAAATCTTGTTTGCTTAATTGCTTAAAATCTGTATCTCTGTTTATTACTATTTTTGTGTATTTATCATACAATTCATTCCTTATAAATTTCATTTACTCATCTCCTAATAAATCTGATATTTTATAAATCCTGTCGTACTCAAGTTCTATTGGAAATCTGCTATTACATACAAGCTCATAAACCCCATCAACTTGTCCATAATCGCTAACATATTTTTCAAAATCATACTCTTTAGAATTTTTAGATATTACTGATAAAGTATCAACTGTGCAAGGTGTTCCAAGCAAATATTTTGTTTCTCTGCTACGTACTAATGTTTCTACATCAAATCCATCATGTTTTTTATCATCAATTATTTTCTGAATAAATTCTTTTGTTTTCTTATCCATCTCTATTCCTCCAATAAATCAGATATTCTATATTCTTCTCCGTGGTTGTATAAATTGGAATAAATGTCCGAACACATCATATACAGCTAGATTCATTTTTCTACTAAACTCATCTTTATTTCTTTGAGCAATATACAAATATCCTCTATCATCTCTGCCAATGTGCTTATATATTTCTTGTTGTATATTCCTTAATATTACTTTCTCATCTTCTGTTAGAGTTGGTTTAACCTGTTTTAATAAAAATTTACTTAATCTTAACTTATTTATAGACTCAGCATGTTTATTATTATCGTCGATATATGCTTCGTAAGTCTCCCCATTATCAAATATGTCATCTACAAATTCATAAATACCTACTCCATCTTTTAAATACTTATCAGCATTTGTCATCGCTTATCAACTCCTTTATATTGTATTCTTCGCCTACATTTATCCACTCAAATATGCCTTCAAAAAAATCTTCAAACGTACTATCAATTTCATCTCTATCTGTGCATCCTAAATATAACGCTCCTTCTAATTTTCTGCCTATCTTATCGTATCTTTTTAAGCATATATGGCCTAATATCGTTTTTTCATCTTGCGTTATAGGCGTTTCGGCTTGTTGTTTAAGCCATAATTCAAAAACTTTTGCAAAATCAATTCCGTTTATATATTCAGTTAATTTATTTAACATATTTCCGCCATTTTCAATTAAGTTTTTTACTTGTTCTTCATTTAAATTATATTTTTCAGCGTTTGTCATGATTTACACCTCTCCATCTAATCTATATTTTTCTTTTAAGTTAGCAACTCTTGAATATATCCTTGCTCTATCCATTAAAATATTCCATTTCTTATGATATTTCTTATAAAAGTTTGTTTCATAACTAGGAATTGCTCCCATTTCATTTATTGCTAGCATTAAATCTTTCCATGCTTTTTCTTCTGTTGGCATATTTACACTTCCTCTATCTCTAAAATAACTTTATACTCATTGCCTATTTCAAAACTATCTATAAAGCCTACAACCCATTTACGATTGTCATTTTCAAGTTTTCCACATTTTTGCATTGCATCTAATATAAATTTCTTTGCAAAACAAACATTGTCTAAATCTCGCTTTTTGTTTGCTTCAATCCATGTAAAATGAACTGTAATAGGTTTAGTGAACTGTGGCAATTTATTTATAAAATATGCAATATCATTTTCAACATTGTTCTTCATGCTTGAAGCTTTGTATTTATTTGTTCTGCAAGCATTGACATATTCGTTCAAACTTGGTAGTTTCATTGGTATTTCAACTCTTATCATTCGCTTATCCTCCTAAAATGTCATTTGGTCTGCTAAATTGCTTATAAGATTTTTAACATCTCTTTGTTGTGGTTGGCTTTCCATTTTCTTATCAGGTAATCTATCCCCAAATACTTCTCTAGCTGATTTTATATAAAATTTGCTTCTATGTTCCTTGTCTGCTATTTTTGAGCCATCATATTCAAGTCCTTCTGCATTTTGGCATATACAAGTACAGGCATATTCGTACGGATAGCCATTTTCTATTTTTCTGTATAGATAATATCCAGTCCCATTGCAAAACTCACATTTTGTTTTTTCTCCAGCTTGTGTATTTGTTTTTACTTTTGCTATTAAATCAAGCATTTGGCTTAATGTTGGCTTGTATTGTGATGTTTTACAAGCTAGTCTAATTGCTAATTGATAACGATCTGCTGAATAGTTTTTTAATTCATCAAACCATATATCTGATTGTGTATAATTTAATTCTTTTTGGTAAAAGTCCTCTAAGATTTTTGTGTTCTTTGCAAATTCTTCTCGTGTCATTTATCCATCTCCTTTCGCTAAAAACTGTGCCCATTTGTCATCTGTTTTCGTTTTTTCTACTTTTATATGGCATTCGTTAACAGCATTTACAACCCATTTCTTAATACAAAGATAATGTGATTTAGCTTTATAACCTTTCATCTCGATATATTCGTCTAAATATTTAATCATTTCATCCCAATTTTCATAATCATTTTGTAGTTTCATAATCTCTTCATCAGTTAGCAATACATTCCCATATTCTCCATATTTATGTTTTGCTTTCTTCTTTGTTTCACTTTTTAAATCTTTTGATTCAGAAAGTGTATTATCTATATTATTCTTATCTAATCTAATCTTATCTAATCTTATCTTATCTGTGTATACATTTTGTATACATTCTGTATACGCAGTATTTTCAGTACTTTTAAGCTCATACACATTATCTTTTAAATCTAATAATGACATCTCTTCTTTATGTATTGTTTCTGTTGTTCTATCTCTTTGTAAATAATTGTTTAATCTCCAATGTCTTATAACTATAACTCCAGTTTCAAATGGAATTACAAATCTTTTAGCGATTAAAACTTTCATATCATCTTCAGAAAGCCCAGTAAATCTAATTATCTTCCTCCAAGAATCTACAAATCCATCATCATCAGCTCTCATACCAAGTTCATAATATAGCAATCTGCTTGATAATGGCATTTCAATAAAAGAATCTGTGTCAACAACACTTAAGCTGAACATTCTTCTTTTAGCCATGTAATCATCCTCTTTCTTTTGTTGCTTGATTATGTTGCCTATATAAACAATAAAGGAACTTCACTCGACCTGTTATAAGTGAAGTCCCTTTTTGTATATAAAAAGTCTATAAATAGGCTTTCAATATCTATGTATTATTCAACAGGTCATCTTTTGTAATTCAATTTTATATTAACTATTTTTTAAAGTCAACAATTATTTCAAAATTTATTTTAATTATCTGCTTTCTTTATTGCTGAGTCAAAAAAATCTTCTTGTTGCTTATACAAATTAAGTAATTTTTGTAGATTTTCTTTAGTGCAATTTTTTTCATTGTCAAAGAATATTTCTGATTTTTCTTCTAATCTTTCCGTTAGTTCCTCTAATTTATCCATAATTTTTACACATTCTTGCTTATTTTTCTTTTCTTTCTCTGCATTTTTTATAATTTCATCTATAATAAATCCTAAAGTTCTTGCCATATTTTCATCAAGTTCTATTTTTATTTTCTTTTCTTTCATTTTCTTCAATCCTTTCTCTTATTTCTTTTAAAATTGGTCTATACTTTTTATTGTTCTGATGTACTACTTCGTGGTGGCAATGCCTACATAACATAATACAATTATCTGGATTATTGGTTAAATCTTTTCCTCTTCCAAAAATGTGATGTAATTCTAGATTTTGCATTGCCCCACAAAGCCCACATTTGCCCTTACAAACATTATAAACTTTTTCATAGGTACTTTTACTAACTGACTTTTTTCTTCCTTTTTTGGCGATTCTCGTTTGTTTGGGGTACATGAAATTTGAATAGTCCATATTATTACCTCTTTTAGCTTTTCAATTCTTTTATTTTATCTTCATATTCTCGTATTTTTGCTTCTAATTTTGCTATTCTTTCTTCCTTGTCATATGGTTCTTCATATTCTATAATATTATCTTTAATTAATGTATAAACAATTTTTTGCATTTCTTCATTATAAAAAGGTTTTTCCCAACCAAACGAATTATTTCTCATGTAATATGTTAAAAGTACTATGTCATCTCCTTTTTCCCCATATTTACTTGGTCTTCTTCTTTTTGTAATTAATTCATAAAATCCAATTTCATTACTATCAAAATATTTTCTCTCTTTAAATCCATATTTTAATAAATCTTCTGGTTTTTTATTTTTACATAAAACTAACATTTAATTTCCTCCTTTTATCACTTCTCAAAATGGCAATTCATCCATATTTTGTTGTTGTGGTTGTTCTGTAAATAAATTATCTTGTTTTTTATCTGCAAAATAAACTTCTTCTGCAATTACTTCTGTTACAAATTCGGTCTTTCCATCTTTATCTTGATATGTTCTGCTTTGTAATCTTCCAACTACTGCTACTTGCATACCTTTTTTAAAATAGTTTCTGC
>Ga0265301_10005139_pt1 | contig 12952 bp, 16 predicted proteins | sample AusTroGonzalo_MG_2_FD_193488 | JGI IMG/M metagenome (GOLD analysis project Ga0265301, IMG submission 193488) | Bovine rumen microbial communities from tropical cattle in Woodstock, Queensland, Australia - Gonzalo_04 | ecosystem: Host-associated > Mammals > Digestive system > Stomach > Rumen ...
GCGGTGAGGAACCACCTCTTCCCATTCCGAACAGAGAAGTTAAGCTCACCCACGCCGATGGTACTGACCCACCAGTTGGGAGAGTAGGTAGCTGCGGTTTTTCGAGAACCCCGAACGCATTTGCGTCCGGGGTTCTTTTTTTTGCTATCTTTGTGGCATGAAGATATGGCGCATAGGGCTTATGGGGCTGGCGGTTTTGCTGGCCGGGTGCAGCGGGATTGATACCGACGCACCGGGGGAGGATCCGGTGAAGGTCGGGGATCCCGTGCCGGCTTTCAGCGTAACCATGCAGGACGGGAACAATTTCAATTCCGGGGAGTTGGGCGGCATGCCTGCCATGATTGTCTTTTTCCATACTTCCTGTGCCGACTGTCAGCGCACCTTGCCCCTTGTACAGCAGGTGTATGAGCGGTATGGGCCCGCCGGCGTCCGTTTTGTGTGTATTGCCCGGGCTCAGGGGGCTGCCGAAATCCAGACTTACTGGCAGTTGAATCGGCTCACTTTGCCCTGGAGTGCCCAGGAGGACCGGAGTGTTTATTCCCTGTTTGCCGCCTCCCGCATTCCGCGGGTTTATGTGGTGGACCGGAGCGGAATTGTGCGTGCCGTTTATCACGATAATCCCTGCCCTGGCTATAACGATCTGGCGGCCAGCCTGGATGCGGTTTTATAGTGGCCGCATAAATGCATATTTAGTGCATAATATGCAGGAATTTAAAAATAATATACACTTTTTCACCGAATTATTAGGTAGTTTATTCAAAATTGTGTATATTTGACCCCGGATTAGTTAGTACCATCATAAATGGAATTTACAGTTAAAGTGGCCGACGAAAGCCACGGAGTATTTGCCGAGGAAATCTGCCAGGAAATCTATCTTTCCTCCCTGGAGCGCAAGACCGGTATCGCCAAGCGTACGCCGGAATATATCATAGATAAAATGAAGAACGGAAAGGCCGTCATCGCTCTTTCGGAGGATGGCCGTTTTGCCGGATTCTCCTATATTGAATCCTGGGGCGGGAAGCAGTTCGTGGCCAATTCCGGCCTTATAGTAGCGCACGAATTCCGGGGCATGGGCCTGGCCAAACGCATTAAGGAACAAACGTTTATCCTTTCAAGAAAGCTCTTCCCCAATGCCAAGATCTTCTCCATTACCACCGGCGCGGCCGTAATGAAGATGAACTACGAATTCGGCTTCCGCCCGGTGCCGTATATCGAGCTTACGGACGACCCTGAGTTCTGGAAAGGCTGCGAGGGCTGTCGCCATTTCCCCATCCTGCAGAGCCACGACTACAAGATGTGCATCTGCACCGGCTTGCTGTACGACCCTAATGAGCATTTGACTATTCATCATCCTGGTGAATAATGTATAAAATTGGCATCATAGGCGGGGCGGGGTATACCGCCGGCGAGGTACTGCGGCTGCTGGTGAATCATCCGGCCGTGGAGCTGGCTTTCGTGCATTCGGAGAGCCATGCCGGCGAGCCTGTGGCCTTAACGCACGAAGGGCTTTGGGGCGATACGGACCTTAAGTTTGCCTCCGAAGCTCCCCTGGAGCAGGCCGATGTCCTTTTCCTCTGCGGCGCCCACGGCAAGAGCGCCGGCTTCTGGGAAGAGCACAAAAAGCCTGAGGGACTGAAAGTTATCGACCTGGCGCAGGACTACCGCGACCAATCTAATGGCTATGTCTACGGCCTTCCGGAGTGGCAGAAAGCCAAAATCCAGGGCGCCGAAAAAGTGGCCAATCCCGGCTGTTTTGCCACTGCCATCCAGCTGGCCCTGCTGCCCCTGGCAGCGGAAGGCCTTCTGAAAGAAGCGGTGCAGGTTACGGCCATCACCGGCAGCACCGGTGCGGGCGTAAAGCCGTCGGCCACCACCCATTTCAGCTGGCGAACGGACAATATATCGGCCTATAAAGTATTTGAGCATCAGCATCTTCTGGAAATCAGAAGGAACCTGGGGAGCCTGCAGCCGCAGCTGCCGGAAATCAATTTTGTGCCGGTGCGGGGAGACTTCTCCCGCGGCATTTTCGCTTCCGTCCATACTCCTTGCCAACTCAGTCAGGAGCAGGCGGAAGCCCTGTACAGCAGCTACTACAAGGACGCTCCGTTCACCTTCCTGTACCCCGGTCCCGTGGACCTGAAGCAGGTGGTGAATACCAACAAATGCCTCATCGGCCTGGAAAAGCATGGGGGAGAGCTGGTAATTACTTCCGTGATAGACAATCTGTTAAAAGGCGCTGCCGGACAGGCAGTCCAGAATATGAACCTGATGTTGGGCCTGGAGGAAACCACCGGCCTCAAACTCAAAGCATCGGCATTTTAACCTATGGAACTGTTCCCCGTATATAAGCAGTGGGATATCGAGCCCGTGAAGGGTCTCGGCACCACTTTGTGGACAGCCGACGGAGAGGAATATACCGACCTCTACGGCGGCCATGCCGTCATTAGCGTAGGGCACTGCCATCCGCACTATGTTGCGGCGTTAAACAAGCAGGCCCAAACGCTGGGCTTCTACTCCAACGCTGTTAAAAACAGCCTCCAGAGTACCCTGGCGGCCAAGTTGGGAGAAGCCAGCGGCTATCCCGACTATGCCCTGTTCCTTTGCAACAGCGGCGCCGAAGCCAACGAAAATGCGCTCAAACTGGCCTCTTTTGCCACTGGTAGGGCGCGGGTTCTGGCCTTCGGCAAGGCCTTCCATGGCCGCACTTCCGGCGCTGTGGGCGTTACCGACAACCCCAAGATCCGTTCGCCCTTCAACGCCAATCCTTTGGTTTCTTTTGCCCCGCTGAACGACCTGGATGCCGTGGAGAGAGAACTCTCCCAGGGCACTTATGCCGCTGTAATTGTGGAAGGCATCCAGGGCGTGGCCGGCATTTACGAACCCACCGACCAATTCCTGCAAGGGCTCCGCGAGCTCTGCGACAAAACCGGCACCATCCTGGTGGCCGATGAAATCCAGTCCGGCTACGGCCGCACGGGCCTGTTCTACGCCCATCAGCACGCTGGCATCAAGGCCGATATCATTACCTCGGCCAAGGGCATAGCCAACGGCTTCCCCATGGGCGCTGTACTCATCAGCCCGGCCATAAAACCCTCCTACGGGATGCTGGGAACCACTTTTGGTGGTAACCATCTGGCTTGCGCTGCGGCCATCGCCGTGCTGGAAATCATGGAAAAGGAGCAACTGGTGGCCAATGCCGCCAAGGTGGGCGAGTACTTCCGGGAGGCCCTCCAGAACGACAAAGCCGTTAAGGAATACCGCGGCCGGGGCCTCATGATCGGCCTGGAGCTGAAGCCCGAATATGTGGGCCTCAGGGACCGCCTGCTCTTTGAAAAGCACTTCTTCACCGGCGCCGCCGGCGAGAACGTGATCCGTCTGCTGCCGTCCCTCACCATCAGCCTGGAGACGGCCCGCAAATTTGTGAAAGCCTGGAAAGAATTAACGGCATGAGGCACTTTACTTCCATCAAGCAGTTTGACGATTTAAAGGCGGCGCTGGAAGCTGCTAAATACGTGAAAGCCAATCCCTTTGCCGATCAGGCGCTGGGAAAGAACAAGACCGCGCTGCTGGTGTTTTTCAACAACAGCCTGCGCACCCGCCTGAGCACCCAGAAGGCCGCCATGAACCTGGGCATGAACGTGATGGTGCTGGACGTGAACCAGGGCGCCTGGAAGCTGGAAACCGAGCGTGGCGTGGTAATGGACGGCGACAAAAGCGAGCATCTGCTGGAGGCCATTCCCGTGATGGGCTGCTATGCCGACGTAATTGGCGTGCGCTCCTTCGCCCGCTTTGAGAGCCGGGAGGACGATTATACGGAAAAGATTCTGAATCAATTCATTCAGTACTCCGGAAAACCCGTCTTCAGCATGGAGGCGGCCACCCGTCATCCGCTCCAGACCTTTGCCGATATGCTCACGATTGAGGAGCACAAAAAGACGGCCCGTCCCAAGGTGGTGATGACCTGGGCCCCGCATCCCAAGGCCCTGCCCCAGGCCGTGCCCAATTCCTTCGCCGAAGGCCTGTCCATGACGGATTACGACTTTGTGATTGCCAATCCCGAGGGCTACGACCTGGCGCCGGAATTTACCAAAGGCCTCCGCGTTACCCACAACCAGGACGAAGCCCTGGAAGGCGCCGACTTCGTATATGCCAAAAACTGGGCATCCTACGAGCAGTACGGCCAGGTGCTGTCCAAGGACATGAGCTGGACGGTGACCAAGGAGAAAATGGCCCTTACCAACAACGCTTTTTTCCTGCACTGCCTGCCGGTGCGCCGCAATATGATTGTGAGTGACGACGTTATAGAAAGTCCTCAGTCTCTGGTAATTCCGGAGGCCGCCAACCGAGTTGTAGCTGCGCAGACCGTCCTGAAGATGATTCTTCAGGACGATCAATAATCACCCACGTTACCCCTTCCCTAAATCCCTTCCCTCGGGGAAGGGACTTACCATCGCCCTTGCAGGGCTCCAAGCATTTCATGGGAAAGTTTTTATAATGATCAAAGTAGTAAAAATAGGCGGAAACGTACTGGACGACGAAGCTGCGCTGAAGCAGTTTTGCCGTTCTTTCGCTGCCTTGGAAGGCCCCAAAGTGCTGGTGCACGGCGGGGGAGCGCTGGCCTCCAAAATGCAGGAGAAACTGGGGCAGAAGCCGCTGAAAATCCAGGGCCGCCGGGTAACCGATCCGGACACGCTGCAGGTGGTTACCATGGTGTATGCCGGCTGGTGCAACAAGCTGTTGGTTTGTTTGTTACAGGAAAACGGCTGCAACGCCATCGGCCTTTCCGGCTGCGACGGAAATGTGGTAAAAGCCGCCAAACGTCCGCCGCTGGAAATAGACGGAACGCCGGTAGATTTCGGCGCGGTGGGGGACGTTACGCCCGCTTCGGTAAACCGCCCGCTGCTGGAGGCGCTGCTGGCGCAGAATCTGGTGCCGGTGCTCAGCCCCATCAATCACGACGGCGCCGGGAACCTCCTGAATACCAATGCCGATACGGTGGCCTCTTCCGTAGCCGCCGCCCTGGGCGCCGAACTCTGGACCTGCTTCGAAAAGGACGGCGTGCTAAGGGATATCAACGACCCCGCCAGCGTAATTCCGCAGCTTACATCGGCCTCCTTCGGCCAGCTGAAGGAAGAGGGGATTATTGCCGACGGCATGCTCCCCAAACTGGAAAACGCCTTCCGGGCTCTCCGGGAAGGCGCTTCCAAAGTGGTAATTCTGAATGCCTCCAAGCTCTTGGAGGGGAAGGGGACGGCTATTACGCTATAGCCTGTCGGCCACCTGATAATTGTTCCGTCCCTCGGAACTGCGGGAAATCATTTCGCCGATAAAACCGGCCAGGAACAGCATTACGCCCAGCACTACGGCCACAAGAGCCAGGTAAAAGAGCGGCTGGTCTGTTACAGCCCGGAACTTGAGGCCCTGGGCCTGGTGTACCAGCTTGGTTACCACTATGCACACCGTCATCACAAAGCCCACCAGGAACATGAGGATGCCGCTGGTGCCAAAGAAATGCATCGGCTTACCGCCAAAACGGGAAAGGAACCACAGGCTCATCAGATCCAGGAAACCGTTCACAAAGCGGTCCATGCCGAATTTGGAAACCCCGTATTTTCGCTTCTGGTGGTGCACCGGCTTTTCGCCGATTTTGCCGAAGCCGGCGTTTTTGGCCAGGTAGGGGATGTAGCGGTGCATTTCGCCGTACACCTCGATATTCTTTACAACCTCCTTGCGGTAGGCCTTGAGGCCGCAGTTCATGTCGTGGAGCTTGATGCCCGTAACTTTGCGGGCCGTCCAGTTGTACAGCTTGGAGGGCAGGTTCTTGGTAAGGGCATTGTCTTTGCGGTGCTGCTTCCAGCCGGAAACCAGGTCGTAGCCCTCTTCCCGGATCATGCGCACCATCTCCGGAATCTCTTCCGGGGAATCCTGCAGGTCGGCGTCCATGGTAACCACAATGTCCCCCTCGGCGGCGGCGAAGCCCTCGTACAGCGCAGCCGATTTGCCATAATTGCGGCGGAAGCGGATGCCGCGCACGGGATTCCCGCTTTGGGCCCGCAAAGATGAAATCACTTCCCACGAACCGTCCGTGGAACCGTCGTCCACAAAGATAATCTCGTGGCTGAAGTCCTTGAGGGAACGTTCTATCCAGGCGTAAAGATCGGGCAGCGATTCCCGTTCGTTGTAAAGGGGTATTACAATTGAGAGATCCATAGCTTATTGTTCGTCGGGCGTATTTTCATCGGGCCTGTTGCCCTGGAAAAGGCTTTGCATAAAAACGTAGCGGGACAGGATGCGGGCCAGGATGCTGCCGTACAGGTAGCAGTACACCCACTGGAAAAAGAAGGTGTACACCGGCAACTTGTCCGAAACGCTTTCCACCTGCTCCCGCTGGGCCGATGTAAGGGAGGCGGAAAGCTGGGTGAAGAGGTCGGTCATCTCTTCCTGCGGCATTTTGAGGATAATAAGCGCCTGGGCCGATGCCAGCAGCAGGCCGGACAGCAGCGCCGCCCGTCGGCCGAAGCGGTAGGTGTCCTCCATCTTCACGCCCTGATACTTTTCCGTGAGCCGCAGCATGAGGTTCTTCATGAGGAGGATGCAGCCGAAGAATTCCACCACCCACAGGATAACGGAGGCGGCTGTAATCAGGAAAGTGGAGCCGGAAAGGGCGCTGAGCTCTTTGCCCATTAGGCAGCCGATGGATATGGCTCCGAACAAGGCGCCGGCCTTGGCTGCCTCGTTCCACAAAGTAGTATTGTCAATTGTCCCTTTCACAGTCGCAAATATAACGATTTTTTGTTAACTTTGTAGGCTCAAGTGCAATTGCTATGATGCAGTGAAAGACTTGGTATGTAATAACTCATCAACAAAAGTAAAATTATGATCAACATCAAGTTTCCCGACGGGAGTGTAAGACAGTACGAGTCTGGGGTTACCGGCTACGACGTAGCCATGTCCATCAGCCCCCGGCTTGCCGCCGAAGTGCTGGCAGTATCAGTAAAGAGGCCCGGTGAGCCCGAAACATCCCGCGGAACCACCCTGGACGTAATGCGTCCGCTCACGGAAGACGTGGAAATCCGCCTCCTCAAATGGGAGGACGACGAAGCCAAGAAGGTATTCTGGCACAGCTCTTCCCACCTGATGGCCGAGGCCCTGGAAGCCCTCTTCCCGGGGGTAAAGTTCGGGATCGGCCCGGCTATCGACAACGGTTTTTATTACGACGTGGACATGAACGGCCGCACCCTTACGGACGCCGATTTCAAGGCCATCGAAGACAAGATGATGGAATTCGCCCGCCAGAAGCAGGACTACACCCGCATCGAGGTCTCCAAGGCCGATGCCCTCAAGTACTTCACCGAAAAAGGCGACCAGTACAAGCAGGAGCTCATCAGCGAACTGGAGGACGGCACCATCACGTACTATACCAACGGCCAGTTTACCGACCTGTGCCGCGGCCCGCACATCAAGAATACGGAAGTGATCAAGGCCGTGAAGGTGCTCTCGCTGGCCGGCGCTTACTGGAGGGGTGACGAAACCCGCCAGCAGCTCACCCGTATCTACGGCATCACCTTCCCCAAGAAGAGCATGCTGGACGAATATCTGGTGGTGCTGGAAGAGGCCAAGAAGCGCGACCACCGCAAGATCGGCAAGGAAATGGAGCTGTTCACCTTCTCCCAGCGGGTGGGTGCAGGCCTTCCGTTGTGGCTGCCCCGCGGCGCCGCCCTGCGCAACACCCTGCAGAATTTCCTGGCCAAGAAGCAGGCCGAATACGGCTATCTGCCCGTGGTAACGCCCCATATCGGCGCCAAGGACCTGTACGTTACTTCCGGCCACTACGCCAAGTACGGCAAGGATTCCTTCCAGCCCATCCATACCCCGCAGGAAGGCGAGGAGTATCTCCTGAAGCCCATGAACTGCCCGCACCACTGCGAAATTTTCCGCAGCGCGCCCCGCAGCTACCGCGACCTTCCGCTGCGCTTTGCCGAATTCGGCACCGTGTACCGCTACGAGCAGTCCGGCGAGCTGCACGGTCTCACCCGCGTGCGCAGCTTCACCCAGGACGACGCCCACCTTTTCTGCCGCCAGGACCAGCTCCAGGAGGAATTCGAGAAGGTGATCGACCTCATCCTGTATGTGTTCAAAACCCTCAAGTTCGACAAGTTCACCGCCCAGGTTTCCCTGCGGGATCCCAAGAACCCGTCCAAGTACATCGGCAGTGAAGAGAACTGGAACAAGGCCGAACAGGGCATCATCGACGCCGCCAAGAAGAAGGGCCTCCCTTACGTGGTGGAAACCGGTGAAGCGGCCTTCTACGGCCCCAAGCTGGACTTCATGGTAAAGGACGCCATCGGCCGCAGCTGGCAGCTGGGCACCATTCAGGTAGACTACAACCTGCCGGAGCGCTTCGAACTGGAGTATGTGGACAGCGACGGTTCCCGTCAGCGTCCGGTGATGATTCACCGCGCTCCCTTCGGCTCGCTGGAGCGTTTTGTGGCCGTGCTGCTGGAGCACACCGCCGGTCATCTGCCCCTGTGGCTGCACCCGGATCAGGTTAAAGTGCTGCCTGTGAGCGAAAAATATGCAGATTATGCGAAAAAAGTTGTAAATCTGCTAAATAATTCCGAAATTCGCGCCTCCGTAGATGACCGTAACGAGACGCTCGGCAAGAGGATTCGTGAAACGTCTCTCATGAGAGTTCCGCTGCTGGTTATCGTAGGAGAAAAAGAACAGGCCGAAGAGACCGTGTCTGTGCGCCGTGGAGCCGAGGACCAGGGTTCCATGAGCGTGCCCGCTTTTGTGGACTACGTCCGCAATGCCGTGGCCGAAGAACTGGCCCAGTAAAAAGTTTAACGTTTTAAAGGAGCAACACTATCGCAACGCCTTTCAAACCCAGACCTTCGGGTCTGAAAAAGAACGCTCGGGTGCAGCCCGGTCCCAAGCAGCAGGACGAAAACGCCCTGCGCATCAACCGTGAAATCACTGCATCCCAGGTGCGCCTGGTGGGGGACAACATCCCCGAGCCGGGTATTTATCCTTTTCTCAAGGCCCTGGATTTAGCCGAAGAGCTGGAACTGGACCTGGTGGAAATCAGCGCCAAGGCCGATCCGCCTGTGTGCAAGATTCTGGACTACCAGAAGTACCTGTACCAGCAGCGGAAGCGGGCCAAGGAAATGAAAGCCAACGCTGCCAAAATTGTCATCAAGGAAATCCGCTTCGGCCCCAACACGGACGAACACGACTTCCAGTTCAAGCTCAAGCATGCCGAGGAGTTCCTCAAGGAAGGGTCAAAGGTAAAGGCCTCCATCTTCTTCCGCGGACGCTCCATCCAGTTTGCCCAGCAGGGAGAGAAGCAGCTGCTTCGCTTTGCCGTGGAACTGGAAGAGTTCGGCCGGGCCGAAAGCATGCCCACCCTGGAAGGCAAGCGCATGACCATGATGATTGCTCCTGTTAAAAAGAAATAAGGCCGAGATTCCCGGTCAGGCCGGGAATGACGCTTTAATGTATAATTTATAATTGTTTAACACAATGGCAAAGCTTAAAACCAACTCCGGTGCCAAAAAGCGCTTTACGCTTACCGGATCGGGAAAGATCAAGAGGAAGCACGCTTATCACAGCCACATCCTCACCAAGAAGACCAAGAAGCAGAAGCGCAACCTGGATCACTTCGCAATCCTTGAGAAGGACGATCTCGCACGCGTAAAAGAGCTCCTGGTCATGTAATTATGTTTAACTGGAACGCAGTCTAAAGCGCATTCATCCAAGAAAGCCACTGCCTCCAAAAAAGTAAAAATTTATGCCTAGATCAGTTAATTCTGTTGCCTCCAGGGCACGCCGCAAGAAGATCCTCAGCAGGACCCGCGGTAATTTCCTCTCCCGCAAGAACGTCTGGACGGTTGCCAAGAACACCTACGAAAAAGGTCTCACCTACGCATACCGTGACAGAAAAGCCAAGAAGCGCGAATTCCGCTCCCTTTGGATTCAGCGTATCAACGCCGCTGCCCGTCAGCACGGCCTCACCTATTCCCAGCTGATGGGACGTCTTGCCAAGCAGAACATCGGTCTCAACCGTAAAGTTCTTGCAGACCTTGCCATGAACAACCCTCAGGCTTTTGAGGCGATTGTCAAATCTGTAAAGTAGTTCTTTGAAATAGTGAGCTGGAAGGAAATCATTACCAACAAGTGGGTGAAGCTGGGCTTCTGGTCTGTGCTTTACATCGCCTGGGTAATCTGGCTCGGAAATTATTGGTGGCTTCTCGGCCTCGGCATCATCTTCGACCTGTTTATCACCAAGAAGGTGAAGTGGCTCTTCTGGAAGAAGGAGTACAAGGAGGGAGAGAAGCACAATGTGTGGCTGGACTGGCTGGATGCTGTTATCTTTGCCGTGGTTGTGGTCACCTTCATCAATATTTTCTTCTTCCAGGCCTTCAAGATTCCTTCCTCGTCCATGGAAAGTTCGCTCTACACGGGTGACCACCTGTTTGTGAGCAAACTCACCTACGGACCGCGTGTGCCCCAGACTCCGCTCACCATTCCCTTCACGCACAATGTGGCGTTCGGCAAAGAGTCCTATTCCACTCTTATCCAGAACAAGTACCGCAGGCTCAAGGGATTCCGAGGCGTAGAAAGGGGAGACATAGTGGTGTTCTGTTTCCCTAACGGAGACACCGTATTAACCAAACGTCCTGCCGACGACTATTACGCCTGGGTGCGCACTTCCGGAAGGGAGTACACCATCAAGCATTTCGGCCCTGTGATCGTGCGTCCCGCCGATAAGAAGGACCATTATGTGAAGCGTTGCGTAGCCGTTGCCGGCGACACCCTGGTGGTGAAAGACGGTCTGGTTTGGGTGAACGGACAAAAGGAAATGGACTATCCCGGACGGCAGCTCACGTATAAGGTAACCACCACCGGTTCCCGTATCAACCAGCGCGTGCTGGAAGAGATGGGGCTCAACCTGGCCGAGCTTTCCTTCGATCCGCGTCTTCCCGGTTATCCCTGGATGCCGCTCACGGAAGAGATGCTCTCCAAGGTAAAGAGCCTGCAGATTGTGACGGACATTACGCCCAATCTGGAAACCTTCCCCGCCATGGGTCAGGATACGGACATCTTCCCCTTCACGGGAAAGACCCGCTGGACGCGCGATTACTTCGGCCCGCTGTGGATTCCTGCAAAGGACGCCACCGTGGAGCTCACCCTGGAGAACCTGCCGCTGTACGAACGGATTATTCGCGACTACGAGCACAATTCCCTCCAGGTAACCGAAAGCGCCATCCTGATAAATGGAGAACCGGCCACAAGCTACACATTCAAGCAAGACTACTATTTCATGATGGGAGATAACCGCCACAATTCCCTGGATTCCCGTTACTGGGGATTCGTTCCGGAAGACCACGTAGTGGGCACCCCTTCCATCATCTGGCTCTCAACGGACGCCACAAAGAGCTTCCCTGGGAGCATCCGGTGGAAACGATTCCTGAAGATCGTCAGAAACCAATAAAAAGAAACAATTAAAAAGTATAATAATTATGTCAAAGGTTTGTCAGATAACCGGTAGGAAGAGAATGATCGGCAACAATGTTGCCCATTCCAAGCTGCGCACCAAGCGCGACTTCTCCCTCAACCTCAAGACCAAGAAGTTCTGGTCGGAGACCGAACAGCGTTTCGTCACTCTTAAGGTAACCACCAAGGGTATGCGTATCATCGAGAAGAATGGTCTCGACGCCACCCTGAAGGCTGCCCAGGAGAAAGGATACGTAAGCCTTGTTTAACCCTTAAACCCTAAAGTATTATGGCAAAGAAAGCTAAAGGTAACAGGGTGCAGGTCATCCTGGAGTGCACGGAACAGAAAGCCAGCGGTGTTCCCGGTATGTCCCGTTACATCACCACCAAGAACAAGAAGAACACCCCCGAGCGTCTGGAGCGCAAGAAGTACAATCCCTTCCTGAAGAAGGTCACCGTTCATCGTGAAATCAAGTAAAATCGTTTAGACTATGGCAAAGAAAGCAGTTGCAACCTTCGATGCAAAAGCCGGTGCCAAGCACATGGTGAAGGTTATCCGCATGGAAAAGAGCCCCAAGACCGGTGCCTACGTTTTCGTAGAGCAGCTGGTGGAAGAGGGTAAGGAGAAAGATTTTTTCGCTAAGAAGTAAGCGAAGAATTCTGTGAAATAGGTGTTCGGACACAAAACAAGCCGTTTTTGTGTCCGAACACTGTTTTTTTGGCTGTTCGGGAACAAAAAGCGCCGTTTTTGTGCCCGAACGACTCGGGCGCAACCGGACTTGTTTTCTGCATGTAAAATGATTATCTTTGTAGGTTAAGAATACAGTATTGATGGGCATTTTTGATAAAGGCGTTAAGAAGACCAACCTGAACTTCTTCCAAAAGCTGGGGCGGGCCATTGTGGGTAAGTCCCGGGTGGATGACGATGTACTGGATGCGGTGGAGGAGGCCCTGCTCAGCAGTGATATGGGCGTGGACACCACCCTGAAGGTGATTGAGAACTTGGAAGACCGGGTGGAGCGGGACAAATATGTGGATATGGAAGAGCTGGTGGGCCTGATCCGGGAAGAGATTGCCGCCCTGATGGGGGAGGAGGATGCACCTGTGCAGCCTTTTGACTTTTCCAAAAAGCCGTATATAATGCTCATCGTGGGCGTGAACGGGGTGGGGAAGACCACCACCATCGGCAAGCTGGCCTCCATGCTGCGCGCACAGGGCAAGAAAGTGGTGGTGGGTGCTGCCGATACTTTCCGCGCCGCCGCCGTAGAGCAGCTCACCGTTTGGGCGGAACGCGCCGGTGCCGATATAGTGAAACAGCCCATGGGTGCAGACCCTGCCGCCGTGGCCTTCGATACGGTGAAATCGGCCGTGGCCAAAGGGGCCGATGTGGTGCTCATTGACACCGCAGGGCGCCTGCACAACCGAGTGGACCTCATGAACGAGCTCACCAAAATCC
>Ga0265301_10005141_pt1 | contig 12950 bp, 7 predicted proteins | sample AusTroGonzalo_MG_2_FD_193488 | JGI IMG/M metagenome (GOLD analysis project Ga0265301, IMG submission 193488) | Bovine rumen microbial communities from tropical cattle in Woodstock, Queensland, Australia - Gonzalo_04 | ecosystem: Host-associated > Mammals > Digestive system > Stomach > Rumen ...
TTCCTTATGCATGGACATCAAAATGGCCGAACAGAATGACAGTATGGAATTTCGTGTGGTGAGCAATATCACAAAAAAGAACATGATTACGCTCAAATACATCAGGAAGCCGTTGGTTTTCTTGACGGTTTGGATATTGTCAGGAAAAACTTTGATGATTTTGGATATAAACCACGGATATCCGGGCGGAAAATGCGTGTGCGGGGTTTTCTCCAAATTGATAATGTTGGTATAACCTTCACCTTGGCTTAAGGCCTGACCCAGAGAATAATAGTAGATATTGTCACCGTTAAGATCCACCTTGCGGTCGTAGATGGAGGAATAGTTGTGGTTGAAGACAAACGACACGATGACCAGCATCACGCCAATCACCCATTGGTTGCGGCAAAACTGGTCAAACATCTGCCAAAAGCTCTGTTTCGGAGCCGCCGCCTTGCTCTTTTTAGGTTGATTATTACTTTTTGACTTCATGATACTCCTCCTCCGTATTGACTGCCCAAATATTCTCCTTAGACGGGATATTGTTCACGATATTGTTCACCGCCTCCATTGCCGTCAGCATGGAATGGTCCATGTTGTTGTAGCGGTGCTGGCCGTTACGCCCGATGCAGTAGAGATTCTCAATGCCATCGAGGAAAGCACGCACCTTGTCAAGCTCGTAGTAGGTACCGAAATACGACGGATAGGCTTTCTTCACCTTCACCTGCGTGGCATCAAGCACATCCTCGCGGTTGATGACGTCGATTTTCACCATCTCGTCGATGGCCATCTGGATGAACGCCTCCTTGTCCATGTTCCACATCTCGTCACCCTCGGAACAGAAATACTCCAACCCGATGAACATCGAGTTCTTGTAGTCGGCAACCATATAGGGCGACCAGTTGTTGAAGACCTGCATACGGCCCACCTTCACGTCGCGCTCCTGGATATAGACCCACGTGTCGGGCACGCGCCCGTCGTAGGTGTTGATTTTCGTCTCATTCGTGATTTTCATCTTCTTGACAAGCAGTCCCACGGTGATAAAGTCGCGGTAGGGAAGTTCTGAGGAGATGCGTTTCACGTCTTCGGGCACATCGATGCCGCGCAGCGCAGCCACGAGTTCCTTGATCGGCATTGACGACAGCAAGTAGTCGCAAGGCACGTTTTCGGTGACACCGTCTTTGCACACATCCACGGAGACCACACGGTTGTTTTCCACATAGATGGCCGTCACCGCGCTGTTTCGAATCACTTCGCCGGATTTCGCCTGCACGTCGCCTGCCACAGTCTCCCACAATTGGCCGGGACCGAACTTCGGGTAGATAAACTGCTCAATCAGAGAAGTTTCCACTTCCTTCTGGGAAATATCCTTGGAGGATTTGAACCGTTTGGTGAACATATCCTTGATGACGGCGGCCACGGAGACGCCCTTCACGCGCTGTGAGCCCCAGTCGGCACCGAGCTTGGAAGGATGCACGCCCCACACCTTCTCCGTATAATCCTCGAAGAACATGCTGTAAAGCGGCCGTCCGAAGCGGTTGATGTAGAAATTCTCAAGCGAGTCCTCCTTTTTCTTGAACATGGAGGCATGCATATAACCGAAACCGGCTTTCATGGTGCGCCAAAGTCCCATATTGGCAAAAGTTTGGAACTTCAGCGAGATAGGATAATCGAAGAATTTGCGCAGGAAGAAGATGCGGGAGACACGCTCGCGCACCAGCATCACGCGATCCTCCTTTTCGGGATCAGGACCTTGCTCTGCAAACGGTTTGTCCTTGTGCAACAGGACGTCGTCGAAAGAAGGCGAACCTTGCAGAGGCATCACCTCGTTCCACCAATCCATCACGACGTTGCTCTTCGAGAAGAAGCGATGGCCGCCGATGTCCATGCGGTTGCCCTTGTAGTTGACGGTTTTGGAAATACCGCCGACTTCACCTTCGGCCTCATACACGACCGGATGAACGTCGGATTTTTTCAACAACTCGTAGGCGGCGGTAAGGCCGGCCGGGCCACCACCGATAATGACAGCTTTTTTCATAACTATTTGGTTTTATTACTTTTAAAGAGAAGGAACTTCCGGGCGAAAAAGTTCCAGAAGAAGACGATCACCGTGGAGATGATCTTGGAAAGCATGTAATGGACACCCAATTTGTCGGTGCAGACATACATGATGAGAGCGTTGAGCCCCAGCCCGATGACTCCGATGACGGCGAACACCACGAACTCCGCCCAACGGTTGCCGACCGTGCGGTTGTTGAACACCCAGGAGATGCTCAGCAAGTAGTTGGTGATAAGTCCGAGGATGAAGGAGATGGTGGCCGACAGGAGATAGTGCATTCCGAACACCTCTGTGAGCAGAATCAGCACTCCGTAGTCCACCACGAAGGCAGCACCGCCCACAAAGCCGTAGCGGAAAAGCTGAATCAATACGTTGTCGGTCTCATCTTTGAAGATTTTCTCTAAAAATCTGCGCATAATCATCGAATTTTGATTACTGTCTTCGTCTTCAAACCCATCGCAGGCCGCCAGACAAATGACGGCGCAAAGATACACTTTTTTTACGTTGTTGTTTCCCCGTCAAGAGGTCCATATAAACACAAAAATCCCCTCCGTACGGAGAGGATTTTTTGTGATTCCGCTGCGACTCGAACGCAGAACCTGCTGCTTAGAAGGCAGCTGCTCTATCCAGTTGAGCTACGGAACCTTAGGCTTAGCCCAGTCGGGATAGCCTGATTCGAACAGGCGACCTCCTGCTCCCAAAGCAGGCGCGATAACCGGACTACGCTATATCCCGTTTTTTGCGGCGGCAAAAATACACTTTTTTTCAATACGCAAGACGACTATCGTCGGATCTCGTAAATTTCATGCGCGATGCCGTGCTCGCCCAGGATCGCCCGCACCCGCGTCTCGTCCGTGTCGGAGATGAAAACCTGCCCGAAATGCTCCTGCCCCACCATGCCCAACAGCGCGGCAATGCGCGTGCGGTCCAGCTTGTCGAAGATGTCGTCCAACAACAGAATCGGCTTGCGGTGGTTGTAGGCAAAGGCGTAATCGAACTGCGAAAGCCGCAACGCCAACGAGAACGATTTCTGCTGCCCCTGCGAACCGAAATGCTTCACCGGATTGCCGTCGATGGTGAAGTCGTAGTCGTCTTTGTGCACCCCGAACGTCGTGAACCCGCATTTCGCATCAGCGGGGAATGCCTTCGCCAACCCCTCGTCGTAGCGACGTTCCAACAGCTCCGAATCGTACCGAATGTCCACCTCCTCCGCGCCCTGCGACAGTTCTCGGTAATGGCTGGCAAACATCGGACGGATGTCCTCGATGAACTGACGCCGACGCTGGAACAGCTGCATGCCATCCTCCATCATTTGAAAATCAATGACTTGCAACAAGGAATAATCCGAACTGCGATTCTCCTGCTGCTGACGGAGCAGGGCGTTCCGCTGCTGCAACAACTTCTTGTAGTGAATCAGGTGCTGGAGGTAAATCTTGTCGAACTGCGAAATAATCTTGTCGAAGAAACGGCGGCGCACCTCGTTGCCATCGTTGATGATGTCGCTGTCGTACGGGGAGACCATCACCACGGGAAAGAGCCCCACATGGTCGCTCAAACGGTCGTACTCCTTCTTGTTGGCCTTCAACGATTTGGTACCGTTCTTATAGACACAGCTCACCTGCGTGGTGTTGCCCGATTCCTCGTCCGCGAAATCGCCGTGCAACGCAAAAAAATCCGTTCCCAGCCGCACCGAGCTGATATCCTTCGCCGAGAAGCAGCTCTTCCCGAACGACAGGTAATGGATGGCGTCTAACAGGTTGGTCTTGCCGCTGCCATTCGCCCCCACGATGCCGTTCACGTTGCTGTTGAACGCGAACGCGGCCTCGGCGTGGCTCTTGAAATTGGTGAGCTGGATGTCTTTTAGGTACATGTTTACATATTTGTAGAGACGCACGGCCGTGCGTCTCTACATACAATATTTATGAATCGTGAATTATTTAATTCCCAACACGTCCAGTCCCTGGTTGAACCGAATGTCTCTCGGGATGCCGGACTTGTTGATGCGGTCGAGGTCACTCTGGAGCTCGGGCGTGATGGTGCCGTGGTCCTTGCTGTACTGCGAGGCGAAGGCGAAATCACCTTCAGCCTGGGTCTTCAGAATCAGTGCGATCCAGCCTTCCATGGCCTTGCGAGCCTTGTCGTAGTTGATATGATAGGTGCCGTTGCCGTTGCGGGTGAAAGCGCCGTTTTCGAAGAGGTAGTTGTAGCACATCATGTTGGCGATACCGTGGGCCTCCGCCGCGCCGAAACGGACGCTTCGCAACAGACCGACGATGTAGGTGGTGATGGCCTCCTCCACAGTGATGTCCGTGATTTCGCCCTTGTCGATAAGGTTGCACACGAGGTTCAGTCCGATGATGTCGGCCTTGGCCTCTTCCCAGCTGGAGTTCTCGGTCTGCATGGCCTCGTCCACACTGCCCTTGCCGTTGATGGTCTGCTTCACGCCCAGACCGTGCGCCACCTCGTGGAAGGTGACGTTCCAGAAGAAGGCGTCGAACTTGATGTTGGCCTGCTCCGACGGCTCGATGACGATCTCCCCGATGGGCTTCATGATTTTGTCGAACTTGGCCTGCATGGCGTTGCGCAGCTGGAAGCGGCGAGAGCCCTTCTTGGCCTGCACGTTGTCGTCGTTGGGCAGGTTGATGGCGATGGTCTTGCCGCCGGCGTTGCAGTCGCCGCCGTAGAAGACCACATCGTAGAGGTTCATGTCAGAGGAGGTGCCGGGCACGTAAGCCTTGTAGGCGGGGTCGCAGGGCAGCTCGCGCTGGAGCTGCGGCAGCATCTTCACGAACTTGTCCAGCTTGGTGCTGGCATCCACGTCCTTCACCAACACGAAAGCCTCCCAGGAGGTCTTCACGGAGTTCAAACCGTCGTCGTAGTTCTCGATAGGACCGAAGACGAAGTCGATGTTGGAGTCGCGCAGGTCCATCCAAGCCATGTCGCTCGGGAAGTAGTCGTTGGTCTGCAGCGATTTCTTACGCTCCTGGAGGTATTTCTTCATCGTGGGGTTGTCGGCGATTTCGATGGCCTTGTCAAGCAGCTCGCACACGCGGTCGAGTTTCTCCTTGTAAGCCTCGTAATAGCCGACGGTAATCAGCTTGCCTTCCGCATCGCGACGGAGGACGGTGTAGTGGGATGCCTTGAGCGGGTCGTCGTAGGCGTCATATTCGGCCTTGGTGATGTCCTGCGGGTAGTAGTTGCCCATGACGGGGCGCGGGCCGTAGCCGGGCACGAAGGGCTTCTCCTCGTCGAGGCGGTCCCACGGGCCGTAGTTGATCATCACGAAATCCTTCATCCAGGGGTCGGAGATGGTGTCCAAGATGGACTTGTCGCCGAAGGTCTGCTCCCAGAAGAGGTCGTCCATGATCTGGCCGATTTCGAAGAAGATAGGCAGGAGCTGCCGCTCGCTGTCGGTGAGTTTGGAGAGGTCCGCCGTGAGGTCAAAATAGGCATACTCCTCCACTTTCTGCTGGAGGTCGCTCTTGGCGCCGTTCTCCAGGGTCTCCGATTTCTTGTTCTTGCATGAAGCAAGCAGGGCGATGCAGGCGAGCATCACCGCGACTGTGGATATTTTTCTCATATTCAATAGGGTTTAATTTATAGACTACTTTACGGCGGCAAAGGTACAAATTTTTCTTTTACCGCATACCGAAGAAGAGGCGGACAGCTCTACCGAGCTCTTGCCCCTGACGGACAGCATGATCAAAGAAAATGACAGCTCTACCGAGCTCTTGCCCCTAACGGGGCCGCTCAAGGAACCTTGAAGTACGGAAAGGGCGCGGCCCAACGACCACGCCCTTCATACGTCTCACTTCGCAAATCTCACGACTATTCTGAATCGCGGAGGCAGCGGACGGAAAGCCCGTAGGTCTTGAAGTAGTAGTTCCTGCCCACGGAGGGGGAGTTGTAGTACAAGGTGCGGTAGTACGCGTAATAGTAACTGTTCTCCGTGGAAGACCAGAAGTAGGCCTCGTCGCCCGCATTGTAGAACGAAGAACCGCTGCGGTAGCCTGCCGAAACGGCGGAAAAGCCCGATGCGTTGTGGTGGGCATCTCCCGCGTTGCCGGGGGCGCCGGCTGCCGTTGAGGACTTCCACCCATCGCCGGCCAGCTTGCCCGCATGGTCGCCACGATAACCAATGCTGTTCAGGACCGCACTGGTCTGCGTAGCCTCCATCGCGGTCCACTCCGCGTCGCTCGGCAGGTGCCAGCCGCTCGGACAGGCCAACTTCGCCGCCGCCCAGTTGTAATAGTAGCCGTAGGTGGAGGCATCCACCGCGGTGTTCACGTAATAGTACGGATCGGTATTGCTGCTAGTGCCGGGTGTCGTGCCTTTCGTGGCGCCTGCGGGTGCCACCCGTAGGTTCGTCTTGGTCCAGCACTGCGTGCCGATGAGCACTGTCTCGTACTCGTTATTGTCCGCGTCTTTCATCTTGTCGGTACCGCAGGTGAAGGTCGCCGGAGCTGCTTCCACGCGCACGCAGCGCACGCTCAGCTTGTTGTCCTTACTCCTGTCCATGCAGATGAACTCGCCGCAGCCGCAGCGGAGTTCCATCACCTTGGCCACCAACGAGCTGGAAGTGCCGAGCTCGGAAGTCCAGAAATAGGTGTAGCCGAGCTTTCTCTGATACTGGTCGGCATCGTAATAGCCCGCTCCCATGGCCCCGAATCCGGAGGCGTTGGTGCCGGCCTCGCCGGGCAGCCAGGCATTCGCATCGGCGGACTTGACCGCATCGGCATCGCCGCCGGCCGCCGCCAGCATCGTGTTGAACTGCGCCGCCGTGGGGATCGCCCAGCCGGCGGGACAGACACCCTGGATATAGGTGGTGCCGTCCGAGGCGGTCTGCTCCGTGCTGTTGACACCCACTGCGGCCGCCCAGGTGTAGAGCCTGCCGAAGGGTTCGTTGGCATCGTCGTCCAGGTAGTAGGAGGCGCCTTCCACGCTGGTCCTCAGGTTCTCGGCCATCCAGCAGTCACTGCCGATGAGAACGGTCTGGTAAGTCGTGCCGTCGGCATCGGTCACGGTGCCGCAGCCGGTACTGCCACCGGAGAGGGTTTGCGCTTGCACGGCACCGGCAAGCCCGAATGCCACGACCATCATGAAGAACAGGTAAACTTTTTTCATACTATCAAGATTTTACTATGTTTTTTACACTTTTTCGGATCTTTTTCCAATCCGCATTTCGAATCGGCAAAAATACATTTTTTTATGATTGATAATGATGAAACAGAAAACCCGAAAACAGAAAACCCAAAACTTGAAACCACCAGCCCCATAATCTCCTGACAATCAGCATTGTTAATAACATTGTTTATAAATAATTCGCCGACACTCGAAACCGAAAACGGGAAATCGTACTTTTGCACGGGTTCAGGTTCTGAACAGATGAAAAGGGAACGCTGTGAAAATCAGCGGCTATGCCCGTAGCTGTGAGCTCCGTTTTGCGCCTCCCCCATGATGTCACTGACTTTTTCACGGGTCGGGAAGGCGGGGGAAAGCGGGAGCAAGCCAGAAGACCTGCCTGCAGCCCACAAGATCGTGGCTTTCGGGACTAAGAGCAAACGAGAACGGTGTTTCACCGCCAATTGTCATCCCTGAGCTGTTTTTATTAACAACAAAACCTTAACCATTCTATGGATCAACTGTACATCATCAAACGCAACGGCAAACGCGAGCCGTTTTCACCTGACAAGATCAAGAACGCCATCGCCAAGGCGTTCCTCTCCGTCAATTCCTTCGCGACGCAGGACGTGCTCATCAACGTCATGAGCCGCCTCAAAATCCATGACGGCATCTCCGTGGAGGAAATCCAGAACCAAGTGGAGGTCTCCCTCATGGCCGAACGCTACTATGAGGTTGCCAAAGCCTACATTTTGTACAGACAACGCCATTACGAGGATCGTGAGGTTAAGGAGAAACTCGACTTCCTCATCAACTACTGCAACGCCTCGAACGCCGCCACCGGCTCCAAATACGACGCCAACGCCAACGTCGAGCGCAAGAACATCGCCACCCTCATCGGCGAGCTGCCCAAGTCGAACTTCATCCGCCTCAACCGCAGGATGCTGTGCGACAAAATCAAGGATTTATACGGCAAGGAATTGTCCGACAAATACTTATACCTGCTCAACAACCACTTTATCTACAAGAACGACGAGACCAGCATCGCCAACTACTGCGCCTCTATCACCATGTACCCGTGGCTGTTAGACGGCACGAAGAGCATCGGCGGCAACGCCTCCGCACCCACGAACCTCAAGTCCTACTGCGGCGGCTTCATCAACATGGTCTTCATGGTCTCCAGCATGCTCAGCGGCGCCTGCGCCACCCCGGAGTTCCTGATGTACATGGACTACTTCATCCGCAAGGAATACGGCGACGACTACTACGAAAACAGCGACAAGGTGGTGGATCTCTCTAAGCGTCAGCGCACCATCGACAAGATGATTACCGACAGCTTCGAGCAGGTGGTCTATTCCATCAACCAGCCCACCGGCGCGCGCAACTTCCAGTCCGTCTTCTGGAACGTGGCCTACTACGACCGCTACTACTTCCAGAGCCTCTTCGGCGAGTTCCGCTTCCCCGACGGCACGAAACCCATCTGGGAATCCCTCAGCTGGCTGCAGAAACGGTTCATGCGCTGGTTCAACCAGGAACGCCTCCGCTCCGTGCTCACCTTCCCGGTCGAGACCATGGCGCTGCTCAGCAAGGACGGCGACATCATCGACTCCGAATACGCCGACTTCACCGCCGAAATGTACGCCGCCGGCCACTCCTTCTTCACCTACGTGAGCGACAATGCCGACTCTTTGAGCAGCTGCTGCCGCCTGCGCAACGAAATCCAGGACAACGGCTTCAGCTACACCCTCGGCGCGGGCGGTGTCTCCACCGGCTCCAAGAGCGTGCTCACCATCAACATCAACCGCTGCATCCAGTACGAATGTCGCAACAACATCCCGCAATTCCAGTTCGTCGGTGAGGTCATCGACCTGATGCACAAGGTCCAGATTGCCTACAACGAGAACCTTAAATACCTGCAGTCCAAGGGAATGCTCCCGCTGTTCGATGCCGGCTACATCGCCATCAACCGCCAGTACCTCACCATCGGCGTGAACGGTCTGGTGGAGGCCGCCGAGTTCCTCAGCATCCCGATTGACGACAACCCGCAGTACCAGAAGTTCGTCGAGGACATCCTCGGTCTGGTCGAGAAATACAACCACCAATACCGTTCCAAGGAGTTGCTCTTCAACTGCGAGATGATTCCCGCCGAGAACGTGGGCGTGAAGCACGCCAAGTGGGACCGCGAGGACGGTTACCGAGTGCCCCGCGACTGCTACAACAGCTACTTCTACCGCGTGGAGGACGACTCCCTGAACCTTATCGACAAGTTCCGCCTGCACGGCGCACGCTACATCGCGCACCTCACCGGCGGCTCGGCCCTGCACGCCAACCTCGAGGAGCACCTCTCGCAACCACAATACCGCCAGCTGCTCCGCGTGGCCGCGCAGGAAGGTTGTAACTACTTCACCTTCAACATCCCCAACACCGTCTGCAACGACTGCGGCCACATCGACAAGCGCTACCTCCACGAGTGCCCCGAATGTCACAGCACCAACCTCGACTACCTCACCCGCGTCATCGGCTACATGAAGCGCGTCAGCAGCTTCTCCCAAGCCCGCCAAGAGGAAGCCGAACGCCGCCATTACGAAAGGTTTAATGGTTAATGGTGATTAGTGAACTTGGAACCTTAAACTTGGAACTTGGAACTTGGAACCTGGAACTTTGAACCTGAAACCATGCTCAAGTACTACAACTACGACATCGTCTTCCAGGAGATCCCCGACGAGGTGACCCTCGCGGTGAACCTCACCAACTGCCCGCACCGCTGCGTGGGCTGCCATAGCCCGCATCTGCGCGAGGACATCGGGGATGTGCTGAATGACAAGACGTTGGATACGTTGTTGAAGAAATACGGGCAGCAAATCACCTGCGTCTGCTTCATGGGCGGCGACGGGCAACCCCAGGAGGTGGAGAAGCTGGTCAAGCACTTGCGACAACATTCGAAGCTCAAGGTGGCCTGGTACTCGGGCAACACCAACATGCCCCGCAACGCCAGCCTGTTCGACTATGTGAAGGTTGGCGGCTACCAGGAAAAGCTCGGCGGGCTCCGTTCCCGCACCACCAACCAGCGCCTTTACCGCAACACCAACGGCCAACCCGAGGACATCACCAGCCGCTTCTGGCGGTGATTAGGAGCTCCGCCATTCCTGGCGGAGTTTATTTTCGCGGCAGGAATGCCGCGGCTCCTGTGGATTTTTGCGGCAAGAATGCCGCCGCTCCTATGGCACTGCCACCGTGATTTTCCGTTTCTGAACGCAGTGGACGCCGTTGTAGGAGAAATCAGACACTCCCGTGTAGACCGTGGTGGCCGTTGGCGTGTCCGTGGTGACACCCGGGGCACTGTGAGAGGTAGTACTGAAGAATGTGCTGCCATTGCGCTCCCAGCGGTATCGGAAATCCGCGTTTCCGGGATCCATACCCAAGGCATTATAGATCATGCCATGGAAACTATTCCAGAAGGAGGGGCAACTCCGTAAACCGACAAGCAAATACATCCACACCTCCATATTTTTAGTCGTGGAGCAATCATCCGTATAGGGAAGGCCGCAAGTATTGTTGGCAATGGGAGGAATTTCCTGACAAGGGATGCCGTAGCTCGTCTGCGAGTTCCACGTCCCGACCGTCATGGTGGCCACCGCAGTGAGCGTGACCGAACCCCCTGCCGCAACATGCGTGGGGTTAGCGGAAACAGTGAAATCGGGCGCCCACATCTCGAACGAGCTCTGCGGACCAAGCACCGTGTGCGGGTCGCAACCGCCTAAGATTACGTACGGACGATAGTAGGTGACACCGCCGCAGGAGTCCATGCCCACCTTGTATGAAAGAGTGTCGCCGGTGGCACCGCCCAACGCTCCCACCACTGCCTTGTCGGCACTATACTCCGTAATGGGTTCGCGGGACAACAAGAAGCCCGCCTGAGCAACCTGATTCAGCGAAAAGTTGCCACTGCCCGAGACCTTGGCCTTGAGGATAACGCCCTCGTTCTTAAACAGGTTGACCTTGCCCATTCCGTCAGTATGACTCGCCGCCGAGAGTGTCGGAAGATTGGTGAACGGGATGCATACGAAATTGGATGAAGGACCGAAGCCAGGCTGGCTACAATAAGCCGGCACACGGTAAAACCTCGGACGGAAATACAATTTTTGGGATTCGTAGGCTGCAAAATCAGAAGCCGGGAAGGTGCAGGAAAGAAGGCCATTGGCATCGATGATGATATTCGATGAAGACTTTTGCTGATAATTGTTAGTGTCATACATATAAACCCTCGGCGGAACCTGCGTGTAAATCAAGGCTGGATTATAATCCACAATTTGATGCGTTACGGTCACACTGCCGTCGGGGTTTCGCACGGCCGTAGTCGTCGGGCTATAGGAGGGACAATGGACGACTGTGACTACATACCCTGAAGGACCGTCAATTGTGACAGGATTATCCGATACGCTATTGCAGTAGCCCGTGAGGTTGAGATGCGGTACAAAATCGTAACGGGCATTAAACGTCACTTGTGCGGAGGGAAGCGTACAGGTCATGGTCTGCGTCTGCGCGTCATACACTGCAGCGTACGAACCCGTTAATGCACCCATCTGTGTGGTATCGGTTGTGTTCACGTAAAGCGTGTAATAGAGGCTGTCTTGACCCAACACACCTGTATGGTGAATCAAGGCAGGATTGTAATGCGAGAGAGGGGTCGTGACCAGCAAAGAACCATCACCTAACTGCGTGACCTCGGTAACGGCCGTTGTGGCAAAAGAGGGGCACTCCGGAAGCGCAGCCAGCACAATCTGACCGGAAACGGAAACATTGGTACAATTTTGCGTATTGGTATTCACTGTCAGATTCGCCGTCACTGAGACCGTGAGATTGGCCGTGGAGAGGCCGAGCTGCTGCAGCTCCGCCAATGTCAAAACCTTGTAAGCGGCACTATGATTGGCCGTCCATTGGTCGAGTGCCCAGGTGACAGAAGAGGAAGAGCCTTGTGAGGTAACGGTAACTCCGATTGAGGCCACGGCAGTGCTGTAGTTCGTAACCGCCACAAAAAGGGTATCCTGTCGCTGATAGGGGTTTGAAGAAGCGTTTGATTGCAGCGAAATCGTACCCAACGTGGGACATTCAATAAACGAATGCATAAAAGAGGGACCCGTAATGGTCACAAAATTGTTCATATCGAGACCACACTTCACTTCCAATACCGGATAAAAGGTAATAGTCTTGTCTTTCCATATAAAACTTTGGTTGTATGGAAAGCCTATGCTACGGCACTCAAAATTCGAATTATAGGTAGCCGGAATAGTGATGTCCCCAGTGCCATCATTCACCACAAAATGCAGATTCTGGTACTGGAAGGCGCTGCCAAGCTGGATATAGGAAAGCATCCGGTAAGTCGTGCCGGTAATGATGGTGTCTTTCGTGTCATAGAATGCAGGACAGGGCAGCGGCACGAAGAGAGAGACCGTTTCGGTGGTAATACCGGCCGAAGAAGTAGGGTCGGTCGCATCCGCAGCATGGCAGCCCGTGATTTGAGCCGTCACATAAAGGGTCTTGCCGCGCAGATCCACCCCTTGCAGCGCCGCGTCGCCCGTAATGGCCACACCGCCCAACAATTGGGTATTGCCCGCATTAAAACTCGCATTCGTGTAGAAAGTCCCCGACATACCACTAACCGTCATCTTGAACTTCGCCTGCATATCGTCCAAGACCACTCCTCCCAAAATCGGCGTAGTAAACACCAGACGGTTCGAGTCGGTCTCCGAAAAGGCCACCGTTGGCGTACCGAGAACCGGACAAACGGGGG
>Ga0265301_10005147_pt1 | contig 12935 bp, 16 predicted proteins | sample AusTroGonzalo_MG_2_FD_193488 | JGI IMG/M metagenome (GOLD analysis project Ga0265301, IMG submission 193488) | Bovine rumen microbial communities from tropical cattle in Woodstock, Queensland, Australia - Gonzalo_04 | ecosystem: Host-associated > Mammals > Digestive system > Stomach > Rumen ...
CATTTACAAAAATCTCAAAACCCACGCATATACGTCATTTTCTCACATACAAACATTTACATTCAATTTACATTCACTTTACATTCAATTTACAATCGCAAAAACCCGATTTACAACGTATGCAATATACTCCAAAAACATTTGTTTCGATGGGTAATTTTGTACACATAAATCTGTTGAAATTTGTACAAAATGGTATTGACAAAACATCTGTTTCATGTTATACTGATAGTATGAATATCGGTATCAGTTGCCATGTGTATATACGGAGAGGAGAGTGATATTATGGCAACTACTTTCAGCACTCAGGATATTGTCGATGTGACAAAATCCGCGATCAGTCAGCTGATCGGCAAAGGTTACATGGATGAGGCAGACGGAAATCTCACTGCACTCGATGATCAGCTGATCGTCGATCTGGGTGAAAAGCTGCAGCTCACTGAGGACGGAGACTTTGCAGTCAACTCCCCTGCTGACATCATGTACAAGGCTTTGCTTGCACAGATCGGCAAAGTGATCATTGATAAGCGTACCTATGTCGCAAAGCTCCCGAGGCTTTTCGTTGATGTAGTAGACTGGGGACTCTTTACTGAGCATGTGATGATCGATCTCAGTGATGTGATGATCGATGAGATCTGGAATCCGAACGGATATATTCCGTGGAATGCTGCAGGAGGAGCAGGTGTCGCTGAGGGATCCCGGATCGCTGCAATTGAGTTTGGCTATTACAAGCCGCCTGTCAATGCAAAGCTCTATACGAAAGCTCATGGTGTGATGGTGGCGATTACCAGAGGCTATGACCAGATGTTCACGGCATTCCGTGGAGTAGATGAATACACTGCATTTGTGACCGGACTGTATAACAGCGTCGAGAACACGCTGCAGGCAAAAGCTGAGATCTATGCGTTTATGTGTGTGTCTATGGGTATTGCAAAAGCAACTGCAAACGGCAATGCATACGATCTCAGAACAATGTACGCAGCTGCAGGAGGAACAACGACTGGCGTCACTGCTGAGGAGCTTCTCAATGACCAGGGATTCCAGGCATTCATGCTCCGCACGATCGACGAAACCAAGAGCTATATGCAGCGGATGGGATCTCTTTATAATGATCATGATTTTGTCACGTTCTCGAGTGATCCTCATGTGATCATGCTGACCGCTGCAGCAAAAGCAGCTAAGTTTGGTGTGAGGGCGAATACCTTTAATGATGAGCTCCTGGGTATCGGAGATTATGATGAGGCTCCTGCATGGCAGGCTGCTCTCTCGAGCGGTATTACGCAGCCTTACACATTCCCTGTCGCGAGCACGATCCTCCTGACTCCGGATGCTGCGACAGAGGCAGGACTTCCGGATGTCGGTGATGATCCTGTTCCTTTGTATGGATATGTCGCTGTGATTTATGATCGTTATGCAATGGGTGTTACCCTGGATAAACGCAAGGTCACAACTCAGTATGCCGCATCCAGAGATACTCTCAACAGTTTCTATCACAGCCTGATCCGGTATCAGATCAATGATAGTTACCCGATCGTTGCATTCTACATTTCCGAAGAAGGAGAATAAACCTCCGTAAATAGTTCCCGCAAATGACAGAGCCCTGACCATCCGGTCAGGGCTTTGTCAGAAAGAGAGGTGTAAATAATGGCTGAGCTTTTCATCCCGAGGTTTTCCTGGATGAAAACCAAATTTCAGAATTACTTGAGAGAGGATCACTATTTCGATATCCTGCTGCAGAGTGATCTCTCCATGTTTGAGTATGAGGGACTCCCGGCAGGCATGGATCCTGTCTGGATCGAGAAATACCTTAATATTGCAGGCTCGATCGGGATCACAAGGACTCCGGAGACCTATGTCTCTGAGCTCCTCCCGGATGCTCCGGAGTATAAACCAAAATACAGCATCTGCCCGCTCCCGTCGAGGGACGGAAATGTCGACCAATACGGTGACGGCAGCCATCTCGCCGGATCGACTGCGACGGTTTCGATCGAGGGAGATCTCGGAGTCGATGCCGTGATCATCTATAATCGTGACACCCGGCTCCCTGAGCTTGACAATATGATAGATGCTGACGCTCTGATGCAGATTGATAAGTCTGCAGCGATCAATGTGATCCTGAGCAGGATCGCTCCGGTCTTTAGCTGCTACAATGACAAATCGAAAAAGGCTCTTGACTTGATGCTCGATGAGATCCTCGAGGGCAAACTCAAAACGATCGTCTCCGGAGATGTTAAGGATCTGCTCAAGATGGCAGGACTTGACGGAGGGACGGAGATCCTGGAGATCACACATCCGGAGAAGATCCAGTACATCCAGTATCTGTCTCAATACTATGATGTAATTATCCGGAGACATTATAATCGGAGAGGACTCTCCGTCCGGACTGGAACCAAAGCCGCGCAGCAGTCTGCTGATGAGATCCACGGTCTGGATGCAGTGAGCTGGATCATCCCCCTTGCGAAGCTCGAGAGTCGAAAAAGAGGCTTTGATCAGTTTAACGCAATTTTCGGCGAGAATGTGTCTGTCCGGTTTTCCGAGATATGGCAGCAGGAGTATGATGCATACAAGCTCCGGATGCAGGAGCAGGATGCAGCTGCTGAGGAGGCAGAGGATGCAGCAGAGGAGATGTCGGATCCGGATCAGGATCCTGACGACCAGAGCGGAGGTGAGCAGGATGCTGCTGAGACAGAAACCTGATGACCATTATAATACGTATACGATCTATCAGATCCTTCGGAATTCGGAAGGGATCCCGATCGATCTTTCGATCAGTGTAGATGGTGATGACATTGCAGATGATAACCTGATCAGAGATCTCTGGATGCACTATACATCGTGGATTTATCCTCAGCTTGATCTGAACCACTATATTTATACTGATACTCAGTCCGGAGATGTGACGGAGATCCAAGGTGGATACATTTATAAGGAATGGGATAACTTTATCCTATTGAATGGCGTAAACCTGCTGCGGATGCTCGATGCTCTGTACGCTGAGTATGATCCCCTGTCTAACTATGATATGACGGAATCCGGATCAGACGGTGAGGCTGAGGATAAGACTCACAATACTCCTAAGGGAAAAACACATACTGACATCACTCCGTTTGCAACTGGTCTTAATTCGACCGGAAACGGAGCGCAGCAGGGCATCCAGAAAAGTGAAACCTATTTCACAGATGCTGCGGAGGCTGAGCTTTCTCATGATCACACGATGTCGATCCCTGATAATAGCGGAGGCAGCGTCACCGGACTCTGGAAAACACATCGACATTTTTTCCAGAGGCACGGCAATATCGGAGTGACCTCGAATGTTCAGCTCATTACCCAGGAGCTCGATCTCAGAGTCAAAGATCTGATCAGCGAATTTGTGCAGCGGTTCATGAATCAGACTTGTTATTATGTCGGAGGTGATCGGTGATGGCTGAGCTGACAGTCATGCTGTACAATACAGCAGACGATCGCCGGATTCTGACAAAAACTCTGACCGGAGGACTCTCATACAGCGGAAATGTGCCGGGCTCGATTGACCTGCATTATCCCGTGATCGATATCGAGGATACGATCCCGGCGACATATAATTATTGCAGCATCGATGTGCCGATCGATGATGTTCCTGCACATGATCAGATCCGTTATTACTTCTGCCGGGTTGAGAACGTCCGGACAGGACTGTCGAGACTGCACTGTGAGCTCGATGTGCTGCAGACGTTTAACACGGACATTAAGAATTGTATCGTCTGCTGCAAGAGATCCTATGTCTCTCAGACACCATATATTAATGATCCTCTCGCTCCGATCGAGCAGCGTAAGGTTATTGCATATCAGGAGCCTGTGAGCGGGAATTCCAATCTTTGCGCCCATACCGGCGGATATATCCTGATCACAGTCGGATAGGAGGGAGGGGGATCAGAATGGCATATATACAACTATATGAAGATGTTAATTGCACACAATTATACGGTGCGTTTCCGACACATCACATTGACTTTACATCAAAATCCGGAAATCCGGAAAATGTCACGGTTTCGGGTAAAACATATCCGATTTTTGGTTATGTTTCAAATCTTTGTTCGCTTAATGGTTGTCCCATTATCACAGCTAATCCGGCTTTTTATTCATCACGAAATAGGTTTCCAAACGGAAAAACTTTTTATTTAAAAAACGGTTTGCGTTTTACCATTACAGAAAAAAGTGCACTGTATAGCAATTGTTTAGTTAGTGATACGTATATAGGCGAACAGCGCATAACAAGAAGTGGTTCATCACAAGTACAACCTGATACACCGGTATCATTATTTTTCGTTGAATTTCTATTGAACGGTGCTGTCTATTATGGTTTTAGTTTTTTTATTCGTAATAGTGCAAATCAATCTATCATGATTGCGCTTGCAAGCACGGCGGATTTCTGGGAGGGAACTTTCCGACCTCCATATGACTACTCTGCCGGATCTGATGAGGACGGAGGTCAGGGAACCGGAGCGATCCCCGGTCAGAATGCGACTGACTCCTCAACTCCTTCCAGGATTATCCCGACCGGAGGCAGAGGACTCCACACATACCTCATTAATATCACAGCATATGGAGATATTCAAGGGTATCTGTGGGGAGATAATTCGACGCTCGCAAAATCTTTGTGGCAGAAGTTTTTGAATAAGACACATTCTCCGATCAGCTGCGTGCTCGGGTGCTATAGTCTGCCTGGTGTGTTTATGCCGTCGGCATCCGGAAACACGGGAGTCCATCTCGCAGGCATGTATCTGACTCCGATCGGAGGCACCTGCTCGAGCGTTGATCTTGGATTTGTAGATCACGAACTTGTTTTCTCGCCACTCGATGCACCTTTTCACAGCTTTGCAGATTATACATGCATCGCTTGCAAGCTGCATCTGCCGATCGTCGGAGACATATCGATCCCGGCAGAATTTATCGTCGACCGCACGATCACAATCAGATATCGTGTCGATCAGATGAACGGCAACACAGTTGTAAGAGTCAAGTCCGGAGGTCAGGTCATCGCTGAGCTGTCCGGCAACTGTGCGTATAATCTGCCGATCACCGGAGGAGATGACGGAACACTTGATCGTCTCGGCGCTCTTGCCAATACTGCGCTGCAGCTGTCTGCAGGAAATGTCGCCGGAGCGATGGCTCAGAGTGCAGCCGGTCTCGGAGCGCAGTTTCAGACGCAGGTCGTCAACAGCTCCCGGAACGGCAACTCTACAGCCTGCGAAAACGGATACTGCTATATTGAGTATATCTATCCGACGACAAACTATCCTGCACAGTACGGTCAGGTCTACGGATTTTCCTGCAGCGTATCCGGAACTCTGATCGACTTCAAAGGAGGCTATGGTGAATTTGATGTCAATCTTGACAGTATGGAGATCGCCGGAGCGACTCTGGAAGAAAAAGAGGAGATCCGGCAGCTCCTCAGAGAGGGGATCATGGTATGCTGAGTTTAAAATCGAGTGATGAGATCGCTTATAATGGATCGAATAACTGTGCACGGATGGATCTGTATGCCGATACCGCATCCGATCTGACAGGCGTCACGACGTTTGACAGCATTGTGCTGCTCGCCGGATCCTCCGCACTGGATATCTCGACGGGCGATCTATACAGAATGCAGAGTGACGGCACCTGGGTTTTGCAGCCGTCAAGTGATATCACCATAAACGTTCCGGATTATGATGCATTGGAAAACGATGTGCAGCAGTTACAATCAGATACATCTGATATTTCAGATAGAGTCACCGCGATTGAAACAACGAAAGCCGGATTAAAATTCACACCTGAGACATCGTCACCGAGTTTGACGAACAGTCAGCGCGTGAAACTTACAGCCGAGAACAGTAATAATGATGTTGAAATACTGATTGGTAAACTCAATTCCACAACGAATTATGTACAGTTTTACATAAATGGCGTTGATAAAGGATATATTACATTCGACGTCTCACGCAATATAGATGTATGGCAATAAAAAATCCCCTGCAGCATTACGCTGCAGGGGATTTCTTTATGCTCAGTCGATCAGCAGCAGATTGAATGTGTGCTGACCGTTCTTGAGGCTGACGTTCTGGATCTCGACTGTGTGAGGCTTTTTCCAGGTCGACGGATCTCCGAATGTGGCAATCAGACGCTTGACGCTGTTATACATACCGATCGACACAGCCTGGTATCCTGCTCCTTTTTCATCGATCAGGACGACTCTCGGCACATAGACCAGCTCTCCGGACTGCTCGCTCATCACCTGGATCACCTCAACGAAGATGTGACGGAGCTTGATCTGCTTATTGATCATATCCGCAACACTTTTCGGATTCGAGCAGGCATTGAACAGCTTGACACGATCCTCATCATCGGCAGCCTGCAGCGAGCAGTATCCTGCAGCTCCGGAGCTGAGGTCGGCATTGAGATCCAGAGACTGGAAACGATCGGAGCTGATCGCAAGCTCCATCGGATCCTCGGGAGTTGTCAGGATCTGGGACGGTGCAGTCTCCTGGACTGCTGCGTTTTTCATGGTATCGTTGCTCATGGTGTTTTCCTTTCTGGCAGTGTTCCGTGATGGCAGCCATCATCAGGATCCGGTCGCCGCTCCGGATCGACGCTGCAGATTACGCTGCAGCGTTTCGGCTTTACTCCGTTGTCATGATCTTGTATGTGTGATTAGGATCGATCACCTGCAGAGAGTCTCTTGCCTCGATTGCATCATCCTGGTCATCATATCGACCACATTCGATCCATCCTCCGAGATCGTCCTTACATACTATAATATACATCACATATACCTCCTTAACTTCTCCATTTATAAGCGGTATCACCCGTTTCCGGAACATAAGTTGTCACATCCTCCAGAGCGACGATCGCAATCCACGTTACATCGTTCTCTCCTTCATACCAGTCATTAGCCCAAACCCAACAATCATGCTCTCCGTCGAATTGCAGCAGTTCGTTCATCATTTCATCGTCAATCATAATAGTGACAATATAGTCAGTACGTGGTGAATTTTCGAGGTACGAAAACAGCTCTGGTCTGTCTATATAGTATGATGGCAGATGCTCATATGGTGTCTGCATCACATATACCTCCTTAACTTCTCAGCCATCTGCATGGCTGCATCTGATGTCTCGAATCCTCCGACATCCGGCTCACCGCAGCGGATGACCATTCTGCCGATCAGAGCTCTGCCGACGATGATTCCACGGTATCCGCTCCGGATATACAATCCGCTCGCAGATGCATTGAGCTCAAGATCTTTGAGGAGTCCCTCCTCATCGACGATCATGATCAGCTGCTCTTTGATCATATCAAAGAAAAGGGAAACACACTCGATCGACTCGCAGCCGATCGTCTTATAATACCAGTCAAGGACTCTCCCCGACGGATCCAGAGCGACAGCTCCAATCATATCGGTGTCCGGCTGCAGCAGGATAAACCACTCTTTCATACATCCTCCTTTGTGATATCGCAGTAATGCTCGCACGATCTGCCGGGATACGCATATCCCCATACACAGTACAGACCGCAGTCATAGGTGTCAGGATCTTTCCGAATCCGCATGTGCAGCTCAGCTGACTCACATTTACAGCAGCAGGCATGATCACAGAATCCATAGCACACATCAGGGAGCTTATTGTGCGGACAGTCAATACATACCATATTATAATAGTGTCCATGCTCAAATCCAAATCCCATATTATCACCTCATAACATAAACCGATCACGCTGCATCGACTTTACCAGGGAGATATAAGATCTGACCAGGGCTCCCTCTGAATTGGTTGCATAATACCATCGATTGGCTCTGTAGAGTCTCCAGACCGTATCGAGGAGCCTCGAGTCCTTCGGACCGAATCCGTATACCTCCCGAGGATCTGAGATGTCTCCTGCAGTCAGGATCACACTATCCTCATACAGCCGGGTCGCCGGAGTCACATACACACAGTATCCGATGGACTGCCGATACACGATCCGCAGCCTCACATGCTTTCCTGACTGCCTGAGATACAAATTCCCAATCACAGTCTCGACCGGATCCTTTTCATCGTCAGGCGGGATGTGCTGATAATGTTCTGTCGCCCAGGTTCCCTGACCTGTGATCGCTGATAACTTAGGATTAGGGAACCCAAACAGTCTTTTATTGACCTTTTGCCGCTGCTCAGAGATCTTTGGAGGCAGGATCTCGACAAAAATCTTTGTTCCGAGAGCGGTCTCGATATACTGACTCTCGCCTTGCTTCATGGTGTTGATCTGATCTCGGATCGTCAGCTCATCGAACCACGGAGAATTGAGATTGATCGTATTCGAGAGCATCCAGACGACCGGGCCCAGGCGATCACGGAAGATCGTTTTTAAGATATCCTGGAAATGAATGAAATCTGAATATCCGTAGACTGAGGAGATAAACTCATCGAGGATCACAGCGTCTCCGGTCGGTGAATTGTATGTACTTTTGAGAGCGTCACTCTCATCGAGTCCGAAGCAGGTCATCACCGGCAGATTATGCCGGGCGATGATATCCCCGTCCGGAGACCGCAGCAGCAGCCACCATCTTTTGGCATGGTATTCGATATCGTTATACTGTTCGCCCCATACTCGCTTGATATAGTCATGCTGCTGGATCGTAGCAAAGAGATCTCGCAGCATTTTAGGAGCACACATATCACTATGCTGTCTCAGATAGTGCGGAGCTGTGCCGTAGTCTCTGTGCATGAGCATCGTCGCAAGGATCGGATTTGTCGTCTTTCCTTGTGATCGGTCACTCAGCGCGACATCATAGGCAGCCTGATCAAAGTCGACATGCAGCGGATAGTACACATCATTCGGGCATTTCAGTTTCTTGTACTCTTTCCTGATATGAGACCAGTCATAGACGATCCCCTTATTCGGATCTCCGTCATGATATTTCAGTTTCACACCCATACCGGCAGCCTCCTCTCTCTGAGCATGATATCGATCAGCTGAATATAGATCTCATCCATCTTGACTGTGAACTCGACCGGGACGATCGCAGCTCCGGAGAGCTCCTCCATCACGCAGCTCCGACCGTCTGCATCGGTGATCGTCTCGGAGTATGGTTTGTCATGATAGGCTGCTCTTGACTTGTGTGTCTCCTCCGTCTCCAGGAGCAGACCGTCGGAAAAGTTATCAAAGAGCTTATCCTTTGAGACGTATCCGAGAAAATGGTCATCGATCGGATCATAGAGCTCATAATACTCTCCGTCCGGAGCAAAAGAGCTTGCGATCTTCTCCTCCAGAGATCTTTTTCGCATCCCGGCGACCGTCGTCTCCGAATGGCAGCCGTCACGATCTGTATACCATTTCAGATATCTTTTCGCTCCGAGCGTCTTAAAAGTATAATGCTGAGGGCTCTCGATCGTCTTTTTCGTATCGATCCACTCAAAGCATCCGATATCTGAAAACTCCTCCGGCAGCTCCTCATTGAGCTTTGCGATCCGTTTATTATAATTTTCGATGATCTCTCTGTTCCTCGGAGTATCGTCAAAGTAGATCGAGTCCGTATCACAGTAGATCACATTCGCATCGGCAGGATCTGGATCCATCTCCTTGACAGCTCCGAGGAGCAGGCAGCGTCTCGCAAATGCGGTGACATAGATCCCCCAGAACGGAGAGAGCAGCTGCTTTGAGATCATTTGTTTATATGTCTTTTTGGACGGAGTGGCGATCCATTGCTTGTGATCCGGAGCGTCCGGATCGAATGACCACTCCAGGAAGTTCAGCCGGGTGACGGTCATTCCGTAATAGCTGTTTACCTGAGACTTTGCATTGATATACTCGATGGTCTCCGAGAGTTTCTGCCGTTTTAACTGAACTTTTGTCTGGTAACTCTGCATCATCGGCTGCAGCAGATACTTTGGCAGCCGTCCCCTGAATGCCGTATACGCCTTAATGATCCGGATCTCTTTCCAGGTATAGAACGCCTGGTATATTTCATAGTCGATCTCAGTCAGGCACACTCGGATATAGTCTGCTGAACGGAGCCGACCGTTATCAAATCTTCCGTTGATATACTTAATGATCTTGTGTTCAGACTCGATCGTATGAACCGTCGTTTTCTTGATCCCGATAAAGTCAGCGACAAACCAAACACACTGAGACTTGATTCTATCATCTGTGATCTGCTCTCCGTCACATTTGAGCTCACACTCGACAAAGGGACTCATCGGATATCCGTCCTCATGCAGCATCACGGCAGGATAGCTCGATGTGAAATCAGCTCCGATCACGTTATCCCAGGTGACGAAGATCCACCAGGCGGATGCATGTGTGTATCCACCTCTGAACAGATACCGCATGATCAAGTTATAGATATCCTTCGGAGGGAACAGCATTTTGACTCGGTTTCGGATCTCTGTAATGTCTTTTCCTGCTGCTCGCTTTACCTCATTCCGGACGATTCCTGTCATCGTGAGCGGGATCTCGAGTCCTTTGTCAGTATATGCCCGAAACATATAGTCAGCCCATTCTGCTAATATTTCGACATCATTAATGCAGTATTGCAGCTCTTTCTGTGTGATCGGTGTGCAGTTGCCGGGATCCTCCGGATCTGAGATCCGGATCACATCATAATCGAGATCTCCGACCAGTTTTTGCGTTTTGGTGTAATTCTTGGCAAGATTCTTAAGACCTCCCTGTCCGGAGATGCTCAGACATTCCCGGAACTCGATCCGATCAGTCTGAGCCCGGAGCGGAGTCCGGGCATCGACTGCAAAGAGCTTATTCCAGGTAAAACGATGAGCCAAAAAGCTGAATTCATGCCCTAAATTTGCGATCCAGACGATCAGCAGAGCATTTTGCCACGACAGCCACTTATTGAGATGCTCGATCAGCAGAAGAAACTCTTTCCATCTCCGACCGACGATCACGACATCCTCGAAAGACATCTGCCAATGATACATATATGCCCGATCCTCGATCCTGGTCGTCTCGATGTCAAAGCCGCTTCGGATCCTGATATACTTCCGATTACGTTCTGTAAAGTATTGTTTCTTTACTTTCCGAAACTCCAGGCGGGTAAACTTTGAGACATCACAGTACAGCTTTCTCATCAGTATCCCTCCAGGACATTTTTCACGATCTGTTGATCCTCCCCGGCGATCACCTTATCTGCGAGATCGAGCATCTCCTCGAGAGTCTGAGATGTCGTCCATCTTCCTTTGGATTTTGCCTTAATATCCTCATGTGCCTGAAACTCGATACCACGCTCTTTCTCGATCTTGTAAAGCTCTCCGAGACTTTTCTCGAGTCGTTTCTGGATCTTATTGTAATGCTCCACTTCATCCCGGATCGCTGCATCACGTTCCTGAGCAGTTTTCGGAGACTGTCCTGTCCGAGCTTTAAATGCTTTGAGAGCTGTCCGGCGAGCTTTCGCTGCACTCTCCATCCGGTCGAGCTGCTGCAGCACTCTCTGATAGTCGCTGATCTGATACATATTGAGAGCAGCCTTTGACCTGGAGAGCTGCAGCGTCCCGTCTTTTGACTGCAGCGTCATCTCTCCGGACATCGTTGACCAGCTCCTGGACTGAGCCTCCTTTGACTTTCCGCCGATGTCAAAGATCGACTCGATCAGCTGATAGTGCCTCGAGTCCGTTCCGATCGATGCATAGCTCCGGATCTTATTATTGATCCGCTTGATCATGTTATCGATCGCTCTCTGCTGAGCTGTCAGCTTTGCCATCCTTCGCACCTCTCTTTCGTCTCGGCTTTTGTTTGTAGTTGTCGCAGATCTCAGAGCCGGGGACGACGTTCATCGTCCGGAGACAGACTCCGTAATTCGTTTTGACGTTAAACATCATAAACCGCTCGCAGCGGCTGCACTGTTTCTTAACGCCCATCGAGTTTCACCTCCACGATCAGATGATGCAGCTCCATCCGCATTCTCAGGATCGCATCATATCTATTCATTAAGTCAAGCTGATCGATCATCAGGAGGAGCTCCTCTGCTGACAGATCTGATGTACCCTTAGCATCATCACAATTCAGAAAGAGCGTGAGCTTTTTGATCTTGTATGCGAGCTCCTTCTCCTCATTGATCAGACGTCTTTTCCATTGTTCCATGATTATACCTCCTCAGATACCACATAAGATTTATGATAGTTATTGATCACTGAGCATAAATTCCGGGTACATGTCTCACATAATTCATAGTTACTCGGATACCAGTTTAATTTGAGCCCCTCAACGATCGGTCGAGGGATCTCATATAACCATTCTGTCTTTTGTTTGCAGCGATCGCAGATAAGTCTAGTTTCTCTCATGGTAAAGCCTCCTTAACAATGATACTGTCCGTATCCGCGTAGCCGGGCATCGACTCTCTGTACTTATGAATCCGCTCCTTAGCTCTCCGGATCGTCGTAGAGACACTCTGATCTGTCCGTCCATGCAGCTCTGCGATCCGTTTAACTGATCGACCGTCGAAAAGCTCCTGCATGTAGATGCACTGGATCGGAGTCAGGATCTCCCGATACCAGTCCGGGATCGGGATATGTCTGGTCTCCGGTCGAGTGTATTCATCACATGCGATCATAGGCATCTCTAAGCACTCTCCGGTTTTGCAGCAGACTCCCCGTCCGGTCATCTTGAAATCCCGGTCAAGCTCGAGATACCTGCAGCCTATGCACAATAATTTACCATCCACTTGATACACCTCCTATCATCTGATCGAGGATCTCAATAGCATCCTCATTTTACATTGTAGCATTTTGTTTGATTATTGTCAATACATCCATATAAATTTTGATTTTCTTACTTTCCATGTGTAAAATTTTGCACATCTGAACAGATGTTCTTGGAGTATATTGCACACGTTGTAAATCGGGTTTTTGCGATTGTAAATTGAATGTAAAGTGAATGTAAATTGAATGTAAATGTTTGTATGTGAGAAAATGACGTATATGCGTGGGTTTTGAGA
>Ga0265301_10005148_pt1 | contig 12934 bp, 9 predicted proteins | sample AusTroGonzalo_MG_2_FD_193488 | JGI IMG/M metagenome (GOLD analysis project Ga0265301, IMG submission 193488) | Bovine rumen microbial communities from tropical cattle in Woodstock, Queensland, Australia - Gonzalo_04 | ecosystem: Host-associated > Mammals > Digestive system > Stomach > Rumen ...
ACATGAATAAATAGAACAAGGGATTGCTTTGTCATGATCTCCCAGACATTATCCGTTCCATAATGTTTCCATAGAACATCTGAAGCAATCTCATCCCTGATGTCAAAAGATAATGAGTCGTCCTGCAATTGATCGTATGCATTATTTAAACAAATCATGCCGAATTCATACAGTTTTAATGCCAGTTCTATTTTCATATCCTTAGGAATCAAGGACATGTTTCCGCGAACAGTCATTGGCGCAATGTTAAGCATTCTGTCTGATCCTGTATCCTCTATGATGGAAAGGCCGTGATCCAGTTGATAAGCGCCTATCCAATAAGCAAACAAATACATGTTATCCGAAACAGAGATGATGTCTTCCGGCTCAGACAGCGGCCAGTAGGTCTGATTATTCCACATTGGCTTTGCATAAGTGCCGATGACATATCCGTCCCCATATTGTTCAGACCGGGCATGGTACCACAAATCTCCCTTGTACTGCTCTTCATCCAGACATTCCAGGATTTCTCCGCCATTCAGGCTTGCTATTACTTTCCCTCCGGGAGATTCTCTGAAGTTCACTGCCGAATGAACAATCTGCACCTGATGGGATAAGACCACATTTCCGGTGGAATATGAGGATAATATCTTCTCCAGCAGATCTTTTCCACTAACATAGTTTTCCGCATTCCCGATAGATACCAGCATGCAGAGGATTATAAGAATTCCACAGATCATAAGTCTTCTTTTCATGCTCAACCCTCCCAAAGACATAACGAAGAAGAATAAAAAGTGTTTATTTCATCTAATCCTGATTCCCGGATTATCCATCTTTTCCAATTTTTCAAATGGAACAATCACAGGATTGATCCCTCCCTGAGCATCTTCATCAATCCCGTCTGAATGAACATAGTAATCGCCATCCAGATTAATGAGAACGCGTAAATTAGGATCGTGATAATAATCCATGCAGCGTACATCCAGATCCTTCATATTCCAGTCCTGATCAAGTGTTATACGGTACACGCCATATACACCTCGCGAATTTGCTACAGCGCGTCCAGCCAAATAGATTTCTCCGGTTTCCGGATTTGTGGCCACATTACATCCCAGAACAACCTGATCCGCACTCAGGCTTTTCCGAAGATCTTCCTGTCCGGCATTGTTCAAATGCGTAATCCCTATGGTCGGATACAATCCACTGCCCAAACGAATGACACAATACAGACCACCCTGCTGGTCCGGATAAAACGCCGTGCCTTCATCCATTTTTAATTCCCATTGCAAGGTGCCCTCCCTGAAGCAATGCAGTGTATAGTTACTTTCCATAAAACCGTTAATATATTTAACAGTCATCAGCCATATGTTTCCCGTCCTGTCAAATGCAAGACGAATCGGCTTGTTTTCGACATTGCTCAATTCACAGCAATAATTGCCCCTGTCATCATAAATTGTGAGTTCTTTTGACTTTATGTCCCGTATGGTAAAACCTCCGTATGTGTTTTCGACATCCACAAAGCCTTCCGTAATCATTCGGGGATTTACCAAGCCATTTTCATCCCAGTCATAAAGCGTAACCCTGATCCAGTTTTCCTGCGAATCAGGTTCATCATGATCCTTTATCACAAAAACCTCAAGAATTCCGCATGTGCCGTCCAAACGAGGTACGGGCATGTAAAACTGATTCCCGAGCGGATTATAGGCAACTTCCCGCAGGATTTGTCCGTTTTGAAACCAGGTATTATGCCAGTCCAGGAATATATCCCCATATCGGTCAGACCAGGTATCAGCCACAACATTGTTTCCATGCAGCATATAAACTTCAACCGGAGTAAAGCGGTCTCTTATTTCATACGCTGAAAAATCTGTCTGCTCTGCGGCGGCTACACTGACCATCATCACAAGCGCCATGAATGAAGCGACTGTCACCGATAAAAAACGTCTCATGATCCAACCTCCTTTTGCCGTGTATTTGGATAACACTGATCTGTTTTCAAATGAGAACAATCAGTGCAGCCTCAAACCGTGCTCGTCGGTCTCCGGTAATGCATCAAAGGGAACCAGCACCGGCTGAACATAAGATTCATCATAGGTTCTGCAGTATACGTAGGCTTCTCCGCCTGGCACAACAACCACCGAAAAGTTATAGTCCTGATGGAAATCGAAGCTGCGGGCGCTGATGGACTGCTGATTCATCTGACTGTCCAGTTCCATTCGGAACACAGTATATACGCCACGGGAATTCGCCACAGCTCGCCCATACAAGGTATAGCCGCCGGTTTCCGAATTGTATTGAATGGCATGAACAGATTTTACCACCCGGTCGCCGGACAGCTGTTTCGTTCCCATACATTTTCCATCAAAATCCCGATGATCCAGGACGATATCCGCATACTGATTATCCTCAGATGTAGTTTCAGCCAGGATGTATGTTTGATCCCCGGCATAGAATGCCCCTGCACTGTACGATATATTCTGCTGTGAAACCGTTTTTCCGTCCCGGATAAAGAAGGCAGTGAGCAAATCCGATTCAGCCCGGACAATTGCAAGGTAAGTTCCAGCTTCATCCGTAGCGGTCGGGCGAGCATGCCATCCGGTCAGCCTGGTTGGATCATTGAACTGACAGGTCCAGATTTCCTGCCCTGCGGGATCAAACAGATGGGCAGTCTTTCCTCCGTCATCTGATAGAATTGCGCAGACGGTTTTTCTGTTTCCGTAAAGCTCGATCCATTTTCCCGGAATTGCTTTTTCCAGGATCAGGCCTTCTTCATCCCAGCGATAGAAGTTCAGCGTATTGGCTTCGATGGCAGCCAGCCTGACATCTCCATTCGGTAGGGAAAGAAAAATACCTTCATACAGCCAACGGGAAGGATCCCGGTATTTGCATTCAATCTCCCTGAAAAGCTTTCCGTCCCGGTACCACTGTAAGTATTTGCTTTCAGTGCCATATCCTTCCGGATCCCTGCCTGCCTTGGCCAGCATATTATGCTCATCAAGAAAAACAGGGGCTTCTCTGACATAGCGTGTTGTCAGTGCATATTCAGCAAATTGCGGATCAATGATCATCTCCCAAACCGGTTCTTCGGTTGGGGTTCCTGTCTCCCGCAGTTCCTCCGGAACTGTATACTCCGCACTCACACAGACGCTGCACGGCAGGTAAATACTGTTTTCAGGCTGCTCCAATTCTTCCTTTGTCATACTGACCGTTAATGGCAGGTATCGCGGATTGACCACCGGACAGTTCTGATCCAGGTGATAGTATCTTCCGCCATTGGAATTAATCCAGTATACAATTTCATCCTCTGCGTTTGACGCAAGGGGCAGGATCATACACAGAAAAAGGAATAATGAGAGCGAAACCTTCAAAAACGAACGATTCACTAGGAAATCCTCCTATGACACTTCGTTACAATCTCAGGATTGGTCAATCAACCTACAGGAACAGCGATCCTGTATCCGCAGATACTGCCATCATGTGCATATACAGCCACATCAAAAATCGTGGAAACATCCGCGCCCTGATCAAAAGGCATCCAGGTAATATGCCAGAAAGGATTCTCCGGATTACCGGTTTCATAGGTGAAATGCGGATAGAAGTGGCTCATCTGTTCTTCAGATATCCCGGCCACTTCCAGTAATACTTGACAGGATATCCGCCGTGCTTCATCCTGAGAAATGGACTGTTCATCAGGAAGTCCGACTGCCCAGATATAGGTACCGATATCATCAAAAAGTTGCGGCTTAATTTCTCTTCCTTCCTGAATCATGCGCTGATATTCCGCATATTGCAGTTCAATTGTATCGTTGTCAGCACCTTCGCGAACCGATGTGCCTGCAGACGCCTGATCAATCATCAGAAGAACAGCTTTTACTCTGCTTTGTGATTCTTCTGTTCTTTCCAGTATTTTTTCTCCAGGCTTCCAGTACTGATCCCATCTGGTGATGTCAAAGGCTACCTCCACGGGAATCTGATCCTCTGTATCCATAGAAATCTCTTCTGAATATCCGTTTATCATGATAACCATCAGTATAGCAACAAGAGCAAGTGCTGTGAGCGTATGCACTATACGATTCATGGAAAATCCTCCTTATCCATTCGAGATACAGGCAAAATACTGAATCTGCCATTCGGGTTCCAGACAAACAGTAAATGTAATCCACTCTCCGGTTTCCTGATCTTTAGGAATGCCGTTCAGAGACATCCAGATCTGTCCGTCCTGCGTGCCTTCCCAGTCGATTTCCATATGATCGATGGTCTGGCTCATACCCGGGTTAACACTGTCCAGAAAGGCAATCAGACGATCTGATATTTCCTGTCTCACTGTTTCATCACGGGAGTATTTCAGACTGGAAAGATAATCACCGCTGAGCCACAGCGCATCCATATCCTGTAATTCGAGTAGCGTGCCGTCTTCTGCAAAGGTACAGTACCGCATAATTCCATCGTGTTCATAAAACACCCGCGTTAATGAACCGGCATCTTCCCACTGCTGGTCTGCCGCCGTACTCCTGTAAGGTGCCATCCCTTCATAGTCATATCCGGCCAGCGTCCAAAGCTCTTTCTCCCAATCCTGGAGGTTTTCTGGCATCTGACGTTCCTGATGCTCCGGAACCAGATGAATCGGATTCGGATTCATATAAGAAATAGATTGTCGTATGTTCTGCCCCCACTCACTGGTGCAGAATGCCGCAATCAGGCAGAGAAAAGCAAGAACCGCAAATGTAATCGTCAGCCAGCGCTTTGTCTGTTTCTCACTGAGAACCGTCAGCACACGACTTTTCAGTCTTTTTCCTGTCATGGTCATTCCTGTAGCCATGACACCCAAACCGGGCATGCTTTTTCTGGCTGACGCAAGTACCAGCACATTGGCATAATCTTTCCGCTCTTCTTCGTTCATCGGTGCGGTCACACGATCATCACAGCGAAGCTCGCTATCCGTTCGGCTCATAGTTGCGGCAATCCAAACCAGTGGATTGAACCAGTGGATGGCGCAGCAAAGCAGCCGAAGGATGTTCCAGAGATAATCTCTGTTTTTCAGATGACAGATCTCATGAATCAAAACGTTCTTTACATCCTGCGGAGCTGTAATGACAGGCAGTACGATATATGGCTTTATGACTCCGACCAGGCAGGCACCGGGGACAGGATCAGTGAAATAAACCGGAACCGGTTTTACTTTCCGTTCAATGCACAACTGCAGATACATTTCCTTCAGCTTGCCTGAGATTTCTTCGATCTGGTTTCTCCGCAAAGCAGTTCTGAACTGTACATTTTTCCAGACAAACCACGTCAGCACCAGCGCGCATCCGGCCAGCCAGATCCAGGCAAGGATTGCTGGATAACCGTTATAATCCACTCCGACGGCGATTTTTTGCATATCGCTGTATCCCTGACGGTTTCCAGCCTGCCAGAAAACTCTTCCCAGATCTCCGATGGCATCCACGACACGCACCTTAATTTGTCCTGCAATCGGACGGATGACAGCGTCATCCAGGTATGCCGGACGGATGCCGTTGATCAGCGGGTTTGGCAGCGTCAAAGGGCATAACAGACGGATGGCAACCAGAAGCCATCCAAAGCAGATCGCGGTATTGCCGACTTGCTTTCTCAGCAGTTTCCGGAGAGGAATCATCAGCAGAATCGCGATGGAAGCCATGATATTGGCTTCGATCAGAAAGTTATAGATCAATGCTGAACGCATAGCTTAACAAACCTCCCATAAAACTGACGACTCAGAGGATGTTTTTCTTACGTTTGGGATTACTTTTTCTCTCCACGAATTATATCCAGGATTTGCTGAAGATCATCCGCAGAAAGATCGCCGGAATCTACCAGATGGTTAACCAACAGGGATGCCTTCCCTTTAAAGACATGATCCAGGAATTTATGGGTTTCCACGGTTGAAGCTTCCTCTCTGGTAATCAGGGGAACGTACTTTTTGGCCCGCCCGGAATCGTCCATGCTAACTGCACCTTTTTCAGTCATTCTCTTCAGCAAAGTAATAACTGTCTGGCGAGTCCAGCCGGTTGCCGGTTCCAGTGTCGCCGTGATCTCACCCATCGTCTGAGGAGCATGATCCCACAGACATTCCATGATCTTCCATTCGGCTTCTGTGACTTGTACTACCATTTTTTTTATACCTCCTACGGATGGTTCGACACGTGTCTACATTTCGAAGTATACACGCGTCTACCATTTTTGTCAATACGTTTTATGAATCATAATAAAAAGCTCTGCAGAGTATAAACTCCACAGAGGCATAAGTCATCCTATGTGTGAACGGAGTGCCTGCTTGCATGGATGGCGGACTAATACATGTTTTTTATCCGTTTCCATCCGAAAACCAATCGGCAGGCGCATAAGCACAACTACCATCGTCATTGAAAAGGATATACTGATCTTCCAGAACGCCCATGATATGCCATGTATGATCCTTTAATGTGCCGTGATGGTTTGTCTTTTCAGGATTTGACCAAGCAGATTGATTTAAATACTCTTCCTTAAGATCCTTGACAGGGAACGCTATTTCTACGCTGTTCATCTTATCTCCGAAAGCCAGGTATTTTTTCATCATCCAGCCTTCCGGACCGTCAACGCCGATTATAACACGGCACCAGTCTCCTTTAGTCTCCAGAACCTTGACCGGTGTCCCGTTGTAAAACTTCCCAAGGGATTTTTCCCGGTTTCCTGCTTCCGGACGAAGATACAGCCGATCCTCCGGATTCGGATTGCAGACAACAGCCCAGTCGTTCTGATTGATTGCTTGTTTCAGTGTGTCCAGTGTTCGGGGAATGCTTACAAAGTCCGTAGTCATCAGACTGCAATTTTCCAGAGAACCGATCAGCCGACCTTCCAGGTGTTCGCCGTCTGTTCCGGAACTGGTATAACTGATACCCCACCAGTAGATCGTGTAAATCGTATGATCTTCGCCTTCGCCCATCACCCAGTTCAGTTGCCAGCCTAATGAAGTTTTGTGAAATCCGACGCCCCATTCCTGATAGTTAAATTCCAGCTCAATCTCATTTTCTCCCGGATGGAAAGTGTCCAGGTTTGTATTGGGCGGAAGCGCATTCGTCTCTTCGACTGTATAAAGACCTGTCGCATCCTGACATGCAATTATGACCCTGCGTTGTCCTTCGTCATCCTCTGTCAGCAAAATCAGCTGATCTTCCTGCGTTGCATAATCCACAATCCTGCCTTTGACCGGAATCCGATTCGAGTCGATTGCTCCGGGCTGCGTAAGCAGCTCGTGGGCGTCCTTCCACAGCGTCTGAACAGGGATGCCCTTCATCTGATCCGACAGAGGGATATCGGTCAGCCGGATACCATGTGTCTCTTCCTGTCCTGCAACAAAATGAACCTTTTCGGCGTGGAGTGTATATCCTCTTTCCGTTTCACTGTCTGTGACCGACGCGAAGAACGCTTCGGCCTCTGTACCGAAATTATACGATTGGTATTCTACCAGTTCTTTGTCTGGGAACATATCACTGACCGAATCCGGAAGAATCGCTGTCCTAGTTCTTGCTTCCTCCGGTGTCGCCGGACGATCCTGATAAAATGCTGTCCAGGCGGAAACCGTCAGTTTATCCCCGGTATCTGTTACATATTCCGGATTAGCGCTTCCTTCCGGAAAGTATTTCAGAACAGCTCCCTGAATCATCACACGCCCGTTGTAACGGTCCGGATCATTCCATCCGCAGAGAGAATAGGATTCTCCGTCCCAGTGATAACTGTCAGAAATACCGCCCGAAGCAACGATATCGAATCCCTGATCATCACCATAAGGCGTTCCGTCAGGGCGCAGCTGATCAGGCTGATGCCGGACAAACTTCGCATCACTTCGGTAGTTCAGCACGTCACCGCCGCTGATAACCGTCTCCCATTGTCCGCCGGTAAGATAGTATCCGTCCAGGCTTGAACCGTATTGCTCAATGATATATGCGTGAACAGAACCGTCCGGTGCATCAAAAACAATGCAATCCTGTGGTATTCCATCAATCAGACCAATCAGATCCGGCGGAATTGGATCGCAGTAATTGCTCTGCTCCGCAGTTGCAGATAAAAACAGAAAAGATAAAAACAGGATCAATAATAACGAGATGTGTTTTCTCATGCTCCGACAACCTCCATGAGATAAAATACAATGCTTTCCCGAGTCTTATCCGTAATCTTTCGTCAACTGTACATGCCGTTCATGAGTACATCCACCACATCCGAATATCGCTTGTTTTTGCGAAGCCCCTTAATGCAATAAAACTATCGTCTATCGTGTCCATCTCCAATAAACACATGATCACCGGCGAAAATAAGAGTACCGTTTTCTTTCAAACCAACACAATAATCATATCCCGCATCAACGTCCGTAATTCCTGTCCATCCTGAAACATCCGGAGCATTGCTTCCAACAGTTATAACCGTTCCATCCCGCCTCAATCCAAGCACCCAGGTGCCGGCCACAACAATCTTTTGCATGTTCTGCCAGTTTCCGATCATGTCCTCCAGGATTTCAGGAGCCGCAATTACTGATCCATCCTTCCGGACACCAGCATAGACAGAATAATACCGCCCATGCGGATCGGCGAAGTTAGCGGCGGAAGCTTCAATGCTGATCAAATCTGTCCAGTTTTCCCAGTCTGGTTCCGGCATATTAAACTGATCTTCCAGATGGCGCCCAACCAGAAGCTTTCCGTCATCTGTCAGAAAAAGCACCCTGCAGAAACTATCATCAATCGCGACAACGTGTGACAGCTGTTCTGATCTGATTTGCCGAGGCCAAACCCAGCTAAAATCACAGTCTCCCATCATGAGCTGGTTGTCCGTGCTGATTGAAAATGTCCAATATCTGCCTCCGGAAACACGTATCTTTTCACGGCTTGTATCATCACTCGCAGCGGTAGAATACCGTTTTCCTTTCCAGTCAATAGCATAGTTTTCCATGCCAAGATCACATACTCCGACGCTGTGAATCCCGCTAATCCCTTCAAGCCAGTGCCGCAGACTAATCCATCCGGAACTGTCTTTGGCAATGACCGCGCCGCCGCCAGATTGTGCTGTTCCATCTTTACGCAGGACAATGATACCGTTCCCTGCCGCCTGAAAAGATACCACGTCATACCAGAGCGCATCACCGGCATCGACGAATTCAGCTTTCATCCATCCATAATAATCATAATTCGAATAATTCTCATGAACCCCTGCATTTATTTCATACCACAGGGCACCGGTGTTGTCCGTTCTGGTGTCCTTGATCCATACACAGGTGTCCTTGGGCAACCGGCCGATTACCTTTCCACCCATACCGCGGCGAATAGCTACATTATCTGCATTGACATATCCAAAGCCAAGTGTTTCTGCCAAAGCGGAAGAAGCTGTTGTCATCAGAATCAGCAAACATACCATGAAAAACCATCCTGCTTTTTTCAAAGTAGCCTCCTCCTAAAGCATACTTTTGCTACAAATAATGCAAATGCTAGGAACAGAAATACTATTTTGGTTAATTGTTGCTTCATCATGCTTGCTCCCATCTTATCCGTGATCTTCCGTCAACTGTACATCTTCCTCTGTAGCAGGAATATATCCTCCGCCGCCTTCAGCATTGGTCAGACTAAACCCTTCATCGTCAAAATCCAATCCCCGGATCGTCACCCGGCCATTATTGTATATCAAAGTCAACTGATAAGGCGGCTTGTTCCAGTACAGGTTCATAAAAGGATTATATTTTGTCACATACCATGTGCCGGATGATCTGGCTGCATTTTCTACCCGTTCAGGTGTATCCAGCTCCCGGTCCCACATACCGGCAGTGAAGGTTCCGTCATTATTAAAAACCAGATAATCATCAGCCATGGAACCACCGGCTTCCATTTTCCAGTTGCCAAACAGTTTACTCATGGCTTCCGGTTGTTTTTCCTGCTCTATAGGTTTCAGGTCCCGGATCGGCACAAAGCCCCAGACAATGGCTCCGCCATCTACAAATTTGTCGTTCTTCACTTCCGCGCTGACATAGGCATAATAATCGTTATATAAGCCCAAACAGGAGAATTGAGTTCCCTTCGGCACCTTGAACTGCTGATACTGGCTCACATCCGGATCGTCTGTCAGCCAGGTATCCGTGATCGCTTCAACATCCACATGAGCAAAACCTGTAAGCGGTTCATCCGGATGCCAGTCTGTAATCTCCGGTAGCCCAAGATCCTTGCACAACGCATATCCGATACGTTGTGTCCGTTCGCTGACATTGTAACGGATGCAGGCATAGGATTGACCTTCCTCATTGCGGAATTGGGAAAGGAGCCAAATGTCTCCGTTCAATCCGGCTGCAGCCTTGCCTTTTCCGGCACGCCACGCAGATTTACCGTACGGTGCGCTGTAAACAGCGGTCGTTCCTTTCTTTCCGACCTGCAGCAGTTCTCCTGGCTGATCCACGCTGTACATGTCCCCGGTGCCTGTCACAAAGCCCAGGCACTGCAGGCTGCTGTCAAGCTGCGCTTGCATCAGATTCATGTTCCGCACTTCTTCAACAGAATGCGGCAGCAGTTGAATATTGAAATCGGACAGGCGAACCTTTGCCCACCATAAGGCAGTACTGCCTTCCTCATTTGCCCAGTAATATGATACCCCTTCTTCTTCATTTCCCCAATTTGAGAGAAGCTGGAAATCACCGATTGTTGCGCTGTAAAGCAGATATTCCCCGTCCTCTGTCCAGGGACGGAAAACGTATTGCTCATTTTTGCCATAGCTCATATACAAATCCTGATCCAGCAGCATCAGCGACGGAGCTTCACGTTTGTCGTCCGGTTGATAAACCGCAGCCGTATAAACATGCAGTCTCTCCAGATCGTCCACGAAGAACATCGCGTGATGATAGCGGGACTGCATCACTGCAAACGGATCAGCCTGATTACCCAGCAGATAATAATCATCCCAGTCATGTGTTTTGATCATGGCCTGAAGCAATTTGCCCTTCAGGTTCCAACTGTTGGCGGATGCGCTGGTAAATACCAGAACCAGGCAAGTCAGCAAAAGAATCAGAAAGATGCGCTTTCTCACAGTTATTCCTCCATTCTGTCGTTTGGTATTATAGCAATCGTTATCCATTCCCATTTCCAAGACTTGACATTGGTATCATACCAACATCTCCATCAGGCAGATAATATGCAATTTCAAGCCCTTGATCCGTTTCTCCGATGATCAGACAACTGCTAAACTGTTCTTCCGTTATCTGACCGGCCCGGGAACCGATAAACGTCTCCACCGAGGGAATCAATACCTGCTCGCTTTTGATCCGGATTACTTCCCGTTCTACATACAGGGTATCGTCCCCGAAGACCAGATCCTGAGTCCGCATCCAGCCGATCATCACACCAATATCTTCTCCATGCCCGATTTTTACCTTTGTCCATTCTTCTCCCTGTTCGAGAATAAACAGCGGCGTTCCGTCATAGAATCTTCCGAGAACTGTATTCTCGTTTCCCGCTTCACTCAGTAGTTCCGTTGTTGTTTCAGGATCGCTGTGCGCGGGCGTTGCCCAATTGGTTCGGTCTACATATGCGCTGATCCGGGTGTTTCTTTCTTCTTTTGTTTCTCTATCAATATACTCTTCCGGGGGAAGCGTCGACCAGTCGATTGTTGTGATATCGCCCCATGCATGGGTTCCGAAAAACTGCGCGTCTGTTTCAGCACCGTACATACCGACCCAGTCAGGACCGACAAAGAAATCGTAGCTGTTCACATAGCGTATGCCCCACCGGCCTCTTTCCACCCTTCGGACGCCGACTGCAGCTCCGCCTCTCCAGGCGTTCATGTTCACTGCGTCAGTGATATTCTCGTCTCCGATCCGAGTTCCTTCCGGCAGTGGGGTACTTTCCACCCATTCCCAGCCATCTTCTTCCTCATTCGCACCGCAGAGCAGAACCAGAACACCTTCTGGTTTCCGGCCAATGAATATCACAGTTTCATCATACTGAAGGTAACTGTCCTCATAAGAATAATCCGGGAAGTATTCATGAAACAGATTCTGCAGGAATTCAAGCTGATTGTTTTCTGCATTTGCAACACATATCAAGCCGATCAGAATTGATAAAACAAGAATAGTGTTCATCATGGCTTTTTTCACAGTTCCATTCCTCCAACATATCTCTCTGGGCCATATGAATAATCCTGCCGCATTTCATTAAATGCTTCTAAGAATATCGCCAACAAAATAATAGACGATACTGGGCAGATATTTCTTTCATTAACCTGGAAATTCCTATCAGACAGGAGAATTGTTACAATTGAAAAAAGGAGCTGTGAAGAAAAGGATTAAAGAATCCTGATCGTTAGAGTTTCATCGGAAATAAAGTTTCTGATCTTTATAATGTGACGGCATTAAGGCATGCTGTTTATTATTAATTCATTTTAGTTTATTTAATGACCATATTGCTTGCAATTCAAACTTGACAGAATCTGAAAGCATGTCTAAAATGTTTAATCAGGATGCTGTATGGCTTGTTCTTAAGCTAATATGTGCATGATTTAAACCTCGGAGGTGCTGGGAAATGGACATATATTTCGAGATGGCAAAGCATCCTGTGTTTACCATCGAGGATGTTAATCTCTTTTACAACAATATGAACAGTGCCCGTTCAGCTGTTAAAAGGATGATAGCAACTTCCAAGACTCTGAAAATTCGAAGTAACCTGTACACCTGCATCAGCGCTGAAAACGGGGGACCTGTGGCAAATCGTTTCCAGATCGCAAGCGCAATAAGTGATACTTCTTATGTATCTCACCATACAGCGATGGAGTACTACGGTGTGTCCGATCAGGTATTCTATGATGTATACGTTTCCTCAAAAACCAAATTCCGGAGCTTTGAATTTGATGGATACACATATCATTACGTAAAGCCAAATCTGGATGAAGGCGTTGAAACTCCAGCCTTCAGTGGAGGAATCAGGATTACGGATCG
>Ga0265301_10005150_pt1 | contig 12931 bp, 10 predicted proteins | sample AusTroGonzalo_MG_2_FD_193488 | JGI IMG/M metagenome (GOLD analysis project Ga0265301, IMG submission 193488) | Bovine rumen microbial communities from tropical cattle in Woodstock, Queensland, Australia - Gonzalo_04 | ecosystem: Host-associated > Mammals > Digestive system > Stomach > Rumen ...
CCCTTGATTTGAATGTTCATGATTAATAATGTCTTTTTCTTTTTTCATAAACTAACCCTGCCTTCTAAAATTTTTAAGAGGATGTTTTTCAAAAACGCTATCAATAATTTTTTGGCTTGTGATGTGCGTATAAATTTCGGTCGTGCTGATGTTTTCATGCCCGAGCATTTTCTGAACCGAACGCAAATCTGCCTCATGATTAATTAAATTTGTGGCAAAAGAGTGCCGCAAAACGTGCGGAGAAACGGCAAAAGGAGAAATGCCGCATAAAAGGGCAAGCTGTTTTAAATCCTTAAAAAAAGCATCTCGCGTCAAATGTCCGCTTAAAGCCGTTTTAGATGGAAACAAAAAATTTGAAATCTGCTTTTTTCTTAAAAACAAAGGCCTGATATTATTGATATAATCAAACAAAGCCTTGTTTGTCTGATCATCAAAAAAGACTATCCGATCTTTTGCCCCTTTTCCTCTGACGGAAATTTGTTTTTTATTGTGATTAATGGCGTTTAATGAAACATTCAACACTTCTGAAACACGCATACCGCTTGAAAACATCAATTTAACAATCACGGCAGCACGCTGAAAAGCAATACTTTTATCTTCTGCGGCTTTGTTATAAAGAAGCTCGACCTGCTCAGGTGTTAAAAACTTTGGTAAAGGCTTTTCTCTTTTAGGCGTTGTTATATCCGTCAGCGGATTTTCGCTTAATATTTTTTCTTCAATTAAAAATTTACAAAATCGCCTTAATGCCGATATTTTTCGGTTTAAGGTTTTAACGGCAAAGTGTCTGTCAGTCAGATAACGCGCAAAATCTGCTATATTTCCGGCTTTTATTTTTTCGGGCAAAACTTTTTCCAAAGCCAAAAATTGCGTAATATCTTTTTCGTAGGCAGCAAGAGTAGCTGCCGAAACACCATCTTCGGCAGATATCTTATCCAAAAATAATTCAAGCGCACTTGCCATTTATTTTACCGAATTTTAAGTGAAATATCCTTTTCAATGTGTTTTGACACGGGAGAAATATCGTGCACACTAAAATAAAAAACGCCACCCAAGAGGGCAAGTAAAACGATATAAACAATCCATTTTGAATTTTTGTGTTTCATGGTAGATTACCTTTTAAAAATTGTTGATATGTTGTTTTATTGAAAGTATGATATAGCATAATTTTATTAAAAGAAGCGTTAAGAAATGGGAAAAAATATAAATAAAATCATTCTTCTTGTCGGTTTAATGGGAAGCGGAAAAACAAGTGTCGGCAAAAGATTGGCAAAAAAACTTAATCTGCCGTTTGTTGATGGCGATCGTGAAATTGAAAAAGCCTCCGGCCTGTCTTTGATTGATGTGTTTAAGTGCTTTGGACAAGATGAATATAGAGCAGGCGAAATGCGCGTCATGAAAAGATTGCTCTCAGGCACTCCTTGCGTTCTTGCCTCAGGTGGCGGCTCTTTTGTTGCAAAACAAACAAGAGATTTGGCCAAACAAAATGCGCTAACAATCTGGCTCAAAGCTGATGTTGAAACGCTTTACCATCGAACGGCGGGCCGAAAACAAAGGCCTTTCCTGCAAGGCGCAACTTCAACACTCAAAGATAAACTTGAGCTTTATATCAAGGAAGAATACCCATATTACGAAGAGGCTGATATTATTGTTGAAACAAAAGACGAACGCGTAGAACATACGGTCAATCGCGTCATAAAAGCATTAGATTCGTTTTTAGGGGGAAATCATCAATGACAAGAAAATCCAGAAAAAATGATGAGTTGCGACAGGTTGAAATCATCAAAAATGTCAATGCTTATGCTGAAGGCTCTTGCTTAATCAAATGCGGCAACACCCATGTTTTGTGCACGGCAACGGTCGATTCGCACTTACCGGAATGGCTCAAAGACAGCGATAAAGGCTGGGTAACGGCTGAATATGCCTTGCTTCCGCGCTCAACCGTCACACGTGTTTCAAGAGAAAAAAGCTTAAACGCCGGAAGAACACATGAAATTAAGCGCTTAATCGGACGAGCCTTAAGAGCCGTGGTTGATTTGGAAAAACTCAAAGGTTTTCAAATCATTATTGATTGTGATGTCCTGCAGGCTGACGGCGGCACACGCACGGCTTCCGTCACAGGTGCCTTTGTGGCGCTTTATTTGGCCTGTCAAAAACTGGTTGCAAACGGCGCTATTGCCCGCATGCCGATTAAAGAATTTGTCGCAGCCGTTTCGTGCGGCATTTCAAAGGGGCAACATTTGCTTGATTTAGATTATGATGAAGACAGCACGGCCGATACAGATTCTAACTTTGTGCTCACGGAACACGGGAAAATTGTCGAAATTCAAGGAACAGCCGAAGGTTTGCCGTTCAGCGAGGAAGATTTTTCAGATCTTCTCTCTTTAGCTCGAAGCGGCGTAAAAAAACTCATTGAATTGCAAAAAAAGGTCATCAGGGAATAAACAAATGAAAGAAATTATTTTTGCGAGCCACAACCAAGGCAAAATCAAAGAAATACGCCAAATTTTAACACCGCTGAACATCCGTGTTATCAGCGCTGATGAAATAGATTTGCCGGACGTGGAGGAAACAGGAACAACTTTTGAAGAAAATGCCGCCCTTAAAGCAATGGCCGTTGCAAAACTCAAAAATCTTCCTTGTTTGGCAGACGATTCGGGGCTTTGTGTTGACGTTTTAGATGGTCGGCCCGGTGTTTATTCCGCCCGTTACGCCCCTAATCGAGATTTTCAAAAAGCGATGCAAAAACTCCTTAATGAAATGGCTGAGACACACAGCACAAACCGAAACGCCCACTTTTCATGTGCACTTGTTTTAGCTTATCCTGACGGTTCATATAAAGTTTTTGAAGGCCGTGTTGACGGTGAAATTATTTTTGAGCAAAAAGGAGAAAACGGTTTCGGGTTTGACCCTGTTTTTAAGCCGACAGGTTACGATAAAACTTTTGCCGAGCTTGGTTCCGATATTAAAAACAAAATCTCTCATCGCGCCCGTGCTCTTGAAAAATTCATTACGTTCTTGAAACAAGAGGGCATCTAAATGAGTGGAAAGATTTATAATATTCCATATGGCGCACCTTTTTTACAAATCATTGCGCAAAAATTTTTGGAAGATTATAAAAATGACTTACTCAAACTTTCAGATGTTCTGTTTTTGATGCCGAACAGACGTTCATGTCAAAACTTAAAAGAAGCTTTTTTGCAACAGAACGGATTAACACCTTTCTTGCTTCCTCAAATTGTTGCCGTCCAAGATGTTGATGAAGACGAATTGTTTTTTGAAAACATTGATGAGGCAGATTTGCCGGCAGCCATTTCCTCTCAAGAAAGACTTTTTTTATTTGCAAAAATGATTGCTTCCAAAAAAAGCGATTACAACATCAAAGATATTTCGTTTGCACAAAGTCTGTCGCTTGCCTCTGATTTGGGAAAATTGATTGACATGACCTATCAGGAAAATCTTTCTTTTGATCAGCTTGAAAACATTGTGCCATCCGAATATGCGGCGCATTGGCAGGAAACGCTGAAATTCTTAAAAATCGTCACATCTTTTTGGCCTGATATCTTAAAACAAAGAAACATGATTGATGCGGCAGACAGAAGAAACAGACTTCTTTATTTAAGATCTCAAAATTTTATTAAAAACAATCCAAATCGCAAAATCGTAGCGGCAGGTCTCGGCGCACCGTTTGATTGTCTTAAAAAAGTTTTACAGGCAATTTTTACTTTAGAAAGCGGAGAAATTTATCTCTACGGTCTTGACCGACACATAACCCCTCAAGATTGGGAAAATTGCTTAACACAAACGCACCCCCAATTTGAAAAAAAAGAACTTCTAAAAAGTCTCAATCTGAAAAGAGAAGATGTTCAAGACATTACCAATGCGCCAAACGTTTTGCGAGAAACTTTTGTTTCCGAGCTTATGAGAGAAGCTGAAACAACAGACATTTGGCGCCATGTCGATGAAAACTTAAAAGCCGCTTTAGAGGGCTTAACATTTATTGAAACGCAAGATCGTTTTGAAGAAGCCATGTCAATCTGCCTCATATTAAGAGAGGTCTTGGAACAGCCGCAAAAAACGGCAGCCTTGGTCACAACAGATAGAAATTTGGCACGTATGGTTGCAGATAACTTAAAACGATTCGGCATTGAAATAGACGATTCGGCAGGCCTCCCGCTTCACTTATCCCCGATCGGCATTTTCTTAAGGCAAATCCTGGATGTTTTAGACACTCATTTTTCGGCCTTATCTTTGGCGGCATTAAAGAAAAATCCCTATGTGTGTCTTGGCAAAGCACGTGAAGAAATAAGAAAAGCTATCCGTGAAGCCGAGCTTGAAAAAAGAACACCGAGATATCAGCAAGACAGAATAACAACAAAAGATGATGCCCTTGATGATGAAATCAACAAAGCCTTTTCTTTAATGAAAGCTTTATATGCTCAAAAATCCGTTCCTTTTAAAGACCTCTTAAAAGAACACATTCATCTGGCTGAAACGCTCGCTCAAAATAACGTTTTAACGGGATCTGAAAATTTATGGCGCCACGCAGACGGCCGTTTATGTGCACAAACACTCGGAAACATTTTAGAAAAAGCAGATATTGCAGGCGATATTGATCCATTACAATATAGCGGTGCCTTTTTAACGCTTCTTTCAAATCAAACCGTCCGCAAGCCTTACGGAAGCCACCCGAGATTAAAAATTTTAGGTCCGATCGAAGCAAGATTTTGCAGCTTTGATACGGTCATCATCGGCTCCTTAAACGAAGGTGTCTGGCCAAAATTAAACGCGGCAGATCCTTTCATGTCAAGACCCATGAAAAAAGATTTCGGTTTGCCATTGCCTGAACGTGCCATTGGTGTATCGGCAGATGATTTAAGCGCTCTTTTAAATGCCAAAGAGGTTTTTGTAACAAGGTCCGAACGCGTTGAAGGAACCCCGACAAACAAATCAAGATATTGGCTTCGAGCTGAAACTCTCTTAAAAGCTTTAGATGTTAATTTAGATGACATTTCAGACTCTTTTTATAAAGAGCTCGGCTTAAAAATAGACGGCTTAGGAAAAGATTATAAAGTTGAAGAAATTAAACCTGTTGCTCCTCTTGTACCGCTTAAAGCAAAGCCAAAAAAATTCTCGGCAAGCTCTCTTAAAACCTTAATGGAAAGCCCTTATGACATTTACGCAAGTAAAGTTTTAGGATTAAAAGCTTTGCAATCTTTAGAAAAAGAGCTTGATTCGAAAGATTTCGGAACACTCACACATAAAATTTTAGAAAAATTTTCTTTAAAATATCCTTCGGATTTAGATGAAAACGCTGAAAGCGTGTTGGAAAACATTGTCCAAGAAGAGCTTGATTTGCATTGTTCCGATGAATGCAAAAAAATCTTTTGGCACGCTTCAATTAAAAGAGTCATACAGTTTATTTTAACGTTTGAAGAAAAACACCGCCCTGAAATTAAAAACATCACAACGGAAGTCAAAGGAGAAATGGACCTTCCTTTGAAAAACGGAACCGCTACTTTAACGGCAACAGCCGACAGAATAAATGAAACGAAAGACGGTTTTTATGAAATTGTTGATTATAAAACAGGCACCCCGCCCACAAAAACAGACCTCATAAAAGGCTATTTTCCACAATTGCCTTTAGAAGCGCTTATTGCTTTGTCCGGCGGTTTTGAAAAAAACGGCAAAAAGCTACCTGCCAAACCCGTCAAAAGCCTGATTTATCTCGGCGTTGAAAAAGAAACGGTCTGCCAAATTGATGAAGAAAAACTTTTAAATGAAGTTTTAGAAGAAACAAAAGAAAGAATTCAAAAGCTCTTAAGTGTTTTTGAAAATGAAAAAACGCCTTATCTTTTTAACCCAAATCCGAAACATAAAAACATCTATTCGGATTACGAACATTTGGCTCGTTTCAAAGAATGGAGAGGGCGCAATCAATCATGATAGACATTAAAGCATTAAAAGAAGCCGAGCTCAAAAGAGCCAACACCGAACAATCAACAGCTTCCGACCCGTCTCACAGTGCGTGGGTTGAAGCTTCAGCCGGAACAGGCAAAACCAAAGTTTTATCAGACAGAGTTTTAAGGCTTTTATTAGATGAAGTCACACCTTCTAAAATATTATGCCTGACTTTTACAAAAGCCGCCGCGGTTGAAATGAACGCCCGAATTTACGGCAAGCTTTCAAAATGGGCTGTCATGAGCGATAAAGATTTATTTGAAGAACTTCAAAGTCTTTACAATAATCCTCATGTTTTAGAGCAAAAGCCCGAACTTGAAGAACGCGCCAGAAAACTTTTTGCCGTCGTTTTAGATGCGCCGCAACCGCTTAAAATAGAAACCATTCACGGTTTTTGCGAAGAAATCTTAAAAAGGTTTCCCTTAGAAGCTGATGTCTCGCCTTATTTTGAAGTGATGGATGACAGAACCTCAAACGAAATTTTAGATTATTTAAGCAAAGACATCATCAAAGAAGGCGATCAAACAGAAGACATTAACATGAAAAACGCCATTTCTTTTTTAACGCAAAACATTAAAGAAAAGCAATGGAGTGATTTCTTAAAAGAAATTATTGAAAACCGACACGCTTTCATCAAAACTTTTTCAAACTTCAAAAACATTGAAGAATTTCAAAAAAGCTTGCTTTCAAAATTTAACTTAAAAGAAAACACAACAAAAGAAGATCTCATCAAAGATTTTAAAGAAAACTTACCTCGCTTGATCATCAAAGAATGCGCCGAAGCTTTGTCCCAAAGCTCAAAGGTTGATAAAGAGCACGCTGCTTATTTATTCCAAGCGCTTGAACATTTTGATTATGACATTTATAAAAAAGCCTTTTTAACAAAAGAGGGAGATGGTTTGGCCAATTTAGCTCATAAAGATGCAATTAAAATCCGCGATTCCATCCTGGCCGATATGGGCTTTGAATTGGCACGTGTTCTTGATTTGGAAGAAAAATTAAAGAGCATTAAGGTTTATGAAGTCACGCTTGCTGTGGCAACAATCGCCTTAAAATTGACGCAGTCTTATGAAAAATATAAGAGCCGACAATCTCAGCTTGATTATGATGATTTAATTATTCTCACATGCAGATTGCTTCAAAAAGAAAACGTCTGCTCATGGGTTTTATATAAACTTGACAACGGTATCGACCATATTCTAATTGATGAAGCGCAAGACACCTCGCCAAGCCAATGGCAAATCGTTGAGGCTTTAACAAATGAGTTTTTCTCAGGTCTCGGGAAAAGCCAAAGCAAACGAACGGTTTTTGCCGTCGGCGATCGAAAACAATCCATTTTCAGATTTCAGGGCGCCGAGCCGGAACGTTTCGATGAAATGCGCCATAAATATAAAAACCTCATTTCAAAATCAGATTTCAAAGAGGTGGATTTAGCTGTTTCGTTCAGATCCGCAAAAGCCGTTTTGGAAATGGTCAACAAACTGTTTTCTTTGGAAGATGCAAAAAAAGGCGTTGCCGATAACGGAAGCGAAGTGAAGCATTTACCTTTCAGACTAGGCGAAGGCGGTTTGGTTGAACTTTGGCCGCTTGTTGATTTAGAAGAAAAAGAAGTTGATGTTTGGGAAGAACCTGTTGTTTTAAAAAACGAACAATCGGCAATCACAAAACTCGCCTTAAAAATTGCACAAAAAATAAAAGACATGGTCTCTTCGGGAGATATTTTAGAGTCAAAAGCAAGACCTGTCCGCTATCAAGATTTCATGGTTTTGGTAAAAAAAAGAAAACCCTTTATGGAAGAGTTTGTCAAAGCTTGTAAAAAAACCGGCGTTGCCATCACCGGCATTGACAGATTAAATCTTTTAGAAGAAATTGCCGTTGAAGATTTAATTTCTCTTGCAAATTTCCTACTTTTACCCGAAGACGATTTAAGCTTGGCGGAAGTCTTAAAATCACCGCTTTACGGATTAAATGATGATGATTTATTCGGGCTGTGTTTTCAGCGCGGTGAACGTTCTTTGTGGCAAAAGCTGTGTGCTAACACGCGTTACACATCCGTTAAAGACGAGCTTTCAGAGCTTTTAAGTGCCTCCGATTACATGCGCCCGTTTGAACTTTTTGATATGGTCTTAAACACTTTCGAAGGTCGGAAAAGATTTTACAAACGCCTCGGACTTCAAGCCAAAGACGGATTAGATGAATTTATGAATTTGGCTTTAAGTTTTGAACAAAAGCACGTGCCTAACTTGCAAAATTTCATAGCCTGGCTCACTTCAAATGACATTGAAATTAAGCGAGAACTGGAACAGCCCACAACAGACGCCGTCCGCTTAATGACAGTCCACACCTCAAAAGGCTTGCAAGCACCGATTGTTATTTTGCCTGATACCGTTCGTCCCTCACAAAACAGAAAAGAGGGAGGGCTTATTTTTGATAACGATTTGTTTTACTATCCTTTGCAATCAAAAGATTATAATACGCCTTGCACATCAGCACACAAAGAACTCGCACAAAAAGAAGCCGATGAATACAGAAGGCTTTTATATGTTGCTTTAACGCGTGCGGAAGACAGACTTTATATTGCAGGCTTCGGAAAACCATCAAAACAAGAAAAAAGTTGGTATGAACTTTGTCAGGAAACGCTTGAACAAATGCCTGTTCAAAAACAAAAAGACGGCATTGTTTTAAGTTGTCCGCAAGAAATTGAAGTTGAAGAAAAACAAAAATTTAAGAAAAGAACCCCAATCTTAAAAGACGAATCTTTTGCTTATAAAAAAGCCGAGCAAGAAAAACCAACCTTAAAACCCTACAGCCCGTCGCACATGGAAGACACGGATGATACACCTGCTTCATCTCCTTTAGAAGACAACGGATTTTGCTATAAACGGGGAACAATTATCCATAAACTTCTTCAAATGCTCCCATCTCAAAGCTCAATTGAAATGCAGGAAAAATTGATAAAAAATTATCTTAAAAAACAAAACGATCTCAGCGAAAAATACAAACAAGACATCGAAAAAGAAGTTTTAAATGTTCTTCAAGATAAAAGTTTCAGCTTTATTTTTAGCGAAAACAGCCGTCCCGAAGTGCCGATTATGGGCGAAGTTGACGGCAAAATCATTTCCGGCCAGATTGACCGTTTAGTCATTGAAAAAGATAAAGTCGTTGTTGTTGATTTTAAAACCAACCGGCCGGCAGCTTCAAAAAGAGAAGATGTTTTAAGCGCTTATGTCACACAACTTCATATATATCAAAAACTTTTAAGCCGCATTTACCCGAACAAAGAAATAGAAACATACATTTTATGGACGAACACACTAAAACTGATGAAAATTTAATTTTCATATTGTTTTTTTCTTCTTTGCCTTTAATATGAAAAGAGAATGCTTATATTTAAAAAAAATTGAGAAAGGAAAAGTCATGCAATCATTAAATGAGAACGATTTTCAAAAAGAAGTTTTAGATTCGAAAGGTTTGGTTTTGGTAGATTTTTGGGCAGAGTGGTGCGGTCCATGCCGCCAGTTAGGCCCCATTTTGGAAGCTGTTTCCCAAACCATGCCTGACGTCAAATTCTGCAAAGTCAATGTTGACGAAGCCCCAAACACGGCTGCCTCTTTCGGCATCAGAAGCATTCCAAGCATGTTCTTGTTCAAAAACGGCAAACAAGTTGATACAAAAGTCGGGTTTTCATCTCAAGAATCCGTCACGGCATGGATTAATAATTTCAAATAAAATAAAAAGTATACAACAGCCTAAAAAGCTCGGAGAACAGCATCTGTATTAGATGCAAATGACACGCATTTTTCAAAAAATGCGGAGAATGCGCTAAATAATAAGACACCCGACTAAGTGCGAGATGAGTGTACAGATTAGTACACGACTAAGCACGCAGAAGGGCGTCTGTATTAGTTAGCTATTATACGCGTTTTTACTCTTCTTCTGAGTTCGTCTCAACTTTAATATTGCTTTCCTTCCATTTCTGGAAAGTCGATTTCACCATATCCGAAACGGCATTTTTAAGTTTTTCACCAACTGTTTTCTTGTCTTCGCAAACCTTTTCAACCTTGTTCCATTCGCGACCGGCTTTTTTGCACTCAATTTCTTCGGCATGAATCACATAGTAACCTGCAAAAAACATGGCACCTAAAAGCGCAACGGCACAAACAATTTTCAAAAATGATCTGGCAAAAATCCACAAAATCCAAAAACCGCCGATCACCACCATAATCATTTTGTTAATCATCGGGTCTTTTTCAAAAACAAAAGCCAAAAGACCGAAATAGCCAAGCGCACAAGCAAAAATGATATGGCTTAAATATTTGATAAAAATGTTCATGAGTGTCAGTCCTTATAAAATAAACCTTTATATTTTTTTATTTTATTTTCAAATAACAATCAAGCCTTATTTGATTTTTCATCACACCTCAAGCACAGCCTCCTATTGTCATGCCTCCGAACGTCGCGAGGATCAGGCATCTCTTTAACCCATCATCCTTGCTTTAGTTCCCCATGACACGCATTTAAAAAAAAATGCGGAGAATGCGCTAAATAATAAGACACCCGACTAAGTGCGAGATGAGTGTACAGATTAGTACACGACTGAGCACGCAGAAGGGCGTCTGTATTAGTTAGCCATTATACGCATTTTTAAAGCAAATCTTTGCAAACCCTTTTAAAGTTTGCAACAATCTCTTCCTCACCTTTCACATATCCGTTTTTCATCAAACATTTTCCATCGCAAAAAACATCTGTGATGCAGGAACTGTCGGCTGCATAAACCATATCTGAAATCAAATTGTAGGAAGGATTTAGGAAAACATTATTTAAATCAACAAGCATAAAATCGGCCAAATAACCCTCCTCAATACGCCCTGCCTTAATACCCAAAGCTTCAAAACCGTTAACGGTTGCCATTTCAAAAATTGTATTAACTTTAGCCGCACAACAATCACATGCCTGATTTTTTCCGGACAGCGCCGCGATTTTCATTTCATCTAACATTGAAAGGTTGTTGTTTGAAGAAACACCATCTGTACCGAGTGTTATTTTTAATCCTTTATTGAGATATTTTTGCAAAGGCATCTGCCCTGAATTCAGCTTCAAATTAGAGACCGGATTATGAGCCACAACCGCGCCGGATTGACCTACGCGTGCAATTTCATCATCATCTAAATGCACGGCATGCGCCAACACACTTTTTTTATCCAAAACGCCCCATTCATCCAACAGGCGCCCCGGTCTTTTGCCATATTTTTCAACACAATCGTTTACTTCTTTTTGTGTTTCGGATAAGTGGATATTAAAAAGCACATCCTCCTTTTTTGCCATTTGTTTAAACGTTTTGATTAAACGCTCGGAAGTGGTATAAACCGCATGACAGGAAAGACCTTGTTGCAAACGCGTTGTTGGCATTCTAAGGCTTAAAAACTTTTGAGCATTATCAATATGTTTTGAAGTTTCATGATCATCAAATATATCCATAATACCCAAATAAGTGATGGCGGCACGCACACCTGTTTCCAAAACGGCTTGAATGGTTGCGTTTGTATAAAAATACATATCCAAAAAAGCGGTCGTTCCCGTTTTAATCATTTCTAAAATCGCAAATTTTGAAAGATGATAAACGCTTTCTTCGGTAAGTTTTTCTTCTCTCGGCCAAATTTCTTTATTAAGCCAATCAAAAAGTTCCAAATCTTCCCCGACCCCGCGTAAAAACATCATGGAAGCATGCGTATGCATATTGCAAAACGTGGGCAAAATTGCTTTGTTTTTGCAATCGATGATTTCAACACCATCAGCTTTAACTTCATCAGATATTTTATCGATAAGATTTTCTTTAATAAGCACATCCTTTTGTGCGCCGTTTAAATAAACATTTTTAAGTAAAAGCATTTAACTTCTCTTTGCTAGACCTGATTGTTTTTTTTCGCTTTTAGCACATTTAGAACAATCTTTCAAGAAAAACATCTGCCTTCAGTCTATTTAAATTTAGCCACCGTTTATACGCATCTCAAAAAAATGCATTTCATTAGTTAGCCGTTATAGGTGTTTTGTAAAAATGCGGAGAATGGATAAAATAGAGTGAAAATAAGACGCGTTTTAAAGAACTTCACGACGGCCAACGTGATCAGCAGGCCCCACAATCCCTTCCGCTTCCATGCGATCAATCAAAGATGCCGCACGATTATAACCGATTCGCAGACGGCGTTGAATGTAGCTGGTTGAGGCTTTCTTTTCGGTGCGCACAATCTCAAGGGCCTGCGTGTATAAATCCGCATCAGAACCGCCCATCGCCGTATTGTCAAAAACAGCACCGCTATCTTTGTTCACTTCCGCCTCAGTCACAGCATCAACATACTCCGGCCTACCCTGCGTTTTCAAGAAATTGGCAACAGCTTCCACATCACTGTCTTTTACAAAACTGCCATGAACTCTGAGCGGTTTTGCCCCTGAAGGCATATAGAGCATATCACCCATACCCAAGAGCTGTTCGGCTCCTTTATCGCCCAAAATGGTCATACTGTCAAACTTTGATGTCACCTGAAAACTGATACGTGTCGGAAAGTTTGCCTTAATCACACCGGTAATCACATCAACGGAAGGCCTTTGTGTTGCCATAATCAAATGGATGCCGGCAGCTCTCGCTTTCTGAGCCAAACGCTGAATGGCGGCTTCCACTTCTTTTCTTGCCACAATCATCAAATCTGCCACTTCATCAATCACAATAACAATAAACGGCATCGGTGTTGTGTCTATTTCTTCCGTTTCATAAATCGGCCGACCTGTTTCCGCATCAAACCCTACCTGAATCGTGCGTGTCGGTTTTTCACCTGCCGCACTTAATTCTTTGAGCTTTTCGTTATATCCGAAAATGTTGCGCACATGCAAATCTGAAATTTTGCGATAACGTTCTTCCATCTCACACACGGCCCATTTCAAACCCGCCACCGCTTTTGCCGGATCGGTAATCACAGGG
>Ga0265301_10005151_pt1 | contig 12931 bp, 7 predicted proteins | sample AusTroGonzalo_MG_2_FD_193488 | JGI IMG/M metagenome (GOLD analysis project Ga0265301, IMG submission 193488) | Bovine rumen microbial communities from tropical cattle in Woodstock, Queensland, Australia - Gonzalo_04 | ecosystem: Host-associated > Mammals > Digestive system > Stomach > Rumen ...
TGGCTCTACTCCTTCCTTTCATCACCATTGGAAGAACCTATTATTCCAGAAAATATCTTATATTTTTCTATCTGTTTACTGTATTCTGGATTGGCTTGGGCCTTTATCTCTACCGGAATCCAAGGACTCTCTTCTATCTGATATGCCCTATAGGATTGGGGTTCAAATTGGCCGAGAAGGGAAGCCGCCGTTGGGAACTTTTAAGATATCCGGAGCTGCACAAGAAATGCGATGGAATCATTATCGACTATCACGAGCAGATACCCCCTGAATGGATGCGGTTCATAGCCTATGTGAGCCTTTCCAATATCCCCATATATCATGCGGCGGCTGTATATGAGAAAGTGACCGGGCGGATTTCGCTGCATCACCTTTCAAGCGGTATTGTCTCGGGGTTTAAGGTGCCTAGAATTTATTCTGCTATCAAGCATTTTGCTGAATGCTGTCTTATAATCCTCTTTTCTCCGGTCATCTTGTTATTGTCACTCTTTGCTTTCATTGTCATAAAGCTGAATTCCCGAGGATCGGCCTTCTTTATCCAGGAACGGGTAGGCAAGGGTGGCAAACCTTTCAAAATGTACAAGTTCAGGACCATGATAACCGAGTCCGAGGCCAAGGGGGCCAAGTTCACCTCCAGCAACGACAGCCGGATTATCCCAATGGGGCATTTCCTGCGGAAGTTCCGTATCGACGAGCTTCCTCAGCTTATCAATGTACTTAAGGGAGAAATGAGTATTATAGGCCCAAGGCCCGAGCAGGTCGGCTTTGCCAAGGAGTTTGAGAAGGAGATTCCTTTCTATGCATACCGGCATCTGGCTCCTCCTGGAATTACAGGCTGGGCCCAGGTGATCCAAGGTTACGCTGCCTCTCTGCATGAGACCGAGAAAAAGCTTTCTTATGACCTCTATTACATTAAATACATGGGTTTCTGGCTGGATGCCCTGATCGCAGTCAAGACACTTAAGACTATCCTTACCGGGTTTGGCTCGAAGTAGGAGAGAAGATGAAGATTTCAGTTGTTGGAACAGGATATGTTGGGCTGGTCTCCGGCGCCTGCTTTGCAGAGTTTGGCTGGGACGTCACCTGTATCGATAAAAGTTCAGAGCGGATTGAATCCCTTAAACAGGGGATTATCCCTATATATGAGCCTGGTCTTGATGACCTGGTCAAGCGGAATGTGAAAGCTGGACGCCTTTCTTTCTCCCTGGATTACGCTCCTTTTGTGGAGGATTCCGATGCGGTGTTCATCGCTGTTGGGACCCCCTCCCGCCGGGGTGACGGTCATGCTGACTTGACCTATGTCTATGCGGCGGCAGAGGAGATTGCTTCCCATCTTTCCGGCTATACCGTGGTGGTGGATAAAAGTACTGTGCCGGTGGGGACTGCCAAAGAGGTGGCTTCTATTATCCGCAAAGTTAATCCGAAAGCCGATTTTGATATAGCCTCCAATCCGGAGTTTCTGAGGGAAGGCTCTGCCATAGGTGACTTTATGCGTCCCGACCGGGTTGTTATAGGGGTGGAGAGCGAGAGAGCAAAAGCTACCCTTAAGGAGTTGTACCGTCCCCTCTATCTGCTTGAGACCCCTATGGTCATTACCAATCTGGAGACAGCAGAGCTTATTAAGTATGCCAGCAATGCTTTCCTGGCTGCCAAAATTTCTTTTATCAACGAGATTTCCGCTCTGTGCGAGAAGACAGGGGCTGATATAAAGGCTATCTCCAAAGGGATGGGGCTCGATAAGCGCATAGGAAGCAAATTCCTCCATGCCGGTCCCGGCTATGGCGGTTCCTGTTTTCCTAAGGATGTTTCTGCCCTTATCCGGATCTTCCATGACAATGGGCTTGAACCCAGAATTCTGGAGGCAGTGACCCAGGTGAATCAGAACCAGAAACTGAGAATGGCTTATAAGATTAAAGATTTTTTGGGTCAGAAATTGACCCAAAAAACCATTGCAGTGCTGGGACTTACTTTCAAGCCTGAGACTGATGATATGCGGGAGGCCCCCTCTCTGGTCATTGTACCGGAGCTGGCTGCTGCTGGTGCTCATATCAAGGCCTGTGACCCCCAGGGGGTAAAAGAGGCAAAAAAGTTGCTTCCTGCAGATGTGGAATATTTGGATTCTCCATATGAGGCTGCCAAGGGTGCTGATGCAGTGATTATCCTTACCGAGTGGAACCAGTTCCGGGCTCTTGATATCCAGAGGCTTAAAAAGGCTATGCAGGGGAATCTTTTTGCAGATTTAAGGAATATATACGACCGGGAGCTTTTAGAAAAAGCAGGGTTTACATATATCGCGGTAGGACGGTAGCATGGAATATAACAGGTGTGTTGTAAACGGTGTCTTTGATCTCTTCCATATTGGGCATGTGCGGCTCTTAAAGCGGGCCAAGGATATGTTCAAGGAAGTGATTGTTGCTATCGACTCCGATGAACTGGTGATGCAGGAGAAGCGGAAGCCTATCTTTTCCCAGGAGGAGCGCCTTGAGATTATCAAGTCCTGCCGTTATGTGGATGATGCCCTGATTGTAGACCGCAGCTGGGGACCCCATGCTTACGAAGAGGCTGCTGTGAATGATTTTATGGAAAAATATAAGATAGATGCTGTGTTTGTAGCTGCCGATGACGCCGAATATGTGAAATACTGGTTCGGCCATCTTTACAAGCAGGGCAGAGTAGTGGTTGTACCTAGGACCCAGGGTATCTCCACCACCCAGGTTATAAAGATTGTAAACGGAGATGTTGTCAATCCGTAATTGATGAACATAATATATCTTCTCATAATAAAGCCCATCGAGACAGTTCTGGGCTTCCTGTTCCGCACCTATGTGCAGCTTACCGGAAGCTATGGCATCTCCATTGTACTCCTCTCTTTGAGCGTGACAATAATCATGTTCCCTCTTTTCTATATCGCCGAGGTGTGGAAGCGGAAGGAGCAGGAGGTGGAGAAGCGGATGAAGCACCGTCTGGCCTATATAAAGAAGTACTACACTGGCCAGAAGCGGTACTGCATGATAAAGGCCACCCACCGGCTGGAGGGTTATACTGCCGCCAGTTCATTCCGTACTTCCTTCGGTCTTCTTATACAGATACCTTTCTTCTTTGCAGCTTATCACCTGTTGAGCCACTATGAGCCTTACAGGGGGGTGAGCTGGCTTTTCATAAAAGACTTCGCTGTGCCGGACGGGCTGCTGTGGGGGCTTAACCTGCTGCCTATAGCCATGACCGTTATAAACATAGTCTCCTCCAGCATCTACATGAGGGGGAGCCGGGCCAAGGACATAGTTGAGCTATATGTGATGGCAGGAGTGTTCCTGGTGCTTCTTTATGCCAGCCCTGCGGCGCTGGTGCTGTACTGGACCATGAACAATGTGTTCTCTGTGGGTAAGAGCCTTATATTCCTGCGGCTGTTCCCTCATGAGAAGTATGTGCCTGACCCGGAGGACAAGACATTCAAGGACTACGTACAGGGCTTCAAGGATGCGGTCAAGCCCTGCCTGACCCCGGCCTTTTACCTGTTTGTATTGGTAGTTGTAATGTTCACCTTCCAGTGCTGGCAGATCACCTTTAACAAAGAGAGTTTCGAGAAGCTGTTCCTGGTAACTTCCGGGGTTGCTTTTATTGCAGTGGTGGCCGCCTTTATATCGTGGTTCCGCCGGTTCCTGATAAGCCGGAAGCAGGGGCAGGGCTGTTCTTGGACCTTGATACTACAGCTTCTGTTTTTTGGAGCCTGTTATCTGGGCTTTGCCGCCTTCGGATTCTATGGCAAGATGACCCATGCCGAGGGAGGACTGCTCCGGAAGCTGGTTCTTATCTCCACTGTTTTTGCCGATATCCTTCTCTATGTTTCTGCAGTATATCTTTGCAGCTCCAAGCGTCAGGCTAAATTCTCGATTCAGTCTGTGGCAGATCCTAAACCGGCAGAGCTGTATGGGTTGTACCGCTGGTCGGCCGCTTTCCTGGTACTTTTCATAACTTTGATTTCACCGGTGCTGGTGTTCCTCTCTTCCCCGGCCGAGACAGGAATTTCTCTGGGATCCCTGCTCCTCTCCAATATACCGGTGGCGGTAGTATTACTGTTTATAGCTTTCCTTATGTGGAAACTGGTGCAGAACAGGCAGAACCTTGTTTTGGTTTCGGTGGCTGCTGTGCTGATGCTTATACTGTATCAGTACATTCTTCCTAATAATTTCGGAGAGTTGGACAGGACAGTTCTGGGGCTGGCTGATCAGCTTAAAAAGATTCCAGTCTTCTTTTACTGCCTTGATGTTGTTATCCTCTGTGCGTCTGGTATTGTAGCCAGTGTGCTTATCCGCAAGTATCCAGCCCAGTGCAAGACCTGTGTCATTGTAATTCTGGTGTGTCTTTGCGGTTTTACCGGGGTAAAGAGCATAAAATATGGCCTTTCTGAAAAACCTGCTGCAGTTATGGCTGGTGATTCCGCTGAACTGCCGGCAGACAATGACCTGATAAACGGTTATTCCAAGGCTGGAAAGAATGTGGTGCTGATTGTGGCAGACATGTTCTCCGGCGGCTATATGGAGCGGATTCTGGAGGAGTGCCCCAAATATCGGGAAAAGCTGTCAGGTTTCACATGGCACCGGAATATGCTGGCTGCCGCCACTGAGACTGCAACCTCCATGCCTTCTATCTTTGCAGGGGAGGAGTATCTTCCTCTGGCTATGAACAGCATGAGTGGCACTGGTGACGAAAAGGTGAACAGAGCGGCAGATACCCTGTTCAGACAGGCTGAGAAACAGGGGTATAAAGTTTCTGTTGTCAATGGCAGCGCCGCATATCTTGCCGGTTCTACCCTGGAGGGGACTGCCAGTTCTGAGCTTGAGCCTTATGAGCGGTATTGGGAGAAAGTTCGGAATATCAAATCAGATTCAGACAGGAAGGTGAACCAGGGGCACCTTTTTACCATGCTTACAATATTCCAGGGAGCTCCTTACTTCCTTAAGCCTGTCATCTATAACGATGGGGGCTGGCTTATTTTCTCCAGAGTTGCCCTTTTCTGGTATGTCCGGTCTCACGTCTTCTCCGAGTATTCTTTCTTTGATCTGCTGCCAGAGGTTTCCAACAGTCATAGCCGGCAGAACACCTTTAAATACTTCCATTCCTGCTTTACCCATATTCCTTATGGGGTGGGAGAGGATGGAAATCTGGTGGACTTTAACACACAGTATCCGGACGAAGAGCATAAGAGCTTTATTTTCGGAGAGAGTGCATACTACAGCGCAAAGAAGTTCATCTCCCTTGTGGCTGCTTATACAGACTGGCTCAAAGCCAATGGCCTTTACGACAATACAAGTATAATCCTGGTCTCTGACCATGGAAACGACTATTCCGAGAACAACCCGCTCACACCGGATGGGATAGAAGCTGCCCTGCCAAGGGATACCTTCAACCGGCTTAACTCCTTGTTTATGGTAAAACCTGCCGGGGCTGCCGGAACTATACGGGAAGATAATGCATTTGCCAGCAACAGCGATATCCATGCAGCTCTCCAGAGGGCACTTGGGCTGGAATCCACATATGCCGGCAGCAATATCAAGGTCGGAGTGAGTCCAAAGGCCGACTTTACCAGCTCCCGTGCCAACTTCCGCACCGATGGAGTTTCCAGGTATACAATTTATAAGGTCACTAATTCAATATTTGACCCGAAAAACTGGCAGGTTACTAAATGATACCTCTTTTATATCTTGATCCAGGTACAGGAAGCCTCCTGCTTTATGCAATAGTTGGTATTACTACTACTGTGCTCTTTGCACTCAGGGGATTCTGGTATTCCTTACGCAGCAAGATTTTCCTGGGGAAGAAAGGGGCAGTGAAGGAGATGCCCGACCTGGTGTTTCAGTCCGAGGGAGGCAAGTACTGGCAAGTGTTCCAGCCTGTGCTGAAGGCTCTGGATAAGTATGATATCAAGTACGGCTTTGTCACCTCCGACAAGAACGACCCGGTTTTCACCAGCGGCCTTAAGAATGTGGTGGCTGTCTGCCCCGGCAAGGAGCTGATGACCCTTTCTTACATGAACAGAATTAAGGCAAAGATAGTGGTATCCACAACCCCCCAGCTGGATGTCTATATGCTCAAGCGGTCAAAACATGCGGGCAAGTATGTCCACCTTTTCCATGCCCCTGCTGATATCGGCATGTACGAGATGTACGCTTTTGACAACTACGATACCCTGCTGTGCACCGGTCCTTATCAGAAAGAGGCTATACGCAGTATAGAGAAGAACAGGCACGAGAAGGCCAAGGAACTGCTGGATACCGGCTGTACCTACTACGATTATATGCTTGAGGAGCTTAAAAAACTGCCCCAGAAGCAGGATGAGGGTCTTACAGTGCTGTATGCGCCGGCCTGGGGTGAGCGGAGTTCCGTGGTCAGGTATGGCACCTCAGTTATAGACAGGCTGGCTGAAGCTGGTATACGGGTAATCTTCCGGCCCCACCCGCAGATGTATGTTTCCGACAAAGAGACTATTGCTGCGGTGGAGGAGAAGATCAAAGGCAACAGTTTTATAGAGCTGGACCGGAACCGCACTGCCGCCGCCAGCATGGCCAGGAGCCATGCTATGGTCACCGATATATCCGGCGTCATCTTCGACTACGCACTTCTCTTCGAGAAGCCTATTTTCTTGGTGAACGCCGAATATAACCTCGGTGGCTATGATGTCATCGACATCGACGGCGGCCGGGTGTGGGACCTGGATAAGAGCAGGGAGATAACCCACATCATAAAGCCGGAAGAGATTCAGTCTCTGGCCTCCATAGTCAAGTCCGAGATGGGCAATGCTGATGCCTACCGAGACAAAATACGGAAGATTAAAACAGAAGAGATATATAACTTCGGCCAGGCCGGGGAAGTGGCCGCGGCCCAGCTGGTAGAGATGCTTAAAAAGTGATTTCAGCACCTAAATCAAGATACATTAAGTTCACCTTTCTGTTCTTAGTTTTCGCCTTTCTGGTTTATTGCACCTATATTTTTACCGGGCGTACATTTGTAAAGGGGACCGAGGACGGACTGCGCCAGCATCTTGTAGCTCTAACATATTATGGGAACTTCCTGAGAACCCTTTTATCCGGTTCTGTGATCCAATGGGATTTCAATATAGGGGAGGGGAACGATGTCTTCCAGACCTTGAGCTATTATGTAATAGGCGATCCTTTTACCCTGCTTGCCGTCCTGTTCCCAGCGAAGTATATGTATGTCTGCTATACTTTGATATCGCTCCTTAAGCTATACTGTGCAGGCCTTGCCTTTATCTTCATGTGCCGGCGTTTCAAGGTTGAGTCCGAAACAGGAACCCTTGTGGCCGCCCTTTCCTATTGTTTTTCTGCTTGGGCATTTATTCACAGCACCCGGCATCTCTATTTCATCAACCCTATGATTTATATGCCTCTTATAGTTGTGGGTATCGACAGGCTGCTCCGGGAGAAGAAGCCTGTTCTTTTTACTGCCGCAGTTGCAGTTGCAGGGGTGAGCAATCTCTATTTCTTTTATATGATTGCGCTCCTTACAGCAATCTATGTCCTTGCGCTGCTGATATATGACCACGGTAAGGATTATGCCGCTATCCTTCGGGATCTTCTGACAATTGCAGCTTATGCTATTGTGGGGACCCTTATGGCCATGGTCATGATCCTTCCTGTCCTCTATTTCTTCTTTACCGATTCCAGGGCGGGATTCCATGCTTTCAAACTTTTCTTCCCACCGGAAGTATATCTTAAGCTACCCATAATGTTCTTTGCCCCCGAGGGAAGCGGTTATGCCAGCTGGATGGGGCTCTCTGCTGTTGTTTTCATGGGTGCGGTTTCCCTTTTCCTTGCAAAGGGAAACAGGCTTCTTAAGATACTGGCTGTTATATCTGTTGTATTCTTTCTGTTCCCCTTTTTCGGGCAGATGCTCAACGGGTTTTTCTATCCTTCCCACCGCTGGTGCTGGGCTTTTATCCTGCTGTGCTGCTATGTGCTTGCCAAACAGTGGGGCATCCTTGTCCATCTGGACTGCAGGGCATGGCTCTTTGCCGGCAGCCTGGTGACCCTCTATTTTATCCTATTTCACCTTGTTTATCCCAAGGATTATCATAGGATCATCACTTTCGTTTATTGCCTGTTCTTCTTTGTCATCTGGTTTTTCTTCTGGAAGACACAGAATTATGGAGTACGGCAGGCTGTCCTGATCTTTTTCGCCCTTGCTACAATAGTTCTGAATGCGAACTACCGGTTCTACAGTTGCGGCTGGCTTAAGACCTGCTATCCTCCCGAAAGGCTTGAAGTGCTGTTTGATAATGAGATAATCCCGATAAAAGAGTTGGACAATTCCGGGTTCTTCAGGTTTTCCGGCGACAACCTCACCTTTAATGCCAATATGCTGAATGGCCTCTCTTCCCCACAGTACTACTGGTCTATGACAAACCGCAGCATCGCTGAATACCGCAGGTCCTTGGGGCGGGATGACAATCTTGGATACCACCGGTACTGCGATTATGACAGCCGATCTATCCTTGAGTCCCTGGCCTGTGTAAAATACTACTGCACGAAAGATCCGGCTAAGGTTCCATATGGGTTTGAGCCTACATCAAAGAACAATCTCTATAAGAACAATAACGCTCTTCCTTTCGGGTATACCTATGATTCCTATATAACAAGAGCAGATTTTGAGAAGTTCCCCGAAATAAAAAAGCAGCAGATTCTGCTTGACAGTATTGTACTGGAGTCTGACTTGGATTTTCCTAAGAAAGCAGGTTTCCGTTTTAACGACAGAAATATAGAGTACAAGATTGAGGCCGATGACGGCATTTCCGTGAAAAAGAACCGGTTTGTTGTGAACAGGGAGAATGCAGGCCTTAAGCTTAAGTTCCATGGGGAAAAAGATGCCGAGACATATCTTTACCTTAAAGGGATAGATTTTGAGGGAAAGAGCAGCTATCATCGATATCAGTACAGCTACTACCGGGTTCCGGTATATGTGGTTAAGCAGGATGGAAAGAAACGGGAGTTTGAGTACTGTCTGCCCCGGGAAGCATATTATGTGGATCTCCATACCTTTGTCCTGAATCTGGGCTATTCAAAGGAATCCCCCAAAGAGATTACCCTGATCTTTGATAAGAAGGGAATCTATTCCTTCGATGAGATTGCTGTTGTCTGCCAGGCTTTTGAAGGTTATCAAGCCCAGATAGAGAATCTTAAAAAGAATTCCTGGACCGATGTTCATTTTGGCACTAATAAAGTCTCCGGAACTGTTGATTTCTCTGCCGACAAATTACTTCTGATATCAATTCCTTATGGTAAGGGATGGAGTGCTTATATAGATGGCAGGAAGACAGAGCTGCTCCAGGGAAATATAATGAACCTTGCCCTTCCAGTAGAAAAGGGCAGGCACGAGATTGAGCTGATATATGAAACCCCATTGCTTAAGACAGGTTTCTGTATATCGATTACGACAATTCTTTTATTTACAGCCTTTATACTGATAAAGCGAAGAAAAGAGGGGCGTAAAGCGGCGTGATTTCTATAGGTAAAGCCTCGGTCATAAACGGGGCTGCCAAATATTCCACAGTCATATTGAACATTCTCTTTACTGCGGTGCTGGCCCGCATTCTCTCTCCGGAGGATTACGGCATAGTGGCCATAACTGCTGTGTTCACTGTCTTCTTCGGCCTTTTCGCCGATGTGGGACTGGGGGCAGGGGTAATCCAGAACCAGAAGCTGACCAAGGAAAATATTGATGAGATTTTCTCTTTCAACACTTTCCTGGCTATAGTGCTGGCTCTCCTTTTCTGCCTGGTTGCCGGTCCTATCGCTTCTTTCTACAATATTTCGGTCTTAAAGCCTATCTGCTGTCTTCTTTCCATAGCTCTATTCTTCAACACCATGAACAGCATCCCGAATGCAGTGCTGATGAAACAGCAGAAGTTCATGCTGGTGGGGATGCGGACCATTTTTGTATGCCTTTTCACCGGTATTATCACCATCATCCTGGCATTCTGCGGTCTTAAGTACTATGCCCTGGTGCTCCAGGCCATTATCTCGGCTTTCCTTATGTTTGTCTGGAACATGGTTTCTACAAAACTCCACTTTACCCTTAAGATACACAGGGAGAGCTTTGCAGGTATCAAAAGCTATTCCTTCTGGCAGTTCTGCGACAAGTTTGTGAACTATTTCTCCCGGAACACCGACCACTTCCTGATCGGCAAGTTCCTGGGGCAGGTGCCTCTGGGTTACTACGACAAGTCCTACAAGCTCATGCTCTATCCGGTGCAGAACTTCACCCATGTGATCTCTCCTGTGATGCACCCGATTCTGGCTGTCCATCAGGACGACCGGGACTTTATCTACCGCAAATACCTTAAGGTGATGAAAGTCCTTTCCCTCTTCGGTATTTATATTACCGTACTCTGTTTCTTCTGCAGCAGGGAAGCTGTCCTGATAGTGTTTGGAAAGAACTGGACCGAGTCTGTCTCTTGTTTCCGGATATTGAGCCTTGCCATCTGGGCCCAGATGACCACATCAAGCACCGGTGCCATCTTCCAGAGCATAGGGGAGACCCGGAAGATGTTTGTAGCCACATTCTTTGCCTCTGTTGTCATGGTTATCTTTACCTTGGCAGGTCTTGGGATCGGAACTCTGGAAGCTCTCTCTTTTGCGGTTGCAATAGCCTTCAATATAAGCTTTGTCCTTAACTACTATGTGCTGATGCGCTACGGCTTCCATAAGCCTTTCCTTGACCTTATTAAGTATCTGCTGCCCGACCTTGTCATTTGCGGCGGTATCTTTATTGTGATGGCGCTTCTGCCGGTTCATATCGGGAACCTTTTTCTGAGTGCAGTGGTAAAAGGCGCCGTTATGACATTCCTCTTTATCCTGGGGATGTGGGCTACAGGGCAGAAAGCGCTTCTTAGATATGCTTACCGCAAGGTGATTGGGAAGATCTACTGCAAATATAAAGCCAAGAAGCTTAGGAATATGGCGATAAAGGAACCTCTCCACTGCAGAGCAGGGGAGAAGGGGCGTATAATTGTTTCCCTTACCAGCTTCCCTGCCCGGTTTGATACTCTGGATATCTGTATAAAGAGTTTGTTTGCCCAGAGCGTGAAGCCTGACAAGATTGTGCTGTATCTTGGCAAGGAGTGTGATGATGCAGTGCTTCCGGGGCGGCTTACAGAGCTTGAGAAGTATGGCCTTGAGATAAAGAGAGGCTATGCCGATATCAGGCCTCATAAGAAATATTTCTTTGCCATGCAGGAGTATCCAGAGGATATCATAATTACAGTGGACGACGACCTGATGTACCATAGGAACATGATAAAGAGCCTGCTTGAGTCTTATAAGAAAAACCCCAATGCAGTCTCGGCCCGGCGGGTTCACCGTATCACCAGCTTAAGGGGCGACCTTGAGCCCTATGATGCCTTTGACAAGTGCTGGACAAAGATGACCGAGCCATCTCACATGCTCCTTTCTACCAACGGCGCCGGCACCCTGTTCCCCCCTGGCTCCCTGCCGGATGAGGCCTTCGATATTGATGCAATCAAGAAGCTGTGCCTGGATGCGGACGACATCTGGATCAAGTTCATGCTTATAAAAAAGGGTGTGCCGGTGGTGTGGGTAAAGTCAAACCAGAGCATGCCCCCCGAGATTCCGGGAACTCAGAAGATAGCCCTCTATTATTCGAATACAGATAAGGACAACAGCAACAACGACAGGTGCATACAGGCTATGGAAGAGCATTTTAATATCCACCTGGCAGATTACAGCTATAGAAGATGAAAAAGATATTACGGATCTGCAAAAAGAAGATTCTCGATATAATTTATCAGGTCAGATATCGGGTCGTGACCCAAAAACCAGACAAGGCTCTTGAAGAACTCCCTGTTGGAAAGCTTTTCCGTCTTAATATCCCTACATACGACGGCTCGGGACAGGCGGTGCATCCTTCTCTGCTGGTGCAGGATGACAGCCCGCGGTTTATCCTCTCTTTCACCCCTTACACCGATACAGACGACAGGGTGGAGAACCCTTCTGTTCTGATTTCTGATGATGGCCTCAGTTTCCTTGAGGAGAAAGAGGGACTCAATCCCCTGGTTCCAGCCCCGGAAAAGGACCATAACGACGATCCCGACCTGTTCTGGAGCAACGGAAAGTTTGGCATTCTCTATCTGGAGACTATGCGTCCCGAGAAACAGACTCTTATCCTGCTGGAGAGCACTGACCGTATTCACTGGGAGAAGCGGGTTGTCCACCAGGAGTACCTGAATCAAAGCTCCGGCTGTTTCATGCTCTCGCCCAAATATATTGAGAAGGATGGTCTTTCCTACTTGTTCTATGTGAATAGGGATGCTGCCGACGGCTATAGGATTGAATATGTGACAGGAAAGGATATTTATTCCCTGGACTTTACCCATAGGAATGTGGTTGCCGTATCCGGGCTTAAGGAACTGCCTTGGCATTTGAATATTCTCAAGGATGACAGAGACTGGTGTATGCTGCTGACCACCGCTTCGGATGGTGAAAAAGAGAGCCGTTACACCCTGCGTACCGCCTGGAGTCAGGATCTAATTCACTGGCGGCTGGAAGAGGGCTTTGAGGTGAAGGATTGTTACCGCTCCTCCGGCTTTATAAAGGATGGGGTGATGTATCTGTACATCTCTAAGATTTTCCTACCTGCCTGGCGTCGGAAAAGGTGGAAGATACTCCTTTTGAAAAAAATAAGAAAATAGGGTATATTTTGAGTATGAAAGTGCTTGTCACCGGCGCTGCCGGATTTATAGGATATCATCTCTGCAAGAAGCTGTATGACAGCGGCCTTGATATTGTGGGCATCGACTCCATGAACGCCTACTATGATGTGGCCTTGAAGGAGATGCGGCTTGCAGAGCTTGAGAAGCTGGGTAACCGGTTCCAGTTCAAGAAGCTGGACATATGCGACC